>Ga0233439_10000959_pt1 | contig 39100 bp, 38 predicted proteins | sample SI_123_September_6_FD_182713 | JGI IMG/M metagenome (GOLD analysis project Ga0233439, IMG submission 182713) | Seawater microbial communities from Saanich Inlet, British Columbia, Canada - SI_123_September2016_100_MG | ecosystem: Environmental > Aquatic > Marine > Inlet | place: Canada: British... | reverse complement strand
AAGATACCGAAACGTTCGACGATATGTTCTCTTCGATTGAGTGCCCCACTCTTATGATCGCCGGCGCAGCCGACAAAGGCGGAATCATGTCAAAGGAAGAATCCGAACGTGTAATCGGACTTATCCCCGACTCTCGGCTTCTCACATGGACAAAAGTCGGGCACTCTCCACACATCGCCCGCAACCACGACTTCATCCGAGCAACAAAACGCTTCTGGACCGAATAAGTTTCCGAACGACCACCGCGCTCGACAAACCGATCAACGATAGTCAGTCGCCAAAGATTCATGCAACCGTATCCAACAACACACCCGTTCATTCTCTCTCACTTCTGCTAATCTCCCTTGGCAAACATCCTCATCTCAGCCGAACCATATGACCATCTACCCAGAAAAGAAATTCGCTGCCAGCACTATCGAAGTGAACTATGCCGAGGGCCCTAACAACGGACCGCCATTGGTGCTGATCCACGGCGTAGGGGGGCGCTGGGCGAACTGGTCAGCAGTGATCGACGATTTTGCTAAAGATTGGCACGTATACGCGGTTGATCTACGTGGCCACGGCGACTCGGGACGGACACCCAATAGATACCGATTCATCGACTATCCAATCGAGATCGTCGAGTTCCTTCGAAATGTCATAGGAGAGCCAGCTTTCCTAGTCGGCCATTCGTTGGGCGCAGTCACGGCAGCGGGCGTCTCTGCGGTCACCCCAGACCAAGTAGCTGCGGCAGTTCTCGAAGACCCACCGCTTTATGTCGAGCAAACTTCTCAGTTTCAGGCTACATACGATATTCGGATGAAGAACCTGAGCGTCTCTGAAACAGCGGTAGAACTCAGGAAAATTGATACTTCATCTTCGAACGAATCGATTGCGAAAAGGGCTGTATCAGTCGCAAAAGTCGACCCAGAAGTCTGGGTATTCCCAGGTGACGGACAGTTAGCAGAATCGTGGGATCCTGATGCAGTACTTAGTGAAATCAAAACCCCGGTGCTGCTCATGCAGGCGAGCACCGACATGGGCGCGGCGCTTAGCGACTCGGAAGCCACAAAAGCGGATGATCTACTAATTAACGGTCGCTACGTTAAGTGGGATGATGTCGGGCACGGCATGCACGACGCCCAGCCGGAACGATTCGTCGAACTAGTGAACACGTTCTTGACCCAAATCCTCAGAAAACAAGCGAAGACCTAAGCTACTGTCATTGCGCCGCCAATTGAACGACGCCGTCATACTGAATTAATTTTCAGGATCTATCGCTGATTCGACACAATCGACTCACTCACCCCAAAAAACGAATATCTGTCATTACGAGCAGTCTACCCTGAGTCGACGTTGCAATCAGCGATCTACGCAACGCGGCTAACGATTTAGGCTTCTCGAACCCGCATCGACTTCAACTCACAGAAACATACTCTCAACTTCAGCAACAGTGTTGCCCGTGACCATTGATTGCCACGTCGGCGAACTCCTCGCAATGACAGAGCTGACGGCAATTCCCATCGCCTAAGCGAAGAAGATCAGTCGCACGGCGTTCAGTATCACTGCTCCGATTACTCCGGCAGCAATATCGTCGAACATGATGCCCCATCCGCCAGGCCAAGCTTCGATCTTGCGAACACCCAACGGCTTAAAGATGTCCAAAGCCCTGAAAACGAAGAATCCGGTGATCATCCACGGCCAAGTGACAGGCAAAAACAAAACCGTCACCCAAACACCAACCCACTCGTCGATCACGCCGCGTTTCGGATCGTGATCGCCTTCATTGTCGATGTAGTCGGTCGCCCATATTCCAACTGCGGTCACGATACCGATCAACGCGAAGAACCAAACAGAATCGCCATCGCCGTCAAACACGGAAATATCGAGTAGCCAGTACGCAACTAAAGCGGCAAGCGTGCCCACACTCGCCGGTGCGATAAACGGCCATTTCCCAGAGCCAAAACCTGTTGCGATGGTTTCAGCTACGAACGAAACAAAAGGGCTATTTTGTGATGGTGAAGAGGATTCCAACGATACTATCCTGTGTTCTTTAAACCAGCAGCAACGCCGTTGATCGATAGTAGCAATGCCCGTTCAACAGCAGGATCGGCCTCTTCGGATGAACGACGGCGTGCCAACAATGAAACTTGCAGATAGTTGAGGGGATCAACGTAGTATTCCCGCACGGCCAAAGTTCGTTTCAGCACTGGCTGGTGATCCAACAGATTTTCTTGCTCAGTGATTCGAAGCAGTTCCTGAACAGACTTATTTCGTTCACCCTTAATGTCTTCGAATATATGATGCAAGCTCGGATCAACAAGCGTGTCGACGTATCGACCAGCAATCTCCATGCTCGATTTCACAAGCGTCATTTCTACGTTCGAAATAAACGTATTGAAGAACGACCACTCGTTGAACATCTCCTTCAGAACATCTCCCATTCCCGCCTCTCGAGCCTCACGAAGCGCCTGTCCGACTCCGTAATAACCCGGCACAACCTGTCGACTCTGCATCCAACCGAACACCCACGGAATAGCCCGAAGATCGTCGATACTCCGCTTACCGCCCGCTGAAGCTCGGCGCGCAGGTCGTGATCCAATGTTCATTCCAGCAAGCTCTTCTACCGGAGTCGAATCCATGAAGTAATCGACGAACCCTTCAGTCTCGATCAGGCTGCGATATTTTGCATAAGCCCGCTCGGAAATCCAGTCCATAGCGGCGAACCACTCTTCGAGTTTTTCGTCGGTATAGCGAGGTTCGTCATGGAGCAAACTGGCCTCAATCACAGCGGCTACGGATAGCTCAAGGTGGTTTCTTGCGAGTTCAGGAAGTCCATATTTATCGGAAATCACTTCACCCTGCTCAGTGATCTTGATTCGCCCATCTACTGTCGCGTATGGCTGAGCCATGATTGCGTCTTTGGTAGGCCCACCACCACGGCCGACAGTGCCGCCTCGACCATGGAACAACCGAATCGCAACGCCGTGCTTCTGTGAGATAGTTCGCAGTTCACGTTGAGCCTTGTACAGCTCCCACTGAGAAGTTGTAATTCCGCCGTCTTTGTTGGAATCGGAATAGCCGAGCATGACCTCAACGACTCCACCTGAAGCCTCGACCAACGACTTTATCTCAGGAATCGAGAGGAAACTATCCATCACTTCGTGGCTGCGTCGAAGGTCTTCAATTTCTTCAAATAACGGAACAACTGAGATACGTGAAATGCCTTCTTCAGGCACAACAAGTCCTGCTTCTTTGGTAAGCACCAACACAGCAAGAAGGTCGTCGATGTCGCGTGTCATCGCGACAATCCAGCTTTCGATGACCTGATTTCCATAGTCATCCTGCGCTTGGCGAACAGTGTCGACAAGATCGAGTACTTCAGTGGTCGCCGGCGAGTACGAAGCAGCTCTGGAACTAAGAACTCGCTTGGAATTCAGTTCCTCTACCAACCGTGCTGATCGTTCGTCCATCGATAGACTTCCAAATCCACCTTCAATCGATTCAACCCGATCGATAAGTTCGTTCACCGCTGTACCGGTAACTTCGGCGTGCTGTCGGATGTCCATCGTGGCGAGTGTCATTCCGAATGCGGAGATACGCTGCATCACACGTCGAACCTCACCATTCGCTGATGAACCGCTCTGATTCGCTTTGAGCGAGTCCAGAATAAGTTCAAGATCGGCCAACAGTGAGTCGACGTTCGAATAACTTGCCTTGCCGTTCTTGGAACCCTTAGTGGAAGAAATTCCATTCAGTACCCGCTCGTAAATAAATGCGCACTTCAGGCGATACGGTTCGTCGGCATCGAGATTCCAAAACTCATCCCAAACCGATGGCAGTTCAGCACGATCTTTTTCGAGCGATTCTTTGAGTTCGTCGGATATTTCAACGATTCGCGTCGATTGGCTAAGTGTTTGGGCAAGAGCCTTGATCGCAGGAGCGAACATCTTCAACGCGCGCTCGTGCTGCAAATCGAGAATCTGGCGAGTTAGCTCGTGCGTGACATTGGGGTTTCCGTCACGATCGCCACCAACCCACGTTCCGAACTGCATCGACCTAGTAGTCGGCGCTCGAGAAATTCCGAACGTCTCCAATTGGTCGTCGAGCGCTTCTTCAACCTCCGCAATGGCGAACTTAAACATGTCCTCCATGTAGTAGATGATGTTGCGAGCTTCGTCCGTTGGTGCCGGGCGCTGATGCCTCAGTTCGTCAGTTTGAAGAATCTCTTCGACAACCTCAGCCAATCGACTATCGAGTCGGCGGGTTTCCGATACCAACAACCGTGGATTCGATCGCTCGTTCAGCAGTTCACCAACACGACGTAGTTTGTTTAGAATCGAACGCCTTGCGGCTTCAGTCGGGTGTGCGGTGTAAACAGGTCGAACTTCCAAACGATTCACAACATCACTGATCTCTTCTATCGGAATGCCAGCTTTACGAATTCGATCAAACGCTTCTTCGAGCCATTCTCGGCGCGCTCCGGCAAGGCCTTTGAACTCGATTCTGTGGTGCTGCTCGGCAACGTTCGCAAGATGAAAATAACTGGTGAACGCTCGAACAGTACGAATGACCATCCACAGCGACGAATCATCGAGCTTCTTGAAAAGTTCCTCACGTAGTTCAGGGTTTGGTGATTCTCTCAACGTACGAGTCGAAGCACGAACGTATTCGACCATATCGAAAATTTCTTCACCCCATAGATTCCGCAGGGTCTGACCAAGCATGTCACCCATTCGACGAATATCTGCTCGTAAGTCGGCATCTTCACTATCAAATTGGGTTATGTCTTGTGTGCTCATATTAAGAGTCGACCTCAGGAGTAAAAAGTTTAATCGGCGCGGTTACAACCAGGCCGAAGCCCAGCCAAGAGTTTGCTCGGTATTGCCACTCGGGCCGTACTCGCAACCAACCCAACCTTCGTAGCCGATTTCATCGAGATAAGGCAGAATGTGGTTGTAGTTAATCTCTCCCGTGCCCGGTTCGTGTCGTCCTGGATTATCGGCGATCTGAATGTGTTTGATAGATGAAAGGTTTTCTTTGACTGTAAGTGAAAGTTCACCTTCCATAATTTGCATATGGTAGAAGTCGTAAAGCAAAGCCAAGTTCGGATGATTCGCCTCAGCGATAGCCTCTAGTCCGCCCTTCGTGGTGTTCACGAAAAATCCCGGCTGATCGCGTGTGTTTATAGGTTCGACCAAAGCAATCACACCGACTTTTTCAAGCTCTTCAGCAGCATGACGAATGTTGTATATAAACATCTCGTGCGCTTCGTCGGGATCGATATCGCCTATTGGGCCACAGCCGATGTTTACACCAATGCAGCCAAGCCCCGCCGCGTACTCAACCGCCTGTGCCGTTCGCTCTGCGTACAGATCCTTACGATCGGCACGAAGGGCGATGTTGTTGATCCCGCTGTCAGGATCGGCAACTGGCGAATTGATAATTACATGCTTTAGAGAATTTCGTTCAAGCCGCTCGACGATATGGTCGATCTCAAGAGAATACGGAGCCTGAAGCTCAACTCCCTTGAACCCAGCACGCCCCGCAGCGTCGTATCGATCGATGAGATCGTACTCGTTGAACATCCACTGCAAATTTGCTTCAAGCTTCGGCATTTACGATCCTTTCACGTCCCCAACTCAAAATGACCCAGACGTGCCTACTAATATTTCAGTCTAAAACGGTGCGCCTATTCCGACCAATCGAGTTCCACTAACTCGTTCGAACTAGAGGTACTTCGCAGCCCAACCGAGTCCGGCAACGGTATCACCAGCCGGGGCGTACTCACACCCAACCCAACCGTCGTAGCCGAGGGAGTCGATGTGTGGCAATAGGAAATCGTAGCTGATCTCACCAGTACCGGGCTCGTGTCGACCAGGATTATCAGCGAGCTGGAAGTGACCGATAACATCCAAGTTCGCTTCAATAGCCCGAGTCACGTCACCTTCCATGATTTGCATGTGGTAAATGTCGTACTGAACCTTCACGTTGTCCGCCCCAGTCGCTTCAACAACGGCTCGGCTCTGGTTCGTACGAAACACCGAGTAACCAGGAATATCAATCGTATTGATCGCTTCTAGCAGTACCGTGATGTCAGTACCTGCGACGGCTTCTGAAGCGAACTTCATGTTGTCTATCAAGGTGTCATGCATTTTCATGTCACTAACGCGAGAAACGGCTTTACCGGCAAGAACCGTCAGCCGCTCACAACCGAGAACCTTGGCATATTCAACTGCAGTACCAACGCCATCTTGGAACTCGCCGACTCGATCTGGAAACGCTGCACATCCACGGTCGCCAGCTGCCCAGTCGCCCGCAGGAAAGTCGAATAGAACTTGGGTCAAGTCGTACTTATCGAGTTTTTCTTTGATCTGCTCAGCCGGGAAGTCGTACGGGAATAGATACTCGACGCCCTTAAACCCGACATTTGCTGCCGCTTCGAATCGGTCGAGAAAATCAACTTCGGTGAACATCATCGAAAGGTTGGCGGCAAGTTTGGTCATCGGCGAAGTTCTCCGGTCAGTCGTATCTAGGAACTGATTTCCTGTGTTGAATATCTGGTGCTAAGAAAGATATCTCGACGCCAGAGTCACACAATCATACTTGGTGATTGATTCTTGTCGACGAGATATACGGCCTATCAGCGCATCGAGCAGTAGATGTAAGCAACTAGGAGATCGCCACACCCCTACCCAATCTAGTAGTAGATTGCCGTTCCAACTCCGCCGCCGGCTGCGATTCCATCACCGTTTATTGCAATCGAAAGCGGTGAAGCCAACATTGCGACCACGTAAGCGATGTCGGCAGCATCGATGATCGTGCCCGACAAATTACCTTGCGCCAGCTTTTGTTCAACTGCTTCTTCACTAATCCCCTCGGCAACAGCGCGCTTGGCGACAACGCTTTCGGTCGCTTCTGTGCGCGTCATACCAGGATGAATAACAGTGGCGTTAATTCCGTGCTTGCCAAGTTCGGCCGCAAGGTTTTTCGTCATCGCCGTTACTGCAACGTTTCGCATCGAACCGACAACTGTTCCAGTGTTCCGAGATGCCATTCCCGAAATATTGATAATTCGACCCCAACCCTGCTCGGTCATAATCGGTGCCACTTCACGCGCACATCTCAAATAGCCCATCACCTTCACGTTCATGTGATCGTTGAACTCTTCAGTAGTCACCCCGGCGAGAGTCGGTACGGTGTTTTGTCCGCCGGGCCGAGCTGCGCAATTAACGAGAATATCTATGCCACCGAGAATGGATTTTGCTTCGACGATCAAATTACGCACGCTGTCGTCAGACCCCGTATCGGCAACGACTCCGGTAACCGTCGAACCAGTTTCGTTCGTCAGTTCTTTCGCAGTCGCATCGAGTGCTTCCTGCCCCCGAGCTGAGATCACAACCGACACACCCTCTTCCGCCAGCGTTCGAGCAATCGCCTTACCAATTCCTCGGCTACCACCCGTAATCACCGCACACTTGCCGACAAGTTTGAGATCCATATTGATGATTCCTATCTCTAAATGACGTTATCCAACCAGGCCCGGTCGTTGTTTCCAGAAATTCGTTTCGCCCTCGAAGGCGCTTGCCAATTGAAGCAGACCCATCTCGTCACGAGGGCGACCCACCAACTGCAATCCAACCGGAAGTCCGTCTTTCGTGAATCCGGCTGGAATCGACATTGCTGGCAACGCCGTCACGGACACGGTGTAGCACGGCCACATCCAGTCGAGATACGTTTCTGGCACTACGCCGTTGATGTCGTTCGGGTACTCCAGATCGATCGAAAACGGCGGTACTGACGTCACGGGCATGGCGAGGAACTCGTACTTGTCGAAGAACCCTAAAAGCTGCTCCCATAATCGAGTGCGGAGCCGCTCGGCGTGAGCAACATCGATTGCCGATTGCTTAAGCCCTTGCTCAGCGTTCCAGCGAACCGTTTTTTTTAGCTTTTCGGGATGATCCCGCAGGTGAGTTTCGTGCTTGATCGCAAAGCTATAAGCCCGCAGCACTTGGAAAATTTCGTCGGTAGTTGAAAAGTCCGGTTCATCGTCATCAATGATCAAACCGAGATCATCGAACACATGCTTCACCGATTCTGTGACCCGACTATTCTCTGCGTCGATTGGTCGACCGCCAAGATCTTTGCTCCACGCAATACGAACGTCTTTGAAATCTCGGCCTAACGAACCTGCGTATCCCGTACCTGACTCTCGAAGCGATAAGGGCGAACGAGCATCGTCACCCGCCATAACGCTGAGTTGCAAGGCAACATCGTCAACGGTGCGCCCCATCGGCCCATCTGTAGAAAGATTTAGCCAACCGAGGTCGCCACCAACTGAAGGAACCCGACCCGGACTAGGTCGAATACCAACTACATTCGACCATGCTGCAGGATTTCTCAAAGAACCGCCTAGGTCAGAACCGGTTGCAATAGTCGTCATTCCTGTCGCAAGAGCCACTCCAGCACCGCCTGAACTACCACCACAGGTCTTGCCCACATCGTATGGATTCTTGGTCGATCCAAATACAGCGTTAAACGTTTGCGATCCAGCGCCGAACTCAGGAGTGTTCGACTTACCAATAACGATTGCGCCAGCTTTTTTCACCCGTTCAACAATCAGCGCGTCTGACTCTGGGACGAAATCTTTGTATATAAGTGAACCCTGAGTCGTAAGAATTCCTTTGGTGTTTTGGAGATCTTTGATGGCGATTGGAAGACCGTACAGAGGTCCCATTTCTTCGCCATCCATGCGCGCCATATCGGCCTCGCACGCCTGTTCCAAAGCAGATTCTGCAACCATCGTGACCATTGCGTTGACGGCTGGGTTGAGCCGTTCGATTTGATCCAAATGAGCATTTACGAGCTCTTCCGACAATATCTCACCGTCAGCGATCAACTTTGCCTGCTCACGGGCAGTCTTGAACACTAACTCTGTACTATCCGACAAAATCTACAACTCCCCAAAAAGCGGATGTCACACAAAGAAAACGAGTCTCTGACTCAAAACGTGCTTCCGGCACAAAAAACGACCCTCAATCAAAAAACGATTGAGGGTCGTGATAATAACTCTATTTACGAGAACTTGGGCAGCTAAGCGGCTACCACCAGGTCTTGCCTTCGATTTCCGATTGCTTGAACTTGAATTCTTCACCGTAAATTCCTGTTGAAAGATACTTCCAACCCCCATCGGCGAACATACAAACAATCTTGCCTTCACGGCCCTCTTTCGACCATTTTTGAGCGATCTTACGAGCCGTGGCGAACGTCGCTCCCGACGAGACTCCAACGAAGTAGCCAGCATCTGTAAGTAGCCGTCGTGTCCAATAGAACGCTTCTTCGCCGTCTACAAGAATTCGACCATCGAGCTTATCGAGATCGAGGATCGGCGGAATAAACCCGTGTTCGATGGACCGTAAACCCTGCACTTTATCGTCGGGATGCGGCGCCGTAGCGATAATCTCAATATCGGGGTTGTGCTCACTAAGAGCCTTACCAACACCCATTAGCGTACCGCCGGTTCCGAGCCCCGCAACAAACGCGTTAACGTCCGGCATATCACGAGCGATTTCAGGACCCGTCGTTGTGTAATGCGCTCTGGGGTTTGCGAGATTACCGTACTGAAATGGCATGTAATACGAAGGATTTTCTTCCGCCAACTGTTTAGCGACAAGAATAGATTCGTTCGTGCCTTTGTCCTTATGCGACAGAATCACTTCTGCCCCAAACGCCTCTAGAAGATGAACTCGCTCCGGTGGAACACTCGCAGGCATAACAACTTTTACGTTGTAGCCCTTGATTCGACCGATCATCGCTAAACCGAGTCCGGTATTGCCCGAAGTCGGCTCAAGAATGGTGTCGCCAGGCTTGATCAGACCTTCTTTTTCAGCAGTTTGAATAAGCGATCGGGCTGCGCGGTCTTTCACTGAACCCGTTGGGTTTACTGACTCAAGCTTGCCAAAGATTTTTATCTTAGGATCTGGACTCAGGATCGACACGTCGACCAACGGCGTGTTGCCGATGGCTTGGAGTGCGTCTGTTTTCACCGCTGTAAACGGTGCGACATAAGTTGAGGCCAAGAAAAATTTCTTTCGTGGGTAAGTGAGTTAGTGACTAATCTCTAAAAGTTTCGACCCGAGACGCACTGCTCAAGTTGCATTTGTAGTTTTCCGCCCATAGGCGAAGCACCAAATAATTAGTCAGGCGACACCATATGCTCTTCAACGGATACAGGAGGAAGGATTCCGCAAAAAATCTCGTAATCGATCAATTCCGTGACTTCTGGATTTGCTCCGCAAAGTTTGCAATCTGGATTCTGGCGAATTTTGATCTCTCGGAAGTCCATCGTCAAAGCGTCAATCAGAAGCATTCGGCTCGTGAGTGTTTCACCAACACCCATAGCGAGTTTTATTACTTCCAACGCCTGAATTGAACCAACAAGTCCGGGAAGTGCGCCAATCACGCCAGCTTCTGAACAGTTAGGAACTTCACCCGGGGGTGGAGGATCTGGGAACATGCAACGGTAGCAACCACTACCCGGCTGATAAGTTGTCGCCTGCCCATCGAACACCAATATGGCACCATCGACAAGCGGCTTCCCAGCTAAAAAGGACGCATCGTTTACAAGATATCGAGTTGCGAAGTTATCCGCCCCGTTCACGATGATGTCGTAGTTGGGGATGATGTCCATCGCATTGTCGGAATTAATCGGTTCCTCGTGGAGGATTACGTTTGTTTCCGGATTGTGTGCATTGATCGTCTCTTTAGCCGAAATAACCTTCGGGCGGCCAACATCTGCATCAGTGTGCAAAATTTGGCGTTGCAAGTTCGAAACGTCAACGGTGTCGAAATCGACGATACCGAGCGTTCCAATTCCAGCCAGCGCAAGATAAAGCGCAACAGGTGAACCAAGCCCACCGGCACCTACGATTAGCACCTTCGAATCGATCAATTTTCGCTGGCCTACGCTGCCAACGCCGTCCATGATCAGGTGGCGACTGTATCGCTGAACCTGCCCGGGCGTGAGTGGTGTGAAGCCGTTAGTCTCTGCCATGTCCCTAAATATTCCTCTTACTATTCTCCGACCAATTCTCGAATAAACGCTTTTCGTATATGCAAACCGAGATTGACCAGAGCAATAACTATAAATTCTACTCCGCTGATCGACGCATATCGCCTCACATTTCAGATTTGGCGCACCAATGCGGAAGTTCAAGGAGCTAACCGGAAAGTTAGATTCAGTACCAACGATCTAGATGCAGCCTATCTAAAGCATTCAAACTAGAAGTTCGTTTTTACTGGAGCACCAGCTAACGTCATTGTCATCTGCTGGTTCTTCAATTCACTGATTCGTACTTTGCTCAAGTGCTCTAGTAGCATGGTCTCGACATCACTCCAGAGATCGCGCTGTGAACAAGCCCCAGAGAGCCTACAGCCATCAGGTTCTTCGACACAGTCGACAGGAGCTAAAGAATAATCAACCGAGTTCACGACGTCGCTTACTGATATCTCTTCGGATGGTTTTGCGAGCTTATGACCACCTTGAGGACCTCTGCGAGATTGAATTAACCCAGATTTTTGTAGCTCTGAGCAAATTCTCAGCAAATAAGGTTCGGGGATGTGCTGAACACGAGCAATATCAGAAGTGGAAGTGAATTCCGGGCCATCTTGTTGCGCTAGGTAAACAAGGGTGCGAACCCCGTAATCAACCTTCATCGGTACAAGCATCAGTAGGTCTCCAGCAAACGATACAGAACGCTAGACAAAATGCCTGTACGCCATGATCAGCCACATCCAATATGAGATCAATATGAGATCAAACTCTCGTGGATCTCAATCATATCACCGAGAAGCAATTCCTGACCCAAACGGTCGATTTTTAGTGCTACGACAACCTTTGTTACATTTCGCAATCATGAACTCAATACGAATCTCATACTTGGTGGTACATTTAATAGCTGTGCAGACGAGGTTTCGTGCCTCCATGCCGCTATTTATTGAACTGCTAACAACAGGAAAGACCGGTTTTCGGTCCCCGACTAGAAATGGGAGAGGCTCGCAATGGCAACAGACGCGATAACACTCAGCGTAGATTTACGCACAGCCCTCGGTAAAAAGAACCGAGCGCTCAGACGCCAGGGAATTACTCCCGTGCACATGTACGGTCTAAACGAAGACTCAGAGTCGCTTCAGGCAAATGGCCGAGAACTCATATCTGTCCTAAAGGCCGCAGGCCGAACCACACCAGTTACTCTCAAGGTTACCGACGGAAAAGACACCGTAACTATCGTTCGAGAGATTGCACGACACGCAGTTTCCGGCGTGGTTCAGCATGTTGACTTCCAGCGAGTCGACGTTCAACAGGAAGTTGAAACTCCAGTACCAGTCTCACTGACAGGTCAGGAAGAAGCTCCTGGTACATCCGGTGGTGCAGGTGCTGTTACCCAGGGTTCGTTCGAAATTCTCGTTCGAGCAAAGCCGTTCGATGTTCCAAACGAAATCGTTGTCGACTGTTCTGGTTTGATGGAAGTCGATTCAGCAATTTTAGCTGGCGATATCAAGTTACCTGCCGGCGTAACGCTAGCTGGTCCATCTGACGATCGAATCGCATGGATTCAGCCGCCGAGAGTATCGGCTGATGATGATGCTGCTGCTACAGGTGAAGATGACGGAGATAGTGAAGACGCAGCCGACGGCGATTCAGAAGAATCTTCCGACGGTGAAGAAGAGTAGATCGCTCTTTTTAGACCTTCGAATACTTCTAACCGAAATTACGAAAACGCCGCAGCCATTGGTTGCGGCGTTTTTTTGTGCTCGAAAATATCGCCGCCGAACCGGATTTCGAGTTCAACTCCTTGCAAGAAACCCGATACGAACTTACTATTCACTCGCGGAGCGAGGCGGTTCGTCTCGGCTTGCGCACTAAAAACTAAATACTCAAAGGCACAGGGAGGAACGGATGGATACCATCCTTATATCCGTCCTAGTAGCCCTAGTTGCGGTTGTGATCGGAAGCGGACTAGGCTTCCAACTTCACAACCTCCTTTCGGCAAAATCACAGCGAGCAGTTGAAGAAGCATCGGCGCAACAAATGCGCAGATCCAACGCTCGAAGTAAGGAGATTCTTCTAGAAGCTAAAGAGCAAGCGCTTGATGTACGAAGTGATACAGAAGCAAAGCTCAACGAGCAGAAGTTAGAAATACAACGCCAACAGAGTCGTCTTGAAGCACGAGAAGAAACTCTACAAAGCAGGACCGATTCGACGAAAGAACTCGAATTGGGATTAAAGACTCAAAAAGATCAGATCGCCAAAAAAATCTCGGCGGCTGAAGATTTGAGACTTCAAGCCGGTGAACGACTCGAAACCGTTTCGGGACTTTCATTAGCCGATGCAAGGCAAGAACTGCTCGATCAAGCCGAAGAAGATATCCAGTTCGAACTGGCACGCCGATACAGGGACGCGGAACTAGAGGCACAGGACGAAGCAGACGATAAAGCTCGCGTTATTCTCGCAGCGAGCATGCAGCGACTCGCGGCTGAAGTAGTTTCAGAAGCGACAGTCACCAGCATTCCGTTGCCAAACGACGAAATGAAAGGCCGACTGATCGGACGAGAAGGCAGAAATATCAGAGCCATTGAAGCAGCTACCGGAGTCGATCTAATCATCGACGACGTGCCTGAGGCAATCACGATTTCGTGCTTTGACCCGATCCGTCGCGAAGTCGCTCGTATAGCACTCGACAAACTGATTCAAGACGGCAGGATTCATCCTGCACGGATCGAAGAGTCGGTCGAAAAAGCGCGTACAGAAGTCGATGAAACAGTTCGAAAAGCCGGACAAGCAGCCACGTTCGATGTCGATGTAAAAGGTCTGCATCCTGAACTGGTAAAACTTGTCGGACGCCTAAAATATCGATACAGCTACGGCGAAAACGTACTTCAGCACTCGATTGAAGTCGGGCTTGCCGCGGGAATTCTTGCTTCTCAGATCGGGGCCGATGCTCAGATCGCCAAAACAGCAGGATTCTTACACGACATCGGTAAGGCACTCACACATGAAGTCGATGGACCTCACGCCGAAATCGGTGCCGACATTGCGCAGCGATACGGCCAAAAAGATCGTGTGGTCACGGCTATTCGGGAGCATCACGATCGTGAAATGACAACGGTCGAATCGTTCCTTGTTGCCGCTGCCGATGCGATTAGCGCTGCTCGACCCGGTGCACGACACGATACGGTCGAAAACTACATCAAGAGACTCGAGGCACTTGAAGAAGTCGCCAAGGGGTTCGAAGGCGTAGAGCGTGTTTTCGCTATTCAAGCGGGACGTGAAGTTCGAGTGCTCGTCGATCCTGAAAACGTCGATGACGTATCTGCTGCGACTCTCGCAAGAAACATCGTTTCGAAGATCGAAGAAACCCTCGCCTACCCAGGCCAGATCAAGGTTGTGGTAATCAGGGAATCCCGATCAATAGAGGTCGCCCAGTAACGGCGTCTTTAATCTCGTCAAGAGCATGCACGACCCAGTGACAGAATCGCTGGGTCGTTCTATTTAAAACCCTTCACGACAAACACCAACTTGAATTCGTCGACTCATTCCCGCATTGTTGATTGTGCGTTCAGGGATCGACACCGTTATAAACGCAAATGTCCGAACGAAACACTAGAAAGATTCGCATGCGTGTATTGATGATCGGTGATGTAGTCGGCAGCGGCGGACGAAAAGCCGTAACCAGCCTGCTCAGAGATCTGAGAGCCGAAATGAATATCGACTTTGTCACCCTTCAGGGTGAAAACCTCGCCGCGGGGATTGGACTCACCGTCGAAACTGTCACCGAAATGCTTGAAGCCGGTGCTGACGTAATCACGACCGGTAACCACGTTTGGGACAAACGAGAATTCATCGACCACCTCGATGATCCGTTTCTCCCGGTTCTACGCCCTCTCAACTACCCAACTGACAACCCGGGGCGCGGTGCAAGCGATGATTCTGGCCCTATAGCCGTAATCAGTTTGATCGGACGAGTCTGGGTCGGCGAATTCGACTCACCGTTCGCTGTGATCGACGATTTACTGGCTGGCGGATTTGGACAAGGCAAACCCATTGTGGTCGACTTCCACGCCGAGGCAACATCTGAAAAAGCCGCCCTTGCGTGGCACCTCGATGGACGCGTAGCAGCGGTGGTTGGAACCCACACCCACGTTCCAACCGCTGACTGTAAAGTCCTGCCCGATGGCACAGGCTTCGTAACCGATCTAGGCATGGTCGGAGCCGTCGATTCGATACTCGGTGTCGAAGTAGAAGGATCTCTCGCACGATTCCTATCAGGACGCCGCCAACGAATGCAGCCCGTCCGAAGCGGACTAATCAACTTCAACTCGGTACTTATCGATATCGATGATTCGACGGGGCTTACAACATCTGTGGAACGAGTCGACAGGCAAGTCGAAGTTTGAGCGATTCAACCGGTCAAAACGTGCAAGGAAGCCGATATGACCCGAAGACGCCAGCCGTTCGGCCCGAGTGGCCCGTCGAAGTGGATCTTCATCTCCACACGACAGCATCCGATGGCACGCTAACGCCAACACAGCTCATCGACCAAATTTCATCGACAACTCTTCAAACTATCGCTATCACCGATCACGACTCTACAGAAGGAGTCGCCGAGGCGATCGAAGCAACGAATGCTTACTCGAACCTAACGGTAATTCCGGGAATCGAACTCGGAACCGAGAATGAAGATTCCGAGCTTCACCTGCTCGGTTATTTCATCGATATCGAACATCCTGAATTACAGAAAACTCTCGAACAGTTCCGCTCCGGACGAGTCGATACTGCCCGGGCTATGGTCAAAAAACTCGAAGAGATAAAACGTCCCGTTTCGTGGGAACGAATTGTCGAGATGGCAGGTGGATCAGTTGGGCGCCCCCATATCGCAAGAGCTATGGTCGAAGCCGGGCACGTCGACACTGTCGCTGAAGCGTTTGATCGATTTCTTGGCGAAAAAGGAATAGCACGTGTCCCGCGACCAAAACTTCACCCGGTCGAAGCACTCAAACTAATCCACTCTGCAGGAGGAATCGGCTCAATTGCTCATCCCCGTACAGTCAGAATCCTCAATCCACTCGTTGTTGAACTAGTCGAAGAAGGGGTGGTCGGAATTGAGGTCTACGCCGAGAAGTACAACAGCGATCGTCGTGATTCCTACATCGATATTGCCACCCGTTTCGACCTTGTACCAACTGGCGGTACCGATTACCACGCTCTCGGCGCCCAGAACGAAACGGTGCCCGGCACTAACGGTCCTCCACCACACACTGTCGAAAAATTAGTTGCTCGGGCGAAGCAAAAACACGGCCCAAGCGTTGGCAGTATCCCCTCAGGATTGGCATAGTCACAATGCCCAGCATTGATGCACTATCCGCCGTAGTTGCCGCTTATCTCGTCGGGTCGATTCCAACAGCGTATTTGGTCGGAAAATACATTGGCGATACCGATCTAACCGAAGTCGGATCGAAAAATATTGGAGCCTCAAACGCCTATTCTCAGCTCGGTTCACGCTGGGCCGGGTTCGTAGTCATCGTCGATGTGCTCATCAAAGGATCACTTCCTATCTTGATAGTCTCAGATGCCGTTCTCGGACTCGGCCTAGGAGTTCAAGTAGCCGTTGGCATAGCGAGTGTGGTCGGTCATGATTGGTCAATATTCCTCCGATTCCGGGGAGGACGTGGAATTGCAACGACCGAAGGGGCGATAGTCGTACTCAGCTTCCCATTGGCGTTCGCGTACCCGGTCATACCGGCATTGGTAGTTCTGGTTAGCCGCAAACAGGACTCTGCAGTATGGTGGCTAATTGCCACACTCGCCGTTCCTGCGTGGGTGCTGCTCTTAAACCTTCCCAACGAAATCTTCTCGTTCTCGATAGCGCTGATCGGTGTAACTCTTTTGAAGCGGATGACATCTAACTCTTTACGTGGTGCCGATGGATCAATTTCGGCAAGGCTTCTCTGGAATCGCTTAGTCTTCGACCGAGATATCAAGAGTCGTTCTGAATGGATCGATCAGTAGAAAATCACCGAAATACCGACGGACGTATCACAATAATTCGACACACTTTTTGGGTATGCTGTACCGCCTATGACAAACGACATCTTCGATAGCACCTGCCTACGCCATCCTGACATATTTTCTAACTTGGGTTGCGGAAGGTGCGGTGACTTCATCTGCCCTCAGTGCATGGTGCAATCACCCGTAGGCGCTCGCTGCCCCGATTGCGCAAACATCGGACAAGCACCGATCTTTCAACTCACCCACGTCGAAGTAGTTCGATCGATAACCCTGTCTTTAGCGTCCGCTGTCGTATTCGGAATCGCGTACGCGGTGATCGTATGGGTACTTTGGGTGCTACCGCTCGGCTTCATGATCGGCAACGTTGCTGCGGCGTTCGTCATCGCCCTCGCTGGTGCCCCTGTAGGTGATTTCGTTAGGCGAGTTGGTAAAAACAAACTCGACGCACGATTACGAATCCTCGCGGCCGTGACCATGCTGTTGATATGGATAGTCGGGTTTGCAGTCGGAGAAATGCTAGGCGTCTGGAACGGCGTATTCCTCAATATCATCGCTTACATAGGACTAGGCGTAGGCATATACGTCGCAATGAATCGCGTTCGACCGTAGCTACCAAACGCCCGCTGTTCGATTGACGCTGCTAGATCTCATTACGACCCTGCCCGTGCGACTTATCGACCGAAGTGGAGAGACATTCGATGGGGACGAAGGGCATCCCAAGGGACGTAAATAAGCTGCCTACACCAACGAACTAAACGCTCGTCGGAATAATTCCACCACCGCCTTCAGCATTGTACCGAACCCCCTCATCAACCATGTCGAACAACGATAGTGTTGGAGCGTAGCCAAAGTCGTTCTTTGCAGCCGATAGATCGTATTCGTAGAACGTTGGATTAATCGCCAGATCTACCGTTGAGTACGGAATTCCCGTCTTCTCCGATATGTATGGAATCAGCACGTCCCAAGTGAACGGCTCTTTCGATCCGAGCTGGTACACATTCCCGTATGTCGCCGGGTTACCGACTGCCTGATCGTAGGCATGAACAAGATCACGAACTTCAACCTGATGCTTCTTCCACGGACGACCGTTTGCATCACGTGCAACGATCAATCGCGGCCCACCATCTGTCTTGGCACTTTCAGCTTGAAGAATCTCGTAGGTCGCTTTGCCGGCGCCATCGGTTCTGGATTCGAATTGCTTCAGGAAATGACTCAGATGAAATTGTCCAAAGTTCAAAATCTCGCCAGCACCCCAAACGTTCGCGAATCTAATGATCGTTCCAGGAAGATCGTCCTGTGCTCGATATCGATTCAACAAACTCTCGCAAAGCACCTTCGAATAGCCGTACCAATCGGTAGTCGATAGCGGCAGTGAATCCTCAGTAATCGGATCAGCGATCCCGCCTTCCGGATACTTGAACATCGTCGCATCAGTGCTTGTGATTAGCACGTGCTTAAGCTTATCGCCAAGATTCTTCGACGCTTCGAGAACGTTGAACGTTCCCTTCACGTTCGTATCGAAATACTGCTCAGGAGTAAACGGACCACCCGCCTGAAACGCTGCTCCGAGGTGAATAACAACTTCCTGTCCATCCACCACGGCATTTACATCAGCCGAACTCGCCAGATCGCCTTCAATGATCTCAGCTCCAAGACCTTTCATCTTTTCAGCCTGTCGATCACCCGGCCATACGAATCCTCGAACATCATCCCCACGGTCGAGAAAGCGTTGAGCAATATTTGCTCCGACTCGACCAGTAATTCCCGTTATTAGTACCTTCATCGTTTCTTAGTGTTCCTAAATTTGTTATTCAACTAACTGATTATAGTTTCGTGTTGTTTGTACACACGATCGTAAAGATCTTGATCGATGCTTACTGCCAATCCTGGCGAATCAGGAACAGCGTATTCTCCGTTTTCAAACACGTAGTCAGCGCCCTTGTATAGCTCGAAATCTAAAGTCGAATCTTCAGCGATCACGAACCGGCGAGTGGACGCTCCGAACTGAATATCGGCTCGCAAACCGAGATAGGCAGCGTTGTAGTTGTGAGGAGCAATGAGCGTGTCGACGTCTGAGTCTTCGATGTCCCTCGCTAATACGTGGAACTGCCAAAATCCCATGTGGAGCATATCGGGCTGAATGGCATCGAGAAGTCCTGCTTCCATCAACTGCCAGTAGATCGTTTGGCGTCCTTTGTGGCTCTCACCATCAACGATCATCGTCTTTGACGTGTATTTGTCTCGCCATTCGTTCAGTTTTCGATAGTCAGCGATATTCTCGGTGACCATTTCTTCCATCCAGAAAACATTAAGATCTCCAATTCCTCGAACGAAGTCTTCCAGAAGATCCATTCGACCGTCGTAACCGTTGTTCGCGTCGACAAGAATTTTTATGTCGTCACCAACCGTTGCTCGCACCGACTCAACGACTTCGATGTCACGACGAGTGCCAGCGTGTGGCTCAAACCACTTGCCGGGTCGTCCCAGCTTGAGCTTCACGGCTCGCCAGCCTTTTTCTACTGCTTCAGCGGCTTCGATGGCAACAGCGTTCGCACCCTCAGCTGGGTTCACCAAATCTTGGAAATACAAGCTCGAATCGTAGCCTTCAACCTTGTCTCGCACCTTATCGCCAAGAAGGCTGTAGGCAGGCTGGCCTAGTGACTGACCGATCAGATCGAACAAGGCGACGTCTAGGAATCCGTAGCGATCAATCAAGTCCGACCAACGAGGATTAATGTTCGTCACACGACCGCCCGAGACGTTGAAGAACCCTGACAGCGGCTTACCGATTAGATCTTGAAAATCGTTGTACAGGTCGAGGATTCCACCTTTGTTCATGGCCGGTCGGGCGTTGCTCAATCCGGTCAATCCCGAGTCGGTCGAAACCTGAAGCAGCCACTCACGCTGGTTGATTCCGTAGTTCTCCATCTTGGCGTTGCGACCAACGAGTCGACCTTTGCCGGGCGAACCAAAGTAGTTCTCAACAGGAGTAATCGTAATTTTGTTGATGATGTGACCATCAATGCTTGAATTTTCCATATCTACGCCTCCATCCTGTTCTCATGCTTGGCATGCGGGGCGTAACCGGCTTCATCGATATCCATTCCCAAACCAGGCCCGGTTGGAAGTGCGTAAGCGCCGTTTGTGAAATCAGGCAAGGCGGTAAGATAGTGCGGAATCACTCGTTCATCTTCAAGCGAAACGTAAGTCTGGGAAGCCGCTCCCCAAACGATGCTGGCGTAGCTTCCGAACGATCCATTGCCGAAGTTATGCGGAATCGTTCGAACGCCGGTTCCTTCGAGCTGACGTTCGAGATCCATCCAACCCAAGTAGCCATGCCCCACGATGTCGGGCTGGTAACCATCGATCAAGCCACCGTCGATCAAATTTTGGAACACTTCTGAGATAGGATCACGGTCGACCTCGCCACAAGTAAGCAGTGCCTTCGATCCATGCTTGGCAAGCGATTCTCGCATCGTCTTGTAGCCATCAAGGTTGTGCGTAATCATCTCTTCGAACCAGAAAATATCTGCCGGTGTAACTTCCTTAATGAGTTGATCCAATAAATCAAGATGACCGTCGTAACCGAAGTTCGCATCGACATAGATTTTCACGTCGTGGTCAACGGCTGCACGAGCACCGAGTACAACCTCTATATCGCGACGCATACCGTCTTCGGGCAGCATCCATCTGCCGCCACGCCCCAGCTTGATCTTGATCGCTCGCCAACCATCGGCAACAGCTTGTGCCGCTTCATCGCCAACCTGTAGCGCACCTCGCTCTGGGTTCAGGAAATCTTGGAAATAGAGCGTTGTGTCGTAGGCAGGAACAGAATCGTGCTTCTTACCGCCGAGTAGATCTATCGCAGATACCCCGCGAACTTTACCGACTAGATCGAACGCCAGAATGGTCATCCAACCGTTCCGACGATACCAACGATCCATGCCCGGGCCGGCGCCAGTAACGACGCCATCTGAAATCTCCAATAGCTGATCGACCTCACGCCCAAGCAGTGCCCCCTTAATATACGCCAACATGGTCTCAACGCTGCCTTCTCGCATCATTCGATTAGCAATCGAAATACCCTCGGCACCGCTCGAGCTCCTAGCGCGCACAACCCATTCGAGTCGTTGTGTACCGATGTTGTCGATATATGCGTTCTTACCAAGCTCTTTTCGATAGCTCGACGGGATCGGCGTTACCGATACCGATTCGATTATTTCTGACGACATAGCTTCCTAACGTTCCCTAATGAACCGAGCACTAATCGGGCGCAGTCTACTCTCCAATACCAAGACAGTCTCGCTAGATCTGATCCCTTCGCAACGCCCGCCCCGATCGTGATCCAGCGAGTTCACCATTTTTCACAGCGAATTTTCCGTTCACGATTACATGTGGGATACCTTCTGGAGCCACACGAGAATCTTCGTAGGTTGCACGATCGATCACGGTGTCAGGATCGAACAATACAAGATCTGCAAAATAACCTTCTTTGACCAGTCCTCTATTGGCGATTCCGAACTTAGTCGCTGGCATATGTGTCATCTTGTAGATGGCGTTCTCAAGCGAGATCACACCCTCTTCTCGCACGTACTTGCCGAGTACACGTGGGTAAGTGCCCCATGCCCTCGGGTGAGGCTTAGAGCCGCGATCCAGGCCATCTGTGCCGATCATCGTTGATGAGTGCGCCATCACCATTCGCACATCGCCCTCGTCCATACCGAATGCTGCAACCAAAATTGAATCGGAATAGTCGCGAAGAAGCTTGTTCGCCGCTTCTTCACCCGGCAGATCGAATTCCTCGACAAAGCTCTGGAGCGAACGACCCTCAAAATCCTCTTGTCCCGGCACCGAACACAAAAGCACTTCCGACGGATCCGACTTGCCCATAGCGCCGCCCTCGCTGTCGTTGAAGGTTCCGTTTTGAACCAGCGCGAACAACATCGTACTGCGAGCTGTGTATGGATATTGATCGGCAGTTACGTCACGGCCCTGAGCAATCGCTTCTTCGATCATCTCTAGCGACTGAGTGACCATGCCCCAGTTCGATTTACCGACCGCTTTGTGGTGAGAAATCTCAACAGCAGTCCCACTCGCCTCACCAATGTGTAATGTTTCGCGTACTGAATCGAGTAGCCCCGACCCTTCGTCACGCATGTGCGAAACGTAAAGCCCGCCGTGCTTGCCAACAACCTTGGACAGTGCGACAACTTCTTCGGTATTGGCGTAACGTCCCGGCTCGTAAACCAAACCGGTCGACAAACCGACCGCCCCGGCCTCCATGCCTTCAGTCACGTTAGCCAGCATCGCCGTTAGTTCTGAACCGCTGGGCGGTCGATCAGCAACTCCGCCCATCGCCTCACGTCGCGCCGTGTGATGACCGATTAGTGCAGCAACGTTAAGTACTGGAGATGTTGTATCGACTTCTTCAAGATATCCAGCGTAACCTGCCCAATCAGGTAGATCGGCACTAGGCTCGTTGATCGCCTTCATCTGAATCTTGCCAGCTTCTGAACCGGCAGCCCCGAATCCGCAGTTGCCGACGATCACGGTCGTAATGCCCTGTAAGATGTTGTGACGAACCTCAGGTTCGATCAGTACATGGAAATCGTCGTGAGAATGAACGTCGATGAATCCGGGCGCCACCACCAGTCCAGTAGCATCCAACACTTCAGCCGATTCAGCTTCGATGTTCGAGGCAATCGAAACGATACGATCGCCTTCGATCGCCACATCAAGAATCGAGCCTTCAGAACCGGAGCCATATATGACGGTCGCACCTTTGATTATTAGATCGAGCAAGTTTGAGTTCACTTTCCGTTGTCTGGGATTCAGTCCGATGGGACGTTCGATTGTGTGATTAACGAACGCCGATACACGTTTGTGCCGTCGTTATAACTCCACCAAGAGCCCAACACAAACCGAATTGATCTTGTAACCGCCTCAATTAAGAGCTACCTTCTCGGCTATCAAACCAATTCGGCTTGCGTGCCTCTGCACGTAGCAACCCCACTGTCAGTACACAGATCAGGCCAAAAATGCCAACACCAACCAAAATAGAACGTGTCGAAACCATTCTTTGGGATCGCTGGTTGTTGATTCGCATCTACTGCGAAGACGGAACAGTCGGTATTGGTGAGGGTGGTGTTCACGGCTGGCAACGACCGACCAAGACGATGGTCGACACGATGGCCGAATACCTCAAAGGTAAAAACCCTGACTACATCGAACATCACTACCAGTGGTTGTATCGCTCATCACACTTCATGGGATCAGTAGTACAAGGCGCGCTTTCAGCGATCGACATCGCCCTTTGGGACATCAAAGGCAAACGACTCGGCGTACCGATTTACGATCTAATGGGCGGTAAGACACGCGACAAAGTTCGCTGCTACATGCACGTCGGAGGAGACACTAAAGACGACCTCGTAGCGAGTGCTGTCGCCGCTGCTAAAGACGGTTTTACAGCAGTTCGATTTACGCCGTTTGCACCCGACTACTATCTGCACAAATCCTACACAGAATGGGCAGACGAAGCAGTTGATCGCGTCGGAGCCGTCAAAGAAGCGGTCGGGGGTAACGTCGATATATGTGTCGAAATTCACCGACAAATGGCTCCAGCGGAAAGCATTTGGCTGGGTCGACGCCTTGAACAGTTCAACCCGTTCTTCTACGAAGATCCGATGCTCCCCGATAGTCCAGCGCGAATGGCAGATGTAGCCGATCAGTGCAACATTCCAATCGCAACCGGCGAACGCTTCACCACGATCTTCGAATATGAACAACTTCTCGAAGCAAACGCGGCGTCTTACATCCGACCCGATCTCTGCTTATGCGGTGGACTTTCAGGATCGAAAAAAGTTGCAGCTATGGCTGAAGCGAAGCATGTGAAAGTAATTCCGCACAACCCGCTTTCTCCTGTAAGCACAGCAGCATGTGTTCAACTGGATGCCTGTATTCCCAACTTCGCTCTTCAGGAGTACACCGGCGAATCTGAGCCGCCTAAGAGCGATCTTCTTGTAACGCCGCTAAAACTTGTCGATGGCTACCTCATCGTTCCTGAAGGGCCCGGGCTCGGCATCGAACTAAACGAAGCCGCTCTTTCCGGCCCAGAAAATCCAAAAGTCCTCGACACCCCAATCGGTTTCGACGGCAGCGTTCAGGATCGGTAGTCACATCCCCACACCGTCGGGTGATGGTGTAAAACTGCCAATATGCCTAACTCAGGCCGGGCTAAACAAAAGATTATGGAGCTAAATCGTGGTCAGTATTCCTATCGCAATCGTCGGAGCAGGTGGCATGGGCGGTCGTCATCTACGAGCGCTCGGAGCTCTTTACGAAAGCGGGATGGCGAACGTCGAACTTGTCGCCGTCTGCGACACCCGCGAAGAGAACGCAATTCACCTCGCCGACAAAGCTGAGGAAATGCTCGGAAGCCGACCCGAAATCTTCACATCGATGGAAGATATGAAAAAGAAACGACCTGATATCGAGGCAGTCGATATCACTACCGATTCAGGCTCGCATCATCTCGTCGCCGAGATGGCGTTTGATCTCGGCTACAACGTTCTTTGCGAAAAGCCGCTTTCGCTCACGGTTCGAGGCTGTAATCGAGTAATCGACGCCTGGAAGCGTAGCGGCAAAGTTCTCAGCGTCGGCGAGCAAGAGCGACGTGACCCTATGTGTCGACTCAACAAAGCACTTCTCGATTCCGGTGCGATTGGCGACCCGTACAGCTTCTTGCTCGGATCGGCTCGCGGTGGTAACGACATCATCATTTGGCCGTGGCGGCACTACAAGAACATTGGTGGAATTTTCGTAGATGCTGGCGTTCATGCTGTCGACCAGATGATGTACTACCTAGGCGACATCGAAGAGGTGTACGCCGTATCGAAAGTCTGGGAGCCAAAGCGGTACAAAGGCGAGAAGATCGGTGTCGCACACTTCTACGAGCACTGGGCTAGCGAAGTGCCTGACGAAATCGATGCTACAGCCGAAGATATGGTCATATCCACTCTCAAATTCAAGAACGGTGCGGTCGGTCAGTGGACCTCGTTCTGGGCAGCTCACGGCGAAACAACAGAATACGCAATGATCTACGGCAGCAAAGGATCTATGGCGCCAGCAAAGCAACGCCGAGGCAATCCGCTAAAACTAACTATCGATGGCGTAGGAGTGGTTTCTGGTGATGATGTTCTCGAACTCGTCCCAGATTTCCATTTGGACGAGCTAACTACCCGTCTTTTTGGCAGCGATCGGCTTGGCTCTTACGACACGCCGTTCGAGGATGCCGATCGGTTCCTCGTTGCGCTTGAGTACTACGAACTCGGGCAATGTATTGCTGATGGGACGAAGCCAGAAGTTGACGCTTACGTCGGACGAAAAGACCTCGCTGTTTGTAACGCAGCGCTCGAATCTTCAGTGTTAGGCCGACCGGTTACTATCGAAGAAATCGAGAACGAAGAAACTGCAGAGTACGAAGCAAGCATCAACGCCCACTGGAATATTTAATCCTCGTAACCTAACCACGAATCCCAACCCCCACTAATCAACCATTTGCGGACCCACCTCCCCACTCTGAAATAAAAACAATGAAAATTGCGAAAATTGAAACGTTTTTTGTAGCCCGTTACCTCGTCGTGAAAATCACTACCGAGGATGGAACCGAAGGCATTGGAGAATCCTGCTATTGGTCATACCCGAAAGCAGCTGAAGCGACCATTCACGGATTCGCCGACGCAATAATCGGGATGAACGCCGGTGATATCGAGCACATTTGGAGCTATCTCTGGCGATACAACTCAGCATTCCGTGGTAACAGCATTGGTGGTGCGATTAGCGCTATCGACATGGCGCTATGGGACATCAAGGGCAAACGGCTTCAAGCACCTGTTTGGGATCTACTTGGCGGTAAAGTTCGCCAAAAGGTTCGTGGTATCGCACAGGGAATTGGCGGAAGCACTCCTGAAGAGTGCGCAGTCGGCGCAAAGAAAGCCCTCGATCAAGGTTTTTCTGCGTTGAAGTTCACGCCAATGCCTAAGAACTGGGCAGAACTCACTTACACCAGGATGATAGGCCTAGCGGTCGAGATGGTCGAAGCCGTTCGGGAAACTGTGGGCTGGGATTTCGATATCGGAATCGAGATTCACAGGAACATGCAGCCGCACGAAGCCATAGTATTCTGCGACGAAGTCGCAAAACTAAGGCCTTACTTCATCGAGGATCCGATCGTTCCCGATTCCGTCATCGCAATGGGTGAAGTCGCGACAAAAATGCGATTACCGCTCGCCGTTGGTGAGCGAAACATGGGCATTTGGGAATTCCGTGAGTACGCCCAGTTGGCGAAGCCAGCGTTCTTCAAACCCGACATCGCTGTAGCTGGCGGAATTACCGGAGTGAAGAAGATCGCAACGATCGCCGAAGCTCATCACATCAAGATTTGCCCACACAACTTCCAAGGACCAATCGCTACCGCCGCATGTATCGCCATCGGCACTGCTTCGCCTTCTTGGGACGTTCAGGAATCGGTTCAGGAAGAAGTGCCGCCACGTCGTGACATGACCGACGTGATAATCAAACTAGAAAACGGTTGGTACACGCCATCCGAGAAGCCCGGGCTCGGAGTCATCTTCAACGAAGACGCCCCCGCAATGCACCCGTTCGACCCTGCTCTAGTAGCACCACCAATCCGAGAAGACGGTTCAGTAGCGCTCAAGTAGGCGTCCAGCTTGGACGAGCCGCCTCCCCCACTGTGAGAGGGTGAATCAAGGCAGAATCTACTCGGCTAAATCCGTGCCTTCACGAAATTACAGATTTCCTCAGGCTTCATACGTCCAAGCTGAGTCGTCGTGTACATCGATGCCGCTACTGTCCCGTCGGGCCTGATAACGAACTCGCAAGGTTGAACCATGGCCTTACCCTGCCGTTCACCAACCCACGCACCTAGTTTCTCGGCAATTTCAACAGGAACACTATGAGCTATAGGGAACGAAAGATCGTGATTGGCATGAGTTTCAGCCGTATCGGAATCACCATCAGTATTGCCAGCTACGATTTTAATATCTAACTCTTGAAGTCGCTCGAACCATTCTTCCACCTCAGCTAACTGCCGAGTGCAGTACGGTCACCAACCACCGCGGTAGAGCAGAACGTACGTCCAGTGCCCAGCGACATCGCGCGGAAGCGAAACCGAACCACCACCAGCAATATCTAATTCGATGTCCGGAAATTTATCATCCGGTACGAGCATTTCCATTTGATTCTCCCCACAAGTAGATTCTATCCGTCCGATGCGATCGGATCGCCATTCTGCTCAAATTCAAGACATTACGGTAAAGATACTCTCAATTCCCTATTCAGCCCGACCGAAATCGTCTTCTACTCGGACGATATCGTCTTCGCCCAAATAGTCGCCTGTCTGTATTTCGATGATCTCTAGCGGTTCGACCGAAGAGATATTCTCGATTCGGTGGTGAATATTGCGAGCAACGAACATCGATTCGCCACGACCCAGCGTGGACTGTTCTTCGCCAACAGTCACACGAGCCGTTCCACGTGCGACAACCCACGTTTCATCCCGGTGGCGATGCCACTGAAGTGAAAGGCGCTTTTCGGCCTTCACCGTAAGTCGCTTCGCCTGAAAACCAGGCCCGTTAGTCAGAATTTCGTACGAACCCCACGGTCGAATCTCGCGTTTTTTCTTCGTGGCAGCTTCGAACTTAACTTCTGAAGTCGTTTCAGGTGAATTCGTTTCCGAGCTATCTGGCACGCGAATATCTCCGATTGGTTGTCAAAAACCGTGGGACTAAAAAAGATGACATCACGATTCTATTGCTAAAGCGACGCTAGGTCACAAATCGAATCCAGCAATCACGAAATAGTCGGGCTAAAGCCTACGAATCACCGAACAACGCGGTCAAAAACCACCTAAACTGAGATCGATGGTGGAGGAATAATCACGCGTTTCTTCGCTTCGAAAAGGTGAACTTCGCCCATCACATTGTCTTGAACAGTTCCCTTTAACTCGAACTTAACGTGCTGAGCTACTCGGACGGTAGAGAAGCTCCTCAAGTGAATCGTCATACGCCGCAACTTCACTCCTACCTGAGCCAGAATCCAATCGACCACAGCCTTGGCCCCTTTTTTGGTGTAACCATTGTTCTCTTGATCGTCGTAGACCGAAAACGCCAGCCCAACCGCTCGAGTGTCATCTGGCGAGCGACTAACACCCACCGTTCAAAACACGCATCGAGATTCTTTTTCTAAGAACAACCATCCCTACCAAACGACCTACGATGTTTCATAGCGCAAACGCTGTGAAACGGCCGGGAGATAGTCATCCATCAACATCAGTGGCAATCAGAACGGATCCGGGAATATGAGTCGAGATATCGTTCGCAGCGAATCAGCCGTAAGTGGTATGAGAAGAAGTCGATCAGTCTCAAGTTGTTCGTAAAGTATCAAAACTCATAATCAGAGATCATCGTCGCACACTATTGAGCGTGAGCGGGATTGCCGTACCCTTACGATGGCTGATAACACTTAGACCGCAATAAAATTCAACGCTATAAGAAATTCCAGTCTGAACAATTCTCACTCGTAATCGCAGGCAAAAATTTAACGATGCAAGATCGCAAGCCCAATATCCTCTTTATCCTCACCGACCAGCAGCGTCAAGATTCGATGCGCGCTTACGGCAACAATTGGATCAAAACCCCAAACCTCGACAAGCTTGCCGATAAGAGCTTTGTATTCGAAAATGCATATGTCACGCAGCCTGTATGCACTCCCGCCCGTGCGTCGATTATGACTGGCCTGTATCCGTATGCAACCGGCTTACAGCGCAACAATATTCCGTTGTCACGAGACATTAAGACGATCGGCGATATGATCGACGACGAGTACTACAACGCCCACATGGGCAAGTGGCACTTGGGTGACGACATGACGGCTCAGCACGGTTTCGATACTTGGGAAGCTGTTGAAGATTTCCAACGAGTGCGCATCACTCGTAAGGAATATCGATATCAGGAAGCTCCGTACAACCAGTGGCTTCGAGATCACGGAGTTGAACCGCCATCGATGTCGGTGTCCTACGAGGGCTGGGTAGGAGTCGCAGAGCTCACCGAAGAGCAGACCCAAGCCGGATTCTTGGGACATAAGGCATCGGAGTTCATCAGAGAGTTCCCTGAAGGCGATCATGCCGATCAACCGTGGATGCTGTATGTGAACTTCTTCGAACCACACCCACCGTATACTGGCCCTCTGAACGATCTCTATGATCCCGACCAAATCGAAGTTGGCCCTGGTTTTCGCGTTCGCCCCGATTCAGGCTCACTCGTAAATCGATTGCGGTCTGACTACTACATGGGCGGCGGAAATAATCCGCTAGGTGAAGCCGGTGGCGACGTTCACGATACGACCACTGAAGAAGGTTTTCGCAAGCTTCGTGCCCAGTACTTCGCAAATGTGACGCTAGTCGACACCCAAGTCGGAAAAATCTTTGAATCGCTTGAAGAAAGCGGACAGGCCGACAATACGATCATCGTGTTCACTAGCGAGCACGGCGAGATGGCTGGCGACCACGGCATGCTCGAAAAACGATCTCTATATGAGGAGGCGTCGAACGTACCGTTCCTAATGTATGTCCCTTGGATGAACAACGACAAGCAAACACGTGTCGCAGGTTCTGTTGGACAGGTCGACCTCGTACCTACGCTTCTGGATCTTTCAGGCAGTGAAATTCCCGATCACATCGAAGGAAAATCACTACGACCAGTGCTTCGAGGTGAGGAAGATCTTTCAGACAACGACGTATTCATCCAGTGGAACGGAATGGGCGATCGCAATCTAGGATCTCCCGATATCAACCGAATGGTTTCGATTCCGTGGCGTGGCGTCGTTACCGGCGATCGCTGGAAACTGAACTTGTCACCTGGTGATCAATGCGAGCTATACGATCTGAATACCGATCCTGCCGAACTTAACAACTTGTTCAATAATCCCGAACACATCGATCGAATTCGCCAAATGGCAGCTCGAATAAGAATCTGGCAGGATGAAACCGGGGACGACATGCCACTACCAACTGTTTAGCTGCCCGAGCCCAACCTCTCTCTCAGTGGGAGGGATTGGATAGTGAAATCGTGAACATCAAGTACGATCTTCACACCCAATCTCTGCGCCTTCGAACGCCAGCATGCTTCGCTTGGTCTCGATTCCACCTGCGAAGCCCGTCAGGTCGCCTGAAGCGCCAATAACTCGGTGGCACGGCAAGATAATAGATATCGGATTCCTACCAACGGCAGCTCCCACAGCCCGAATCGCTTTGCGACGACCAATTCGCATCGCCAACTCGCCATAAGTTGAAGTTTCTCCAAGCGCAATCGACGCCAGACCCAGCCACACCTCTTGCTGGAATTCGGTGCCTCGCAAATCAAATTTGAGATCGAATTCGGTTCGATCGCTAGATAAATACTCTTCGACCTGAAGTCGTGCGGTTGCTAGCACTGAATGATTATGATCAGCCACTAATTCAGAAGGCAAAGGCACGCGAGATGCCGAGTCATCTGGCCAAAGTAACGCCCTAAGTCCACGATCAGTAGCCACTAGCGTCAGGTTACCGAACTGGCCGTCTACAGTCGTGAAGTAGTGCCGATCATCGGTCATATAGCGTTTTCTCTTTCTCTAATTACCAGTCAACGCATCCACATTAGCCGGGACGACCCAAAATCTCCAAACATCAATTACAAATGTGCGTAACCTCGCGCCGACGACTGTGGGGGTTAACACTTAGAGATGGGTTTCACTTTGAAACGGTGGAATTTCAAGACTGTAGATATGAGCAGACTAATCGCTCTACCGGCTGCAGCATCGACTTTGATCATCATCCTACTTCTGGTGATTCAAGTCGTTTGGAATTTCTAGCCACTCGAAATAATTGCTATCCGAAACGCGCCGTATGCTAAACCACCGCCACGTTTGGCTGCTCGGATACCGATGGGTCGACCGACGCCCAGTACCTGTCAAAAACGTCTCGGGTCTCTTGGTAGCTCTCGGCACCAAAAAGTTCGACCCGAAACGTACGCACTCGATCTCGCCCACCGGCATACCACGATAGGTGACGCTGCATCTGAATGAGTCCGACTTTCTCAGGGAAGTGCTCCATAATCAAAGGCATGTGACGATTAATGACCCGCGTCTGGTATTCATATTTGCCAGACGGCGAAAGATCCTCAAACGATTCGTCGAACACCCACGGCTTGCCCATGGCTCCTCGTCCGATCATCACCGACTCAACGCCGGTTTCAGCGGCCATCCGTCGTGCATCCGACATCGACTTCACATCACCGTTACCGGTAACTGGAACATTCACGGCATCTACAACCTGAGAAATCATGTCCCATTTCGATAGACCCGTGAATTGCTGAGAACGAGTCCGAGGGTGAACGGTGATCGCATCGACTCCAACGTCCTCCGCCATCTTTGCCACTTCAACCGCGTTCAGATGCATTTCGTCCCAGCCGCTACGAATCTTGATCGTGAATGGAATCGTGAGAACCGCACGCATCGCTTCGAGAATTTTTGCAGTCTTCTCGACATCCTTCATCATTGCCGAACCACGACCTGTTTTTGTGATTTTTTGAACGGGGCAACCCATATTTAAGTCGATGATGTCTGCGCCCTGATCCTGCAACCACTGCGCACCCGGAACTAGCGTTTCAGCGTTTGATCCTAGGATCTGAAGAGCGATTGGCTTCTCTTCGGGAAGATACTTTGCAATGTCGTAACGGGTCTTCGTGTTCTTCCGAGTCAGACCAGTTGCGTCGATCTCCTCGCTAGTCGTTAGTGCGCTTCCGCACTCACGAGCAACCGTGCGATACGCAGCATTTGAAATTCCAGCCATAGGGGCCAGTCTCGCCAGCCCTTTTACTTCGACATTGCCAATAAACATCTAATGAGTATACGAAGTAGAACAAACCTTTTGTCATTCTGAACTAGATTCAGAATGACAGTAGTTCGTGGAGGAACACAGGAACAGTGCATGCTCCTAAAAGCAGTGCTCACTCGCGCCTAATACCCAGTCTCACCCGGCTCGGGCCACTCAAATATGACGTACTCGCTGTAGGCGTAGCCGTCGTCGAAATAAAGGGCGACGTTTAGCGAATACCTACCACCGACAATCATCGGAACGTCTCGTAGAACCGCAGTATCGACATCCCAATCGAACACATTCGATATGAAAACCTCTGGGGTGTCATCGACTTGCCAAATCAACGCTTTGTAGTGCATGTTTTTCGAAACTTCAGTAGGAGGATTCCAATTCACCACGATGTCACGACCATCTCGCTTCCACTCAACTCCGGTCGGATACGAGATAACGCCCGAATCGTAAGGAATCGCCTGTTCATAAACGAGCTCTACGCCTCGTGAGTAGCTGAACACGTAGTCGCCTTTTTCTGGCAAATCACCGTTGGGAGAACCGTACAGAACCCACCGACGGGTAATCTCCCCTGAGAATTCGTTCGTGTTGAAGTCCTTCTCAAGCTCGATCACCTCACCTGATGGAGTTGTGACCGCGACAGAGGTCATATCCGATAAGAAACATGGTTCTGTATGCGATGACGCCTCACCGCAATTGACCTTGTATTCCCAGCTCTGAACGTTAGGAGCATGCTGCGACCAAACCTGTGGCCAAATTCCGTGAGTTCTCTCACCGTGACTGCGTTCGGGCAGTTGGCCATCAAACTCTGCATCACTCGCCTCACCCATACTCCCAACGGAATCAGGGGAATCGTTTTTTCGAGGATCATCTCGAAAACCATTATCGTTGTCACCACACGCAACCACCGTAAGCATCGCCAACAGCGAGGCAAGTACGATCGAATATATCGCCTGATTCAGCAATGAGAACATCTTCAAACCATAGTGCATCCCGCGCCAATTCGAATCGCAAGATTCCACAACGTTACGTCCAAGCATCGAGAATTATCGAAGATTCATGTAAGACGACTCATAAATCCTAAGACTCGAAACCACAAACATCACCAACAACGCTGGTCTACGCGTGCTATTGATGATCGACCCGGAAAGTCGGGATAAGTCTGAGTGCTACCTCGATCTTGGCAAGCTAAAGGGGAATATCAGAAACCAAAACTATCAGTTACTCCCGAACACCGACGTAACGGGCTACGTCAGCTTGCTGCGCTCGCAGGTTGTGAAGTTTTCTTCTTGTTTTCGGGATTACTTGACTCGATCAATTCCTCTTCACGTTCTGACATTAGGTGAGCGGTGATCGCCTGCATCGACTTTACGTGAACGTGAGCATTCGCCCCGAGTACAACCGAAAGTCGAGACATGGTCTGTGCAGAATCCGCCTCGACCAACAGGACGAAGTCATACTGACCCAATGTAGCGTAGCGAGATAGCAACCGGGCACCAGGAACATCAATGCTGTCGCATGCCTCAGCAAATGCATCAGGGTTTTCTACACACGCCTGAAGTCCGTCATCGGTCAGGTTAGCTAGAAGAAAGAACAGCATTGATTAGGCTCCAGAATTACAGTTCCAAGACGTTTTTCGAATTACCGGTTGCATCAGACCATATCCCAGATTCGACTCCGCTTCAGTCCATTACGTTCAAATTGAGTTGGGGGCCGCTAGTGAAAGAGGTAAAACACGTGCAAACTGACCCGTAATTCTGGGCAACAACGAATAAAGAACGGAAGCATCAATGGCAAAGCCAAATATCGTACTTATCAACTGCGATGATCTTGGATATGGCGATCTGGGAGTCTACGGGTCGACAATCAACAAGACTCCCGCACTCGATAACATGGCAGCCGAGGGCGTGATGTTCACCGATTTTTACGTCGCCTCAGGTGTTTGCTCGCCATCACGAGGAGCACTGCTAACAGGCTGCTACCCACAACGAATCGGATTCGGTGAATTCGATGGTTTTCGGGTGCTATTCCCGGGCGATGCTATCGGACTGAATCCAGATGAAACGACTATCGCTGGTGCGCTGAAAGATGTCGGCTACTCGACCAAGATCATTGGCAAATGGCACGTTGGCGATCAGGAAGAATTCCTGCCCACCAACCACGGTTTCGATAGCTACTATGGTCTCCCTTACAGCAACGACATGGGGCGACAGGTTGAAGACTCGACCATTGACGATCACGATCGCCTTGAGGCCTTACGAAGTCGCCCCCCCCTACCTCTGATCCGTGATGACGAAGTCATTCAAGAACAGCCCGATCTTCGTGCTCTAACCGAGCGGTACGCCGAAGAAGCAGTAAAGTTCATTCGAGGAAACAAAGAAAATCCTTTCTTCCTCTATTTCGCACACATGTACGTTCACCTTCCGCTCTATGCACCAGAAAACCTCGTAAACGCTTCTGAAAACGGCGACTATGGCGCATGTGTTGCCGGTGTCGACTGGGTCGCTAAAGTGCTTTTCGACGAACTCAAACGACAAGGTATCGACGATAACACTCTCGTTATTTTCACAAGCGACAATGGCTCACGCCTGGACAATCAGGGCGGCAGCAACGGAGAACTACGAGGCAAGAAAGGCACCACTTGGGAAGGTGGACAGCGAGTTCCGTGCATCATGCGATGGCCCGGCAAGATTCCGGCAGGTGAAGTTAGAAACGAACTTGTTTCTTCCATCGATTTCTTCGGAACTATCGCTGGCCTGACCAACGCTGAACTACCGCAAGACCGAACAATCGACAGTAACGATATTTCATCTTTGATGTTCGCAAATGAACCAACCAAATCGCCACGTAGCGAGTTCTTTTACTACGACGGAAATACTCTTGAGGGAGTGCGAGACGGTAAGTGGAAATTGCACGTTCGTAAAGTCGATGAAGAGATAAACGAGCTGTACGATCTCGGATCCGACAAGGGCGAGACAACTAACGTGTTCGATAGTCACCCCGACGTGGTCGCCCGACTTACAGGGCTCATAGAAGCATGCCGCGTTGATCTAGGCGACAAAGTGAACGGCATCGAAGGAAACGACGTTCGCCCCGCGGGTCGAGTCGACAACCCAGACACTCTCACGCACTACGATCCTGAGCACCCGTACATCTACGCCGAATACGACAAAGCCGAACGCGGGTAGCTGCTACGCATCTGCGTTCACTCGTACAATGAGTCTCGGCGGGCCGCTGAGTCGCGGATCGAGATACGTCTTCATCTCTTCTGAAGTTGTCTGCACTTTGCCGTGCGTCATGACGAGCGATATGTTGTCTTGAACCTGCAACACGTCTATATCATCGAGCGGGTTCTTAGAGACAATCAGTAAATCAGCGTCTTTGCCTGTCTCTACCGTTCCGACCCGATCAAGAATCGACAGTGCGTCCGCCGTGTTCCGCGTCCCAGCCACAATCGCATCCATCGGTGACATGCCACAATCAACAAATTCTGACAATTCGATCATTGCGTCGCCAGGTCCACCGTCAGTCCCCAACGCAATTTTTGTTCCCATATTGTGTGCTTTCGCAACACCTTCTCTGTGAATTGGGTAAGCAGCTTCCATGCGCTCTTTGGTCCACGGGGATTCAACTTTCGCAACGCGTCCAATACTAGTTGTAAAAAGCGTTGGAACGAAATAGAGGTCAGCCTTGGTAATCGCCTCAAGACCTTCATCATCGATCAGTGCACCGTGATGAACCATGTGCACCTTGGCGTTAACTGCGTACTTCAAACCTTCATGACCGTGCGCATGAGCTGCTACTGGCATATCTCGCATTCGACATTCGTCGACAAGAGCTATCAGCTCTTCCTCTGTGTAGTCGGGCCAGTGAACGCGTTCGTGCTCCCACTGAAAGCCTCCAGTTGCAGCAGTTTTGATCATTGTGCATCCTGCAGATGCAAGTTCCCGCACCGCTTTTCGAATCTCCCACGGTCCATCGGCATGACGACCACGAACATGTCCCCCTGAAGCGTTCACAACCCCTGCAGTAATTTGATTAGCGCACTTATCGACATAACCTTCATTAATGGCATTCGTTAATTCAACCGCTGCCGGCCCCCCCCCGATACTTACGACCGTCGTGACACCGGCTCCCAACGATTGCCTTAGCGTATTTATTGCGCTGAACCCGATTCGTAGATTTATCCGCACATCGTTTGGTACATCTTGATTAGGAGTCACGTGAACGTGTGCATCGATAATTCCCGGCATTGTAAATTTGCCGGTCGCATCGATCATGCTGGCATCGGGTGGGACTACTACATTTTCGTAGGAACCAACGTCGACAATTTTCCCGTCACGTATGAGGATCGTCCCTTTGGCAATCGGTTCAGAACCTGTGCCATCGATAATCGTCGAACCCACAATCGCTTGCGTATTCACCATTCAATCCTCCGAGGGTAAGCCAAGTACAGACGGTTAAATACGAGCCGACTGACAGAATGAGGGATCATCCTACTGCACCTGTTCCAGTCATGCACACGACTACAACGTCTCTAAGAAAAGAGCAATCAAGCGAATGTCGAAATCAATAGCGCAAATTGCTGACCTGATCAACGATCCAGAAATCATCGCCAGATACGAGGAATATCACCGCAACGCGTGGCCGGAAATACGCGAGAAGCAAAAAGCAATCGGCATCGAACGGATGGAAATTTTCCGCAGTGGAAATCACTTGTTCATGTACATAACAGCGCCGGACGATTTTGACTTTGACATGGATTTCATAGGATTCAAGCCAACACCTCGAAATCAGGAATGGCAAGACATCATGTCGACGATGCTTCAGAAGGTTCCAGAGGCAAGAGATGGCGAGTTATGGAGCCGAGTACCGACAATATTCGATTCCGAATGGTTCAAAGAACCAATTTAGTCTCATCGCCCTACTTGATTCAGGCGTGCTCCCTCAAACCGAAATAATCACTTAATCATTAGTTAACACATGCTGCTTAATACATGTATTATGATTCATGTATTGAACTTCATTGTTTTGAAAATATAAGTAGAGATCTTGGCTGAAGTACCTACAACCTGGACGTTCCTGACAAACCACTCACATGTGTTGTTGGCAATTTCGAAAACTCCCGGCATCAAAGTCCGTGAGATTTCTGACCTTGTCGGCATAACAGAGCGAGCGATTCTTAGGATTTTGGGTGAATTGGACGATGCGGGATTTATCAACATCGAAAAGATCGGTCGGGAGAATCGTTACGCGGTTACTTCAGACATTCCTCTTCGCCACCCTCTTGAGCAGCACCGAACGGTAACCGAGCTTCTCGAAATGCTCTCAACGGATGTTCCAAATGACAAATCCTGAAATGCCGCTCACTTCGCCAAAACACTCTCGATCAGCAACAAAAGCAACAAAAATGCAATTCATGGTAGAACTCACACATAGTCCTGAGACCTGTATCGCTTCTCCTGGATCAAGCGATCGCGAGCGCCATGCAGAGCTATTGGGTGAGATCCAGCAAACTGCCTACAAGCACGGAATCGAACTAGTAAACGGTTGGGCGTTTCCGATCGGACACAAGCTTTGGTATGTGGTTAGCGCAAGCGACGCACAAGATGTCACTGACACGTTCTTCGCGGCGGAGATACACCGATGGAACACGGTACAGATCCACCCGGTGCTTGATCACGAGACGTTCAAAACCAAAGTTCTCGACGGAATTTCTGGTCGAGTAGAAATTTCGGCCTAAGCGCTAGAAATAGAAGCGTCGTACCCAGCTCAAGCGAAAATCGCTCGAACTGGGTACTAATTACGTTAGCTAAGAATCGCTATCCGTTCGTCTTTTTCCACTCTTCGTACTCAGCTCGAGCCTCGTCTGTCATTGGGTAGTACTTACGAAGATCTCCACCATCAGCGAGCTTGATACGTACGAACACTTCCCACTCAGCATGTTCGCCCCCAGCCTCCGCCAATTGCTCGGCGAGTTGTGCCGGAACTACCACAGCACCATCGTCGTCAGCAATGATGATGTCGCCGGGCATTACCAGCGTTCCTGCACAATCGATCGGCACGTTGTAGGCATACGGGAACTGCACCGTCTGGGTGTGTGAATACGGCGTTACGCCCTTCATCCACATACCCAAACCGAGCTCTTTCGAATCACCGAAGTCACGAATTGCTCCGTCGATAACAATACCGAGTCCCCCCTTGCCTTTGAGGTAAGTCAGCATCATTTCGCCGAATACACCGCTGCTGATCTCGCCTCGCCCATCGACAACAATGATATCGCCAGACTGAACGTGATACAGCGCGTGCCGGTGAATTTGCGATTCTGGATCGCGGTACTCACCCTCTGGAAACTGATCTTCCCGCTTTGGCATGTACTGCAGCGTAATCGCCGGGCCTACAACGCTTGTCCCGGGAACGAAAGATACCAGCCCATCTATTGCAGCGGCATTAATCCCTAGCTTACGAAGTTCGCCCGAAGCCGTGGCGCTGCCGATCCCTTCAAGTCGCTTAATCAAGTCCTTTGAAGGGCGTTCGATATCGATTTTAGCAATGGGTGTTTTGATAATCATCGGCGGCGGCTTTCACGTTGTAGCGAGGTGCAATGTAGGTACGCCCAGCACTCTAAGCTGTTCCCAACCTGTTGGAAGATTGTGCAATAGGACTTCTCGAATAGTTATTTATTCGAGAAGTCCTAAATTGCTTAGTCCATGGCGACTAATCTGAATTTTCCTTCGACATTCGCGTACTCGTTACTTGCGATTTTCCAAACACAACATTCTGCTAACCATTCGTGACTTAAATAACTTTGGTCGAATCAGAAAATTCCCAATTCGACCAAAGTATTTACTGCCTATTTGTAAGGGCTAAGCTGCTGCTGCTGCTGCTGCTAGTTCTAGTCTGCGTGTTTCTTTTTCTGCGGCGGCGGCTTCTGCTGCTGCTGCAGCTTCTGCTGCTGCTGCTGCTACTAATTCTGCGGCGGCTACTTCTGCTGCTGCTTCCAGTTCTAATCTGCGTGTTTCTTTTTCTGCTGCTGCTGCTGCTTCTAGTTCCGCTTTTGCTGCTGCAGCGGCTTCTGCTTCTGCTGCTGCTGCTTCTACTGCGGCTACTTC
>Ga0233439_10000958_pt1 | contig 39135 bp, 41 predicted proteins | sample SI_123_September_6_FD_182713 | JGI IMG/M metagenome (GOLD analysis project Ga0233439, IMG submission 182713) | Seawater microbial communities from Saanich Inlet, British Columbia, Canada - SI_123_September2016_100_MG | ecosystem: Environmental > Aquatic > Marine > Inlet | place: Canada: British... | reverse complement strand
AAAACCTTTTCAACACTTAACATTCTATCTATTCTTGTCCGATGACCCCATTTATGCTCTCATTTGTGTATTTTTTTTATTTGTTTTTGCATTCCTGGTAAGACAATTCTGTTATAGTTAAAAACAACAAGTTAAGACCATTTATGCTCTTAAAATATACACCAATTTTATTATTTTACAGACGATTATGTAGGTGTTTTTATTTGTTGATTTTATACTATCGACTTATAATTTATTTTGTTACCATTTATGGTCTCAGAATAAATATTAATATCTCGCTTTTTTCTAATATTTTTATTAAAATATTTCTTTACAAAAATATTTTAAAAATAGCATAATTATATTGACACATCCAAAACACTTATAGCCGGTTGGCTAATTTGTTGATAAATAATCTCAACTTCGCGCTGATTATTATCAATGCACATTTTTCCATGACAACAACAACAACATTTACAAAACTTTGACAAAACTGCTCCCATATAATATTATCCAATATTATAATATTATAAAATAAACTTGTCATGCATTTCAATTAAAGGTTTTCTCTCCACCTTTATAAAAATATTTTTCAAAATTTACAATATCTTTTTCTTTCCATATATAATTTATATTATAAAACAATACTTGTTGAAAATGACATATCCATTTATAATTTAATAACATTATAATTCTGTCATTGCATCTTTTAATATTATGTTTTCTCCCATTTTCTTTTTTATATCTTTTTTATTTTGCTTACGTTCCTCATCATTCGCTCCACCCATTATATTATGAACTAACAAATTCCATTCATTCAGCAATTCTTGGCTTTGCATATATCCAGGATTTCTTTCCTCCCATTTTTGAAGTATTTTAATTTGTTTTGTTGTAACACTATCAATTACTTTTTCTACTTTATAATTTGTATCTTTATTCCACCCTTCCTCGTCTTTTACATAAAATTGCAATCTCTTCGTATCAGAACAATGAATTGGTCTTCGAATACTAGGCAAGTCATTCAAATTTTTTATTAAAATATTTGATATACCTTCCACATAACCTAACTCTTTTGTTCTAAGTAAATCTTTTAAAGTTGGTTGAATTTTATCTAAAAAATCATGCAAACTCATTGCATCTTTACATTGCTCATTTAAAAACATATTAATTGTGATTTTTTTATTATTACAATCATTATAAAAATTTGAAGGCATAGATACTTTATTTACTAACTCCTTGTTAAAATCCATTTGAGTTTTCACAAATAACTTAAACAAATCCTTTAAATCATCTTCTCCGCCAATTTTTTCATTCATAGCATTTTCAAATTTATACAATTCTATACATTTTTTTTTGTGTTTACTTAATCCACTACAATACTTATAAACTCTCCCACAAACACATTTAAATCCTTTACTTTCTTGTAGTGAGCAACTTTTGGGCAACTTTTTGTTATCCACCTTTTTTGTTTTCCTTTGATGTTTCTTGGTCTCAATGTGTTTCTTCCAACTGCTTTTTTTAGACGTAGAATAGTCACAATGTTTGCAAATATATTTTTCATCAAAAAGTTGCTTTTTGAGCAACTTTTTGTTATCCATTTTATCCATATAATTACATGAGAAAGTTGCTCTAAGTTGTTTTAAAATTTAACAACAAATTTTTGTTGTAGAGAGGTTTTTTCATACTCTTCCAAAATATATGCTACAACATGGAGGAAAATTCAAAAAAGTGCAGAAAACGACCTCCAAAAATATAGTGAAAATCACGTTATGGACATTATAAAAATGTCCAAACTCAAATTTTTAGTATAATATCAAGTTCAAAACGTGAGTCCTCTTTTTTTAGTGCTCTTTTTTTAGTGCCTTTTTTTCCAGTTATTTCTTTGGTTCAATAGTGCTTTTTTTTCAGTTCATAGTGCTTTTTTTTCAGTGCTCTTTTTTTCCAGTTATTTCTTTGGTTCAATAGTGCTTTTTTTTCAGTTCATAGTGCTTTTTTTTTCAGTTTAACTATTAAAATTCAATAGGTTCATCCAAAATCGCGTTTATTCGCGAAAATACTTTAGAATCTTTGAAAGATGGGAATTTGTCATAAGTTCTAGAATAGGATAATGGCGAAGGATGTGAACTAACTAATAAATGATGTTTTTTGTATCACCTTTGACCAATTTCTTATAAGCATAGGCTCCCCAAGCTACAAAAATGATGTTTTCACATTCATCATTTAAATAATCTATTATCAGTTCTGTAAATGGCGACCACCATTCATATGCGAAGACGGAGATTTATGTTGAACCTTTAGTGCAGTATTTGGTAATAAAATACCTTGTTTAGCCCAATTTTCCAATGTATAATCATCCAATTCGCGTTTTAAATCAGATTTTAAAAGTTTTGAAGGAGGAGGTCTAACACCATTATCACACCAAAACATAACCCAATATTAATACTTTGGTAGATTTAATATCAAAATAATCAAAACATCGGAAAATAACTTTGGGAAGAGGATACAACATAGATTGTTCTAGGTACTTATCATCATATCTGTTTTTAGGAAAAGTAGCAAAATATCTCTCCAATCAGTAGGTAATTTAGCCAAATGTTCTTGCAATATTCCCATATTTAGCAATAAATTCCTAATTATTTTTAAGTTTATATTATTTGATACTTTTTTTTTGTCATCTTATGTTATAACAATGGCTTTAGTATTTTATTTATCTGAGTTTGATACCGCAACTACTTCCACGACACCCACGCTTGGTGGTGGTGCCGACATCACTGCTCTCACCGGTCAACACGTCACGTTTGATGTTGATGTAAGTTTGAACAAAGTCCAGGCCAATTTTATGTACAAGTGCGACGCGGCCGGCATTACCATCACAGACGCAACTGGAGATGGCTCCTTGTTGGATGACATCTCCTTTAAGACGGTAGGAAACTGCTTTGCAAATGGACTCGGAACAGATGCGACCTCAATTATTGCGGGAGCATGTACCGCTTCCACCTCAGACCTGACGGACAACACCTCAAACGCCTGGTTTAAAACCGCCACGGCAACATCCGCACTGGGCAACCAAGAATATAATTCGGTTGGTACTGAATATGTATTATACCTTGCACAATGCATATTTAATGATTCTGGCGCTCACCGATATTTTTCCAATGAAAATGAGATAGTTCAAGAGATAGATGTGACACAGGTTTTCGACGACGCCTCCACAGGAAATTTAAAGAAATTCATTGCCACCTCTGGTGACGACGATCAAGGGTATGCTTCCACCGACCAATCAACAGATGTCGGTGTCAAATCAAAGGGTATGGCCTACAAGATTTTTAAACACATCATCGCTAATGACCCAAATCGATTAACATTAGGAACTGACACCACCGGTACTGGTACTGATGAAATCGTAGGCGAGGCAGGTATATGGGATTCGATTCCCATCAAAGTTGGCGATTCTTTACAAATCCTACAAACAATCGGGGCGATCACCACGCTTGGTGTGACTTGCCCCGCTCGTACCTACCAAATTAACTATAATGTCGTGTAATTCATAGAATAACTAAAATTTATATAATAATTTAAATATTGTATAAATAAATCACATAACATTATGGGCCATTTAGAATTAAATATTTAGCGAAAATAACCTTGCATAAGACCTTTAGGATTGTTGTGGCAAAAGTTGAACAAATCACCTACCCTTCATAAAATCTCCCAATTCCTGACTAAAAACACTATGTTGAATGTAGACAATCCAAGTTAAAATATATGTGTTTTTAATTTTAGCTTTAATATTTAATGACGGCATTAACGTTTCATATTTTTACAATAACTAGTGTTCTGTCTACATTCCCAAGTTTTTTAGGCGAGGGAGAGGAGCTTCCTGTGATTTCGGGTCATAATGTTACATTTAATGTATCGGTGCCACTGGCAAATGTTCAAAATAACTTTATGTATAATCCATCTTCTGATGGTAGTATATACTTTAAAACAGTTGGAAAAATATTTTTTGACTCAGGAGAAAAAGCTCTTCTTGGAGATGGTGTTTCAGGTGATGAACATGCGGCCATGACTTCAACCGATAATATTGGAACTTATGTCAATGATAAAGAAACATATAATCTGAACGAGACAGAATGTAATAGTATTGGTACCGAGTATGTATTATATCTGGCAAATAAAATTTTTGGTGATTCTGGTGCACATAGATATTTTTCAAACGAAGCTGAAATACACAAAGAAATTGACGTACAAAAAAAGTTTACAGCTGGCAACTCTACAACTGACATCTCGGGCATTGATGCATTTAGAAATGTAGAAAAACAGGGTTGGGTTGAAACACATGACGCAGATGATGTTGGTATAACAGACGAACCCGATAATCTTGGATTGAAAATTTGGAATCACATTCTGAAAAAAGACGTAGATCGTTTGACACCTGCAGATGAAGATGGCGATGATGATACAACAATGGGGGCAAATGGTTCATGGCATACAATTCCTTTCAAAGCAGGCGACACAATACAAATGAAACAAACAATTTCAATTGCTGGCGGTGCTGCATTGGGTGTGACAATTCCTGAGCGCATTTATTCTATTAACTATATATTAGTTTAATTTATATAATAATTTAAATATTGTATAAATAAATCGCATAACACTATAAGTATATGAGCCATTTAGAGTTAAATATCAGCGAATACGCGCATAAAGACCTGTTAGGATTATTTGGTATTAGCAATCCACATTTAGACAATATTCAAGAAAAGTATCGCGCAAAAATGGCAAAAGTTGGACAAATGGAAGATGAAACGTTGAAAAAAAACCTAGAGTCATTTTTTAATCAAGCGTATAATACCATTCTCGACAAAACAAATGAAGAAAAACGCATATCTCATATTCCTCTTCCCGAAAAATCAAATACGGCCACTAGTCATGCTGTTATTGAGATTGAAGAACAAAATGCGACTCCAACATTTCCATTAAAATATCCTTTAGGAAATGTAAACCCAGTGAAAAGAAAAACAACTACACAACTTATTTCATTAGATACAATATTTAGAGATATATCAATGTATCCCAAAAGCACTGATTTCGTTATAAATTTACCAAATCCCATTGAAAACGTAATTAGTATGAAACTAATTTCTGCGGAAATTCCAAACTCTTTTCCTCTTTATTCTGAATCTCAAGGCAACAATACATTTACTATTCAAATGTATAATTCAAAAGATGCAAATGGGGTCCCACAGAATGCTCTTACGCCATTAGTTATAACAATTTTAGATGGTTCTCCCACTTTTAAAACTCTTAGAGATTATATTAATCAATTTTTAGATTCACAAAGAAATGGTTATTCTTTGTTGAAATGCGGTGTAGATAGTATATCAGGACGTTTTTTTTTCAGATTTAAAACATTAAATGAAATGCTCAGCTGGTCAGCCGCTTATTATTCCGCTAGTGGGAAATTAAATCCGCCAGATAATAAGCCTCCAGCTACGTTTAATATGCCCACAGCCTATAACCAAGGTTTTTCGACAAATGGGTCGTTTCAACATGATTCTTGGGAATCGACTTTGAAAAATGTATGTTACAAAATTAACTTTAATCCAAACAATCAACAATTAATAAAATCATTAGGTTGGGCTTTAGGTTTCAGATATCAAAATATTCCAATAATTACATTTAATGATAAATCGCCAACTCAAAGAGGATATATTGAATATTGTGGGTATTATCAAGGAAATACTCCCTATTCTGATGCAGAAAGCGATTATATGTTTTTATATGTGGATGATTTTGTTGGAAATTACAATGATAATTTGAGTTCTACATTGAGCGATAATAATTTTTTTTCAAAATCATTATTAGCAAGAATGATAGTAAGTGTTAATTTTTATGCTGTGGGGTTTACCAGGCCAAATTCTAATATTTTAGAAAAAACAAGAGAATATTTTGGTCCTGTAAATATTAAAAAGTTGCATATTAAATTAATAGATAAATTTGGCGATTTAGTTGATATGCCAAATTCAAATTATTCTTTTACGTTACAATTTGAGAAATTATATAGTAGTATAAGAAATTAGAAAATATACAAATATAGTAAATGTCAGGTTCGCAATTTGATGATGATGGTGGTACAACGAACACAATTGCTGCTAGCGCAAATTTAGAAGGAATTGAAGAAGAGTTGGCAGGATTAAAACTACAATTGACATTGGTAAATACTTATATTAGTGGTTCAAGTGAAGATTCAACTTTTGGACAGCAGCAACAAGCTCTCGACCAAATATCAGCAGCATTCAATAGTACAGGAATTTTAAGTCAACTTAAAGGTCATGTGGAAAGTTTGCAAATTCAAACTAATTTGAATCTTCAGGGTATTACGACAGAATTAAATAATTTATCTGAACTCACAACTGCTACAATAAATTCAGGAGATGAAATTAAAACCGCTTTGACAAATCATACTAATCAATTGGAGACAACAATTGGTGTAACTCTGCCTGAAAGGTTATTGCCTTTAGCAGATAGAATGGGTGATAAAATTGGTGAAGCTATAAATGCTGCTGACCAGACAACTACGATTAATACTATATTGTCAGGATTAATTACTCAATTGAACACTAATCAACAAACATTAATGAGCAATATAACAAGTGTTCTCGATAAAGTTAGCAATAATCAAGGCACTTTTAATAATACATTTATTGCCACGGGTAATATACAAACAAGTGTTAATAATGCTCTTTCTAGTATTAACGATAACACTTCCACATTAATAACACAACGAAGCGAATTAGTAAATAAATTGTCAAATACTGATATTGCTTTAAATGATACAATGATAAGCATATCAGAAAAATTGTCCAACGCTGACATAAGCATGAATACACAAATGATTGATACATTGTCCACAATTGCAGACAAACTTTCAGCTGCAGATGTCAACATGAATACACAAATGAGCATTACATTGTCCACAATTGCAGACAAACTTTCAGCTGCAGATGTCAACATGAATGCACAAATGAGCAGTACATTGTCCACAATAGCTGATAAACTTTCTACTGCAGATATCAGCATGAATACTCAATTGGCAACCACATTAACAATTATAACTGATAAACTTTCAGCTGCAGATGTCAACATGAATACACAAATGACGACGAGTCTCTCTAATATTGCTACTAAACTTTCAGCTGCAGATGTCAACATGAATACACAGATGAGTAGTACATTGTCTACTATAGCAAACAAGTTATCCTCCGCAGATGTTAGTATGAATACACAGATGAGTAGTACATTAGCTACAATAGCTAACAAACTTTCTTCAGCAGATGTTAGTATGAATACTCAATTGGTAACAACATTAACAACCATTGCAGACAAACTCTCTGCGGCCGATATCAGCATGAATACTCAAATGGCAACGAGTCTCTCTAATATTGCTACTAAACTTTCTTCGGCAGATGTCAGCATGAACACGCAATTAGCGAGCACATTAGAAATGATTGCAGATAAATTGTCATCTGTTGATTTAAGTTTCAATACAGCTTTACTTGCAAATCAAGCAGAAATAAATACAAAACATAATGAACTTATTACAGCATTGGATACAAATGTAAGTACCACAATGAGTAAACTTGATACTATTCTACAAACATTGGTTTCAAATAATGTGGAAAGTGAAAACAATTGGAGTGAAATAATAAATAATTTGAACGTGAAATCAAATGAAACGCAAAAAACTATGATTGAATATATTGGTAAATATATTGTAATACCACTTTATGAACAAAGATTGAATGATATTTCTACGCTTTATTACAAATTATTGGAAAATCAGGTTCTTTGTAAAATTGAGCGCTATTTGCAACTTTTCAGAGCAGGTGATTTTTCTAACCTTGTTTTAGAATATGGGGAAACAATGCATCAAAATATGGCTAATGACATATATCGTATCAAAAAAGAGGCATTTCAAAAGTTTCTTGATACGTCTCCGGGCGCCACTCGTTTTACTGAGATGACCGATGAGGCCATTTCTAGTTATAAAAGCTTCCGAAAATTTACTTCATGGGGATATAAAACACTGGATGGTTTAATGATGTCAGTGAAACAATATAAAAAATGTCTTTCTTTCGAAGGACAATTGCAACTCGCTGAAATAGATTCTGAAATTTTAAATGATGGGGATTTATTGAATGAATATATTACATCTCTTTTGGGACTACAATCTCCCCTCTTTTCAATTACTACTGAAGTTACAACAATGCCTAGTTTAACTATTCAATTTGCAGAATATTTTAACCGATATGGTGCGCCTCTTGAGGGTTTATTTGAAGCAGAAAAAATGGCTTTGGTAATTCGAGATTTGGTAGCACAAGGATTAATGCCAAAACCAGCTGAACCTGAAGTTTATACCACTTCTGGTTTAAGTGGTCATAGTTCAGAAGGAACTACTGAAGGGGATTCCGGTGATCTTACAGCTACGGCAACGGATACAGCAACTGCAACGGACACTGCTACTTCCGGTGATGATTCTCCTCGCGATACAGCTACTGCAACTGATACTGCTACGGATACAGATACTGCTACAGACTCTCCAGGGAATTCAGATTTTATTGGCAGTAGTGATTATTCATTGTCCGATAGCGATAGTTTGTCTGAGTATGAACAAGATATTAATGACACTCATGTTACTTATTATGTATATACCGGTACGCACTACGACCCAAGTACAAATCCACTGAATGACAAATATTATTATCCTCTTTATCTTAGTAAAACAAATGCATTAAATGCAGTTGATATAAGTCGTAATCAATACAAGGCATCCATAGATGTATCTGGGCATCAATATACACCCAATGATACACAAGATGTATCGGGTGTGACAGGTATAACATTTTCATGGCTGTACCCAAATGGAGACCCTATGACAATTGTATTTTGGCAACCAAATTCTCATTCATATAGAGCTGTTGGAACAGAATATTTCCCTCCAACGGGCCTTGAATATATTCATTATACAGAAAGGACTGGGGCTGGGGGACTATTTTATAATCCAAATAATTAATATATAATAAATATATTAATATTATGGCACCCCATCATTTGTAATATTTCCCTGATATTCGTTATCATTAGTTACGCTGTCTGTTGGATGGATATTGGAATTTAATTTTGTAGCATCATTTGTTAAATATAAAATTATTTTATATTTTCTGGCACTTATTTCATTTCCAGAAACATCAATATTTAAAAAATAAGAAATAGTATCTCCTTCAATTAAAGGAACAGATTGAAATGTAGCAATATTTCTTATTCCGCTGTAAATATCATTCATGCTTACATCTTTACAAGAGCAATTTGACATTGTATACCAGCAACAAGGACAAAAATCCATTGATACATTTAATCTATTTACATCAAAATGTACTATTTGTTTTAATAATATTCGTGTTAGATTACTTGCATCAGTTATTGTATTTGTCATTCCAAGTCCACTATTAAATGCTGTTGTCAATACTTGTTTTATATTATTTTTATGTGTCCATCCAATTTCTTCCAAATTGCTCGCCAATTCCTTTTTATTGTTTATTGCCCAGTAAAAATCAAATCTATTAAATTTTTGTTTTACCAAATAAAATATAAAATCATGCTTAATCAATTGGTTAGCACTTAAATCTGCATACATGATTCCTTCAGATAATGAATTTCCCATCATGGCATGCGCAGAATTAATATCAGGATATAAATCTGATAAAACAAGATATTTTATATCTATTATTGGATTATCAAGAACAAAAGAATATAGTTTATTATTAATTATATAAGGCGTGCTAAACAAAAACATAGACCTAAATAAATCCAATGACACATAAAATACTCCAGAAGCACAATAATTAATGGAACTAATATCTGTTTGTAGTGTAAAATTGCAAGTGCTCATATAATAAATAATGCTAATTTAATATTATTCGTTTTCGTTTAATAAAAAATATATTATAAAGATGTATTATAATGTCTAATGAACGAATAATGCCACCAAATTTTAAAAAAAATCTTATACAACAATACAAAGAAAAAAAATCCAAAAAAGAAGAAGAAAAAAAGGCAGAAGAAGAAGCTAAAAAAGGCAAAGTTTCATTAGAAGTTCTCGAAAAAGAAGCTGCGGAAAAAGAAGAAAATGTTGAAGAAAATGTTGAAGAGAGCGACAGCGCTCCTGAGCATTCTGAAAGTGATAAAGAAAGTGATGGTGAAGAAGAGGAAGAAGATTTGATGGATTTACCATACTTATACATCGATTATAATGACATTCATATAAATATAGCTAAAAAATACGGCTACAAAACTATATTGATTAAAAAAAAAGAAGGTTTAAAATCAAAAATGATGGATGATATTATTAATGGAAAGATATGCAATTTGGACAAATATCATGTTATCATTAACTGCTGGAAAGTATTGACTAAATCAAATCTTAACTCATTATCATTTGATTGTAGTGATTATGATCCCAGGAAATTTTCTGCTAATTTAGAAGAAAAATATAAATGGGGCAGTAAACCATATCTGAAAGAACGCCTTACAAAAGATGAAAGGCATAAATTCAGTCTCTTCAGACCAGATATCGGAAAATTCCTAAAATCACTCCATCATAAAGGCGTGAAAATATTTATTGTGTGTAATTCGCATTATCATTTTGTAAAAGCCATTTTCGACCACTACAAATTGACCAATCATATTGAAGCTATAATCACACCTTCAAAATGTGGGATGCCACACGGAAAATCCGATTATTATGATAGTTACAAGGATGGTCGTCAAATCAATAAAGAAAGAGTTTTCGCTTGTATAGAGCGCTACATTGGGAGATTATCCAAATATCGTTTTTTTCATACTCATTAGCACGCTAATTTCTCCATTATCCACTTCCTAATTTTAATATTCATAGGCTCTAATATTAAGATTAACCCATTTAAATAATTATCCACATGTTCGGTATTTTGTTCCTCCTCCATCATCAATAAGGAATTATGTACCACATATAGCAATTTATCGTCATAAATATTAACAATTTCCTGAAATACGCTATCTATATTCACTGTCGATTCGGCGTCGTCTTTGAATATTTCATCCGCCTTTAAATCCAATACATTCTTGTAAAGCGCTAAAGTATGACGAATATTGTTTTTATCCGCTTTGTTATAGGTTTCCGATAATTTGTCGATACCCTTAATAGCCCATATCAATATGTATTGATAAACGGCATCATCTTGGCTTTTATACCACTTATAGTATCTTCTTATTGCATGAAATAAGTAGTATAAATCATCTTTATTGTCATTGTTCCACCATCGTACTACCCCCTGCATTGATGTTGGTGGTTGAATAGTAAGTATATTGTTACTAACACTTATTTTAGTACCAATGGGACTATGGGCTAATAAAGCAAGCTGTATCATTACTTGCATGGGTTCCAATATTAAATCCGCGCGTTCTTTTTCCTTTGTTCTTAACATGTCCATTATATTTTTTCCTGTATAAAAATAATTCATTTTTATCCTATTACAGAATGGATATAAAAAATTATCACTTTATTAATCTATTTATGGAATTACAAAAACCCACCATTGACTTTTCTATTCCTCATACCAAAGAAACACTTAAATTCATCAAATTATCCACCGATGATAAAGTAAAAGTCGTCACATTGGGTATGAAATTCTTGAATTTGGGAAATCAACAAATGCAAATGTGGGATAATTCCCAATGGGAAACCAGGATGTCAATCATCAAAGCGCAAAAACAAGCCGATATTGATTCTTTACAGGACAAATTATATCAATCTAATATAAAAATTCAAACTATTCAACAAAATCATAAGGAGGAATTAGAAAGCATCATAGACGGGGTTAGGAGCAGGACAGAGAGTAAGTTTATTTCAGAAATCACTTCTTTAAAAGATGAATTGGAGAGAAAAGGAGAAAAGATTTGTAAACAAGAGGACCACAACAATCAATTGTACCAGAAAATAAGCAATGAATTTTATGAGAAGCTTGAAACCAAAGATAAAGTATGGGAAGAGAAAATAGACAAAATGAGAACAGGTTATGAAAATAAATTAGAAAAAGAACGTGAGATAACCGCTGCATGCATTTTAACCACTAAACATTCCACAATTAAGGGACAAGTCGGCGAAAACATCACTTATCATGAGTTAAATAGAATGTTTCCTATTGCAGAAATTGAAGATACACATAAACAAACCGGAAGAGGCGATTTTATTATGAAGGAAAATGATTTTACCATGTTGATTGAAACGAAAAACTATGCCAAAAATGTCACAAAACCGGAAATAGACAAGTTTTATCGTGATATGTCTACTAATGGCGATGTCCAATGTGGACTTTTTTTAAGTTTAAAATCAGGAATTTGCAACCGCGAAGACCTGCAATTAGAAGTTATCGATGGGAAACCCATTATTTTTATTCATCATGCCCTTAAAAACATGGAAAACATTGATTTTGGAGTAAGAATCTTTAAACTTATTCTTAAAACAAATTCCATTGACCTGAGTGATAAGGAAGTATATGAAAAAATTAAGAATACTATTCCAATTATTAAAAGATATTGGAATAAAATCAAACTAAAAATTCAGAAATTCGAAAAAGATATGACGAAATGTGCAACAGAACAAGAAACAATGGTACGTGATATATTTAAAATATTAGGGTTCAACTATTAGGTCATTTTCTTTTTGTGGCGGCAATGGTGGCAATGGTCTTTGATGTTTTCGTTTGTGGTTTTCAAAAGGAGGATGAGGTGTAATTGTTTGCGTAGTTGGTGTATCAGGTGGTGCAAATTGTTCAATATCATCTCTGGGTCTTCCTATAAAAATTGTTTTCTTAGGGAATTTATAATTCCTCCCATTATTTTTTAACGAAACGCACCCAATCCTGTTTTTTTTATTTTTTCTTTTAAATAATAAAAATATTAATCCCATTATCAATACAATACTTCCTATTATCGGTATCGATATTAAAGATTCTTCGTGTTTTTCAATTAAGGTGTCATTATTTGGAAAAGATGAATTATTTTCATCTGTTGAAATAATATCATTGTTTTCGACAACACTTGAATAGTTTGTTATGATATAAGAAGGCGAAGGCACGAATGAATCTACTTTAGCAGATGGCGCGGGAAATCTTGCCGGGGATGGCGCTGGAAATCTTGCCGGGGATGGCGCGGGAAATCTTGCCGGTGCAGTTGAATTTGATTCCGGGGATGGCGCTGGAAATCTTGCCGGTGCAGTTGAATTTGACAAACTCGATGTTGTATTCAATGATGGATTTGGAAATGTATAATTAAAATGAACATTAAAATCACTTGTATTTGAAATGTTTTGGAGAGAAATATTATTAAAAGGTAAATTTTTATTCATAATTAGACTTTGTGTGCAAATCAAAATAGTAGTTAAATTGTTTGACCACATTATTTTACAATTACTTATAATCATTACCTATATTTACAATACTCTCTTAAAGCATTTTTATTAAATATTTAAACGAGGCATATTTCACAAAGATGTTTGGTTTATGTAAATACAAAAATGCTCTTGGAAAACCAGGAAAAGGTTTACATCGTTTCAGAATTGCAAATATTGCTATTGTAGATGTTGTGTTTACAATGCTTTTAGCGTATGTTGCGCATAATGTTTTTCTAAAAAAACACTATTACTGGATTATACTAGCAATATGTTTCCTTTTAGGCATTTTTATGCATCGCGTTTTCTGTGTAAAAACAACAATTGATAAATTTCTATTTTCTTAATTTTATTGTTTTGGAATGTTTGTGGGTTTTCTTCTTTTTAGTCTCCCCATGTTGGTGGAGAGATTTATATAGATTATCCAGATATTTCATAGACATCTTATGCAACTTCCTTCGAATTTGCTTTAAAACAGGTTGTTTTGTTTTTCCTGTTTTAATTTTCATTTTTTTTATCAAACGTCTCTTGTTTTTTGATGATTTTACTATTAAACCCATTATATTTATTATTAATCGGCGTTTATATTCACTTCTCACTTTATATTGTAAAGATTTTGGTTTCATATTTTTATAAGGATTTATACCATTATCTACTAGATTTATTGCCTTCAGTTCTTCATCCGGTATTTTTATTATGTAACCAAAATCATCTATGATTTTCGCCATTCTTATATTATCAATATATTTTATTACAATAATGTAAGATGTCGTATGATTACCTATTTAAAGTTATCTTTATGGGCGGTCCATGCGTTGGAAAAACTGCCTTAACAGAACGACTAATATCAAATAAATTTCCCCATAAATATAATGCTACAATTGGGGTGGATTTTTCTGCAAAAAATCTCGTGATTGATAATATGAATATCAAAACGCATATTTGGGATACCGCAGGTCAAAAATGCTTTTCATCTATTATAACCTCCTATTTTACCTGCGTCGCCGGCGCAGCCATTATGTTTGATGTTGGGAAAAAAAGTTCTTTTCACCAAGTAGATTATTGGAGAGAAGAAATAGAAAAAAGAGGAACAATAAACCATGTTCCTGTAATGATATTAATTGCAAACAAAGTTGATAAAAAACACAGGGAAGTAAGTAAGGAAGAAGCAGAAAAATATGCGAAAAAACACAATATGCTTTATTGTGAAACAAGCGCTAAAGATAATTTGAATGTTCATGAATTTTATGAAATGTTAATTGAACGAATTTATCAGACCGCTGACCTAGATAACCCCAGAGAAAATAAAGGCGTCAGAAAATCCATGGTCTGCAAATTAAAAATAAAACCAGAAAGAAATACGTGTTGTGGATGCATAATAAATTAATATTTTCTTAATTTTTCTACATTCAAACTAAAAGACCAATCTAATCCATTTAAATCAACATTAATTCCTTTGTCATCTAATAATTCTACCTTGAATCTTTTAATTGTGGTAGGGCCGAAATAATTTCTTTTGAATGAACCATCATGCTGGTAAATATACGGCTTTTGTCTGCTATTTACATCTGTCATATCCACATCGATTGGTATTCTTAATATAATATCACAATCTGTGGGTGCAAAATGTCTGTTTTGACCAATTTGACGTTTTACAGACTCTATTTTAAATTGTTGCGATGTATATTTTTGAGCATTTGTCAAATTATTTAAACCATCCACTATTTCTCCCACCTCAGCAAAGAGTGGACCAGCTGGACCTGTTCCATTTCTACAAGGTCTGTCACGTTTTTGTACACCATGTTTTTTGTTGTCTTGAAAGCCCATTGTGTGAGGAGAATCAGATGTTTTACAATAAGAACGAGATACTTCATATTTTTTATAGTACTCTGGCATTTTGAATGTATTATTATTATTTGTTAATGTTGTTAATCTATCTGTTAACCGATTGTTTTGAAAATCACCTAACTTTATAAACAAATATCTTGGACCATATATATCTGCATTACTTTCACTTATGAGCTTGTCTGGTGGAATTGATGTATATTTTGGTTGACGAAATCCTAATAACCAACCCAAGTTATGGTTTATTTTTGGCCCTATAGAACAATTCTCTGGAATATCAAATGTACCAAAATCTATAGTAGTTGTTGCACCTGATATGTCGGTCTTTCCCGTTCTTTTATTATATGAAATATCCCATGTTCCAGCGTGTACAGCGTCTAGTTTGACTTGGATTTCTTCTATTAAATCTTCTATAGTATTATAAAAACCTTCGTCGATTACTACCGACCTGCCGGATATATCAAATCTATTTGTACCCATTCTTTCAGAAATATTGTACCAAGAAAGAGGCAATTCAACACTTCCTATAGATATGGATAGTACATTTCTCAATGGTTCGTTTAAATCGAATGTATAATCAGTACTACTATCCATTCTTATAATTTGGTTATCGTCATTAAGTGAACCAGAACAATCAAAAGTATTTGTGTATATTTCCCTGTATTGACTATCTATGTTTGCGGTAGTATTATAAACATTTCTCATAGTTGGATTTAAAGTACCCGGTACGACTTTATTATTATAAGTTTTGGGAATATTTTCAACTTCCTGAAAAGGTGGTATTCTCGACTCAACATCTTCAAACTTAAAATTTGCATCTTCCTTTGTTTCTTCTTTCTCAAAATCATCGATTTGTTCATCATTATTTTCAAAATTCTCCATTAGTTTATAACCAGCCTCTTTAAAAAATATAGCAGCGGCCTGATTCTTCAATTCATTAAACTTATTTACTGCTAATTCCGTTATTGATTTAATGTCGCCGATTGTTGTATTCTCATCTACATCTAATAACTCTTTTAAATCATCGATTTCATAATTATCAATATTTAAATCTAGGTTTGACATATATTAAATAATAAGTTTTTAATTTAATATTTAATACCGCTTTTTTGTTTTTTTTCTTCTTTTTCGGGTTCTCTTATTTTTTCTCTTAACTCGCCTCTTTGTTTTCTTTCGGTGCCTTTTTTTTAGTGCTCTTTTTTTGGTTCGTTTTCCTCCTCTTCTTTGGGTGTGAAAAATACTGCCAATTTTAGCTCTGCTTATGTTCGAATCATAATTATATGTTTCTGGCTTCCAAAACATAGTCCATCCCTCTGAACCTGGATCTTTCTCTTCTAACCATTCTTTTGATAATATTTTTTTTTTTCTATCTCTCCATGCGTTGGTACCTGTTTGCAGACGAGTATTTTTTATTCCGAATTGTACAGAATGTTGACCACACATACCGCCGTCTTTCTCATTCGAAATAAAATCGATAAGCAATTCTGCCGTACCAGGTTTCAACTGAGGGTTTGTTTTATTTCTAACTTTTACTCTTTCCTTTTGAGCCCAATCATAATACCATAATCCTTTTTCTTCATCGCTTTCTTTTATTTCCCCTCCTTCTTTATATTCAGAAATATCGGGTAATTTCTCCGTTTCATATAAAAAATCATAAGTTCTGTCATCAGGTCTTGCAAATCTTCCGTCAAATACCCCCCTTTTTCCTTTTAAATTAGCAAATTTTTCAGCCATGTTGTTACAGGATTTATGTTCTATGTCTAATTTTTCTTGTGTATCTATTTTATAAAATTTAAATTTTTTCTTTAGATAATAATATCCAATTACATATGTCAATGATGATAATTGTATACCTGATAAATATATTGGCTTTGGAGGTTGGTATGGATTTTCAACATTTTCGCGCTGAGGCCTTGGAGTAGGTTTGTTGTTTTTATGATTTGCTTTAACAAAGTCTTCGATACTTGCCCATAACATAGGTGTTGCTGATTTTGATTTTGAACAAATAACGTCTATATACAAATAATGTTGCTCTTCTGATATGTATTTGTTTTCATCATCATTCAATCCAACAACATTCTCATACCTTTTAAAGCGACACACGGCAAAAGCTTGAATGCTAGAATTTGAATCTCTAACTACAAATATTAAAGCATTCTTTTTTATTTGGGCTACATTTAAATATGTATTATCAATTACACCTCTACAAACACTTTCTTTCATTATACGTTCATTCTCTCGGTGTTTGTTAACTTCGTTGCCTTCTAAGTTATTTAATAAAGAATAATCTATCTGAGCGGTCAGAGCGGGGTTGGTTTTTCTTAAATTTTCAGGAAAATAATCTGAATTTAATTTTTCAAGATTACCTGCTATTTCTACTGCAACTTTATTCCAATACGCTTGCTTAGCAATTGATGTTGTGAGTGAATTCAGCCAATGTTTATACCTTCGACGAAGGTTGTTCTCTTTGCGTGCACGTGGAGCTTTCTTACCAATCATTTGAACTTTTCCTTCTTTTGTTCCTAGTTTTCCTATATCTTTTCCGAAATCCTTATATTTATCAAAAAAACTAGGATTTATATATATTTCCACATTCATTCTCGATATATATATATATCGCAGAATATTTTAAAAATCATTCTAAAGTACATGATGGAAAAATTAAACAATTTGTTATCAATGAATTAATGACATTCATTAAAATAGAGTGAATGAAAATAAAGTCCCATTTAGAGAAACCATTAAAATAAATTAACTTATAATTATTATCAATATATATATATATATATAATATGTCTGACGGAACGAATACGCGAATGGAGTTGGTGGTTTCTTCAGACGACGAGGACGATAGGAGTGAATTCGGTGAAAAAAAATCACTGGTAGAACATGTATCTAAACGTGATGGAGTTTCAATGTTTGATAAAAATAATCCACGGAACTGGAACAATGAAGATATAAGAGCAGGTACAAATGTGCCTGGATTGCGCATCCAACCTTTAAGAGAGGGGGCGAGGTATGAAGAGAGTCCAGAAGCGGATATTAGATGGGAACAAATGATATGTCAATTAAGTTATAATGCAGTCTTTTTATTAAATAAATTTGCTCCTAATGTTCTCGTAAAATCTGGATGTAAATGGGATGGTAAAAAATGGATTGCTGATACAAATCAATGTGTAGATATTGAAATATTAACAGCAAGAATTTGGGAAGACGAATTCGAGTGGGATATATATATTGTAAAATTCCCGAACGCACACCAATACATTGGTCGTAATAAGAAGAAATTTGTTATCATTGACTATGAGTATGCATTGACGGAGGCTAAAATAGACCCTGAATCAGTAGCCCTATCGTTTCCCATTATAGGTGAAGATGGATATGTCAAAAATTATGTATGTGTACCAAATACAGGTGTTCTTGCCGATTGGAGGAAATTAAGACAACACAAAAGAGAATACTACGAACGCAATCCTGTTGTTTTTTGCAAAGTTGGAGTGCCTGGACATTATACAATGGCAATGATTTATCTTCGGGACAAGCGCATTGAATTCTTTGACCCAGCTGGAACTTATGATGATGTCGATTGGCTTGATGAAGATCCAAATAAACCATATTCAACAACACTTATGAGCTACAAAAGAACCAGACCACAGGAAGGACAAAACAGAAAAAATGCGATGTGTATACCGGAAAGCTATACATATGAGATAGATAGTGCTGTATGCAAAGCATTTGCTGGAATTTTTGGTGGCGAAGGATATAGTATAGTTGGAATTATGAGAAAGACTAACTTACAAATAGATAAACGAGATGCTCATTGTCAAACTTGGATTTGGTTATATTCTTATCTTAAATTTATTGATGACAATGGAACCAACACAACCCAATATTGTATTAATTTTCTTCGTGGTACTATACAGGGAGCTAATAAAAAAAAAGAACATGCACCAAATGCATTAACAATGATAGAATCTTTTTGGAGCTATTTAATTAATCTTGATAGAGGTGATAGAAATGTTGAAACTCAAAATAAAACTTCATCATGGTCTTCTAGCAATAAAAAAGGCGGAAAAAAACACAAATCACATAAAAAAAGGAAAAAAACAAAACGACGAAAAAAAAAGAAGCAAAAATCCCGTAGAAAAAAGAAAACGCGAAAACACAGAAGGAAGAAAAAAAAATATATCGACGATAAATATGCTAAACACGCAGAAAGAAACGCCGTAAAACCAAAAAAAAAATAAATTGAAATGACTTTATAACTAAAATGACTTAGAACCAATAAACAATGAACCCGCTTCAGCATTACATTTCCAGATATAACAGGAAAAAAACACGCATCAGCAATGTTCTCTCTCGCGCTTGCAATGGGAAATTTATGCACATTAATAATAATTTTCGTTCTTTAATCAGTATGAAAATTATTGAACAGCACTTTTCTTCACGAGAAATTACTAACAATATGTGCGTGATAGATTGTCCCATATATCTTAAATCTATAATGACCCTGTTACAAACAGGCATCCTCCCTGTTGAATATTTTAACGACATGCTTGGCGGAACAGCAGTTTTTGAAAATCATGAATATATTTGGAAGGAAATCTTCATATTTGAAGCCATTGCAGAAGCAATGAAAAAAAAACATTTTCTTTATTTAACCTTTGGCTTTGAAGACTACGATGTTGATAATATTGACGGAGTCAATGAATATTGTGGCCATTCAACCTGTGCTCTCTTGATACCTAATAAAAAGAAATACGATTGTTACTATATGAATGTTCATGGTCGTGATATGAAAGAAACAAATTATTACAAAAAAATCGTGACAAACAAACGATGTCAAGTGTTTCACTATAAAGAATCCCTAGATACTATATTTATGAAGGCATTTTGTGATAGTTTTAATAAATCAAATAACACAAAAATCAATTATAATAACACATACAGATATAATTATTTGGGTACAAATTTACAATCGGGTGATGGATATGGTGTTTGTTTTATATTTCCATTTATTATGTTTCATTATATATGCAATTATCTTACTCGACCCAGATATTTCAAAACAAACAACAACACACATATTGAAAGCGGAATCCAACTATTGAAAAAGGGTCGATTGGGTTTCTTTGTGGAATGCATGTTTGCGGACTTTTCACCTAATTATAAAAAAATCATATGCGAAAAAGACATAACTTATACTACCAAAAGAGAACATCTTGAAACTTTTGTTATTAAAAATTCTGGGAACTTTCTGAAAGATATCACTGCCCCAATGGTGTCATTTATGATGCAAATAAAAATTAAATCTATTATTGATGATTAACGTGATACAACGACACAAATAAAAATTGACACCAATTTTTTTGTTGTAATTGTATGTATAAATAATAACAATGGCATCAATCATGGTTCAAACAAAAGAATGTCAAATTTGCATGGAAAATTTTACCAGTTCTCTTAGAGCACGTGTTTCTTGTGATTCGTGTAATCTGGAAGCTTGTCGCGAATGTGTCCGAAAACATCTTTTAAATACTTCAGAACTTCCTCATTGTCCAAATCCAGATTGTAAATGCAGTTGGGATAGAAAATTCTTGATTGATAATACTTTGAAGGCATTCGTGAATGGAAAATATAAAAAACATCGTGCTGAAATCCTTTTAGAGCAAGAAAAAGCGCGTATGCCGGAAACAATGCCGGCGGTAGAAAACTATCGCAATGTCGGGAAATTACGAAAAGAAGTATTGGATGATGGCGATAAATTGGAGAAGATATTGGAACAATATAATACTCTCAGATTTAATATTCATCAAAAAAAAGGTAAGATAAAAAGAATTCTTAGAGGCGATTGTGGCGAAGAAAAAAAGCGGGAATTCAAACAGAAATGTGGTGTTTCAGATTGCTGCGGCTTCCTATCTTCTGCTTGGAAATGTGGTGTATGTGATACATGGACTTGTCCTAAATGTTTTGAAATCATTGGTACAGATAAAAATTGTGGACATGAGTGTGACCCAAATAATGTTGAAAGTGCGAAGCTTATTAAAAAGGAAACTCGTAATTGTCCATCTTGTGCAACTTCCATCTTTAAAATAGAAGGCTGTGATCAAATGTGGTGCACGCAATGTCATGTCGCATTTAGTTGGAAAACGGGAATGCAAGTGAATGGTGTTGTTCATAATCCTCACTTTTATAATTGGCAAAGAGAAGGAGGACAAACAGCTCCTATTCAAACGCCCGGTGCACAGGTTTGTGGAGGATTACCAAATGGCTGGACATTTAAAAGACAATTAAATTTTGTTTTGACAGGGAATAAGTTGACAAGTTGTGCTATTTCAGATGAAATCATGCTCTTACACGCAGGAGCGGCACATTTTCAACATTGGGAATTGGATAAAATCAGAACACATTGTCAAACAGCGGGCAATACTAAACAATTGAGAATTAAATATCTTTGTAAAGAAATCACAGAAGAGCAATTAAAAAAAAAACTTCAACAAAATGATAAAAAAAAGGAAAAAAAAATGGCTCAATTACAAGTATATGAACTTATTAATAGCGTGTTTATGGAGAATTTGAATGATATTCAACAAATGGTTCTAGAAATCATAGCAAATAATCGCATTGGTCAACTTGAAGACTTCAATGCTATCGTACAAACATGTAAAACCAATATTATCAGGTGTCATAAATTGCGCATTTACGCAAATAAACAAATGGTAAAAATTAGTAAAATATATAGTCAAAATGTTGGCATGATTAATCATCGTTTCAGAACTTTAAGTATGAAAATAGGCAGTTTAACCGAAGATGAATTCTTCGTCAAACACGATTTATTGTTTACCCATTAAATAGATTTTGAAAGAGGTAATAAATGTCTTTTCCTGATGCTCCGAATCTTTTCCAAGGTATAATGGAGATACCTTGTCCTCTTTTAAAATGACCTTTGCCGTAGAATAAAATCAGTTCTAAGGCTTCTAATAATTTTTTATTCAGTTCTTTTCTGTCCTTTCTGAATGCACTATTGTATATAAATCTGTTGTAATTTGTATCAGATTTATATATAGACGTCTTATATTTTGGGTTTATGTAATTTCTTATCAATCCAATCCCCGCTACTTCATTCACATCGTTGTTCATTTCTATAACATATACAATAGCCATATGCGGAACGCGCAATGGCATTTTTTTATTGCATCCGTAGATGCAACCTTTCCATTTATGTTTTTCTCTCCAATCTTTATTTTCTTGAAAAGTATAATCATTAAACCTAGTGGTTCCTAGATAGAAGCATTCGTCTTTATCTACCATTGTAATGTAAATTCTTGTGGGCGTTTAATTTGATTTCAATTTATTGTAGTCTTTTTTAGTGTGATTTTGAATGCCTACAATCTCTGATGGCGATAATCTAAAGTATTTTTCCAATATTTCATCATTTATTTCATCGGGAAGCTTAATTTTTGTAATATCGGGTATCATTTCAAAAATGTATTTTTCCAGGTATTTCATTCTATATCTTGTTGCTTCAAATATATATAGGGCAAATTTAGTTGAGAAAAACGATTTCAATTGTTGGAATTCTTCAGGTGTTTTATTTAAAATAACATAGTTGTCTCTATTTGAAATACCATAGGTTCCACTAATATCATAATAAGGAAATCCATACATTTTATGCGCAAGTACTAGTTTTGGTTGATTTGCGTGCACACATTCTTTATTTGAATAATTAATAACTAATTCTGGTTGTAACTTATTTAAAATACATGTGGAAATATTTGGAAAAGGGTGTTCTTTATCTGGTTTAGTTTTTAAAGACAATCCTTTATAATCCGGGCGCATGTTGGTTTTGATAACATCAATATGTCCATATTCTTCTGTAAGAAAACACAGCCTTTGTAAGATAGACTGCGCAAATAAAGGCAAAGATATACATGTATCACCTATTTGTGGCGAGCAAAGTACATATTTGCAGACAGATTTATCATATATAGAAATGGGTTTATATATGGGAAAACCATTAACCTTGGTATTTCTTAATGTGAAATAGCAGGTGGGGGTTTGTGCATGGCCATGAAAAGCTCGGTTTGTTTCGGTATTTGTCAATGTCTTTATTTTTTTGATGTTATAATTCAACATATATTTATACATAGGATGGTCTCGTTTCATCCATAAGGAAGGTGTGATAAATGTTAAATACCCGTTATCTTTGAGTTGGTGTATGGAATGTTTTACGAATTGTTGCCAAATAGAAGCACCATCTGTTTTTTTCAAAGATTTTTTATTTGTTGGCACTTTTACTTGTCCTTTTACATTAAACGGAGGATTTCCAAATATCATATCATATTTACCAGTCGTGTTTAAGAAATCCGCATTTATTATATGTGCTTTCTCTCCAAATATCTCTTTAAGAACAATAATATGTTCATTATTTATTTCAATCATCCATAGCATCTCATTAATAATATGGTTGTGTTTCTCTTCTTCATTTTCAATAGGAAGATGCTTAAATAGTTTCTTATAAAGCGCCATAGAAAAATAACCACAACCGCAGCAGGGGTCTAACCAACGAAGCATAGGGTCTTCAAATTTATCTTCTGGTATAAGTGATAAAATTTGGTTTGCAAGCTTGAAGTCTGTATTAATTTCACCATATTTGTGTTTGTTTTGGAGAGAAACATTAAAGAATTGCTTATATTGATAAATATCAATTGTTCTGATTGACATTAATATATTTACTTATTAAAATATGCGAAATATAAACTAATATAATCGTTCATCATTTACTAAAAACAATTTATGAAACAACTTAATAAGTAATGGAAAAAGTAATTTAATGATAGTGCGTGTTCCTACAAATAATTTTACAATAAATGAAGAAAGGCATTCAGACCATAGAGCAGTTAAATCATCATTGGAAGAAGCCCTAAAAAAATTAAAAAAAAAGACGTATTGCGAACACGTTTGCGAAGCGATTCCATTAGTATGTAAAAACTTTAAAATGAAAATGAGCGACCACTTATTATTGGGAGGCGAACATGTAAGAAAAGTTTCACCAGGATTTCACTCTCCTATGCAATTTAATAATGAAGAAATTTCATCTGATGAAAAAAAAGAAATAGTGAAAGCATCGCCTTCTTTTGGCATGTTTAGTTTGTTCAAATATCATCTTAGAAGAGGATATTTGAATGAAGAATTAAAAAAAACAAATAAAGTCTATTGTTCTCATATATTTTCTTTATTGTTGGCGCTTCCGATTTTGGTATTTATTAGTCAATGGCTATTATATAGTGCTTTGATTTCGCATGAAATTAATAATTTCGATGGAAATTTATGTGGCAATGAGGGCACCCTTGAAAATAAACTAATGATTAGCGGCATCTGTATCATTTATTTTGTACGCAGTTTTTTCCTATGGGATAATATCACCAATAGTCTCAGTTTGAAAAAAATGAACAAAGTAAACAGCGTTACAGCAATAATAGATACATTTCAGGAATTTTCATTTACTATGTTTGTATATGGTGCAAATATTTGGGTCGTGTTTATAGATACTGATATTCAAAATATGATATTAAATTCATTGGCCATGGAATTTTTAATGATGCTAGATAACGAATTTGAAGAATTATATTTCCAATATATGCCTGGAAGCGCCGATGATATTTATGATAATATTTTTGTTTCATACGATGAAAACAAAGAATTATTGGAAGAAAGACAGAAAAACGATTGTTGTTTTAGATGTTTTAGTTGCTCTGTATTTATACCATATAAATTATTAGTGTTAAGCGTGTTTTTCTTTCCATTCTTTTGTTTTTTCATGATATTCGCGGGTCCTTTATGTAAGTAAATTTATTTATCTTTCAATATATTTATGATTTTAGTGATATATTCTTTATAGTACCAAGGTCGAAAACTTTTTTTATGTCTTTTTAAAGCGGATAATTTTACCCATTTTAATTTATCTTTTTCATATAAACCATTTTTTTCTTTTACTATATGTGGCGTTTCTCTCAGAACTTTTTTAAAATGTTTGTGGAATTGATGCACAATATCAGTATTATATTCAATTTCTACTATCCAAATACTATATTTTCTATCAGTAAGCTTTCCAACTAAATGGTTTTTCATTAAATTTCGAATATCTTTTTTATTTCCTAAAATACCTGTTGATTCTTCATAACATTCGCGAACAGCAGTTTGATATTGATTTTCTCTACCTTCTTTACCTCCACCAAAATCACTCCATTTGCCTCTATCAACATCATTATTATAAACAAGTCTTTCTCTTGAAAAAAGGAGATATATTTCTCCATTATGTCTTGCAATTGGTAAAACTCCTGCACCCATTAATATTGGAAATTATTTTTTTCTTGATTTTTTTAACGTTTGGGTTTGTAAACTACACCACCAATAATATATGCTTTTTTTTCTCTATCCCATCTGGCAGTTCTCCACTTATGACCCGAAGTTTTTAATTTTTGAGCATTTCGCATGTTTTTTGAATATGAGCTTGGATGTGACATATTCACGTCGTTCTGAGAAATTTTAGGTTTTGGAGGACATAATGAGACACCGGTACCATTGGTATTTTTATCTAAACATTTACCCCATGCTGATTTTTTTACATTTTTTGTGCAATCAACACAACCATTGCAGCTTTTGCATCTTTGCATTTATATATATTCTATCAAATAATTTAAATATTAACTATGTTATTTAAACTATTTTAAATTTTTTACCTCTATCACCCAAATAATGCAAATAACCCTGTTTTGTATTTTTTAAAATGCAGTTCCCCGACATATCTGATAATGACTTTACTTTTACTTGCTTTTTCCAACCCACTTCATAGCATTCATCTATTGGAAATAAAATACTTTTTGGGTCGATAACAACACCACTCACATCCCCATGAACATCACTACGGGGCGACAAAACAGTTAATATATTATCACTAGTACCAGTTTTGACAACAACCATATTATCACCATCAAAAGTTGAAGCGGCATTATTTCCTTGTGTTATTTTTAGTTTAAAATCGTCACATCCTGAAGGGTCACATAAGGCATTTCCTCTTAATAAACTTTGTTTCGTTTGATAGTTATTTACATTTTTAATCGAGGCATCTTTATAAAATTGCATTTTTTTGATATTTTTCGCAGAGACAAACTCTCTTTGTGCTGATTTATAAATGGTTTTATCACGTTTATTGCGCACAATATCGCCTGCATCAAGGTCTGGAACATTATTATCAAATGGATTCATATTAATTTAATTGTATATTATAATTTAATTGTGCAATTAATTGCGCAAACATGTAAATGTTAATTCAAAAGTTAAATCCATATAATGTAAATCTATAATTCTTCCAAAATCGTCCACTACTGAAATGTGCAACTTTTCAATATCTACTGGACCATAATAAGTTCTGCTATGGCTTCCGGCATGACCCGTCCCGTCATGAAAAGAAATTTTAAGAGATGTTTCTGTGTTTGAACTTGAAGTGATAGGTTTTAAAGGAATACGAGCTAAAATATTGTCTCTTCCTAAACTTTTATTATACAATGTTTCAAAAGTATTCGTAAAATTTTTATTGAAATCATTTACAATTAAATAAGCAGATTTGTTTCCCCATGAATCAAAAACACCTTCAGAAACATATGCATTTGAATCTTTATATTCAGCTGCGCGATAACCTAATATCCAACCAAAATTTTCGGCAATGTTTTTACAATCATCTTTTGGTGGTTCTGTTGTTGGACCATTTGTGGTGGTGGTGTAATCACCTCGTGTTTTATTAAAATGAAGAGAAAAATCGCTTGAATGTGCAATTATGGTTCTTTGTGTAAATTTATCTATTTTACAAAGAGGTGGCGTTCCACCTACTGCATGACAAATGTTTTCATTTATAGCGTCTTGTAATTCTAATCTATTGTATGTCCCTTCTGGTATATTTATATAATACCAATTAGTAGTTATATTTATCCAAAAATAATTGTTGCCCTTTTTTTTGGAGAGATGATAATAAGTGTTAGGCATCTGAAAACTGGTTAATTCTATCTTTGCCACATCATTTAATTTGTGCGGGAGATTGATTTCGAAATCGGTGGAAGAGCTTTTATAGTAGTCTTTTCGAAATGTTGAATTAATGCAAACCACCTTTGTATAAGTGGAATGTTTTTTGCCTGTTGTGGTTGTTAATTTATCAAACGTGAGTTCATCATTCCCAGGTAATTTAAAATCGCTTTTGATAACAGGTTGGTCTCCTGTAAAAATTTGCGTTGCATTTTGCTGCATATCATTCTTTCCTTCTTTCATAAGAACATCTCTTGCTTCATCTAAAAAACTAGAAATTTCTTTTCTTTTTTTCTCTCCAATACTAGTATCTACTAAAATATAATCCTTTACTTTTTGATGAGCCAAAACAACATCTTCAAGGGTATGAGGGTCCTTTAATTCAAATAGTTGTTTTAACTCATTTAAATTATAATCCTCCATATTTAGTTTCCATAATTCACTCATATATATAAACTCTGTAAAATATTTAAACTATTTCAAAAATTCATTTAGTTTTTCCATAGCTAGAAACTGGATACCAATTGTAGGAAATAGCTTAATATAACTGGCAAACATCCCTCTATATAGTCCCCTAAAGCCTTCTTTCTTTCTAATTTGTCTCACACAATCTAAAATACCATCATATTTTGGAACACTTTTGTCAAAGTTTTGCAATTGTAATCTTCGCCTAATAAGGTCTGTTGGATATGTGATTGTTATGGCCGTTGAACCGGCAAAACCACCAGCTAACATCTTCGTAATATCTGGTTGAAGATTATATTTTTCCATTATATCTCTATAATGAAAGTACGCTGAAAAACTAATGGCAGAAAAGGGCGCAAAACCCATTATACTCATTCTCAAACCGCGATATAAATCATGTGGAGGGATTGTTCTACAAGCATGAAATAAACCATTATAATGTCCTTTTGAATGTTGGAGTGATAAACGCGAACGAATTGTTTCAAGAGGATAAGTACATATCATCGAAACACTGCCACCGACACTACCGGCTAAGAAATTTTTCGCTTCTTTATTTTCAATACCACGGAATACATTTTTCTTGGAATATTCAAATACATGATAATTGATGGCCGTTTGTGGGAAAACACGTAAACTATTTGTTGCATTTCCTTTCCATAAATGTCTGAATCCTTCTTTTCTTATAACATCTCCAATGGTAGAATGAGGCATAAAAGGGTTTTGTCTTTGCAATTTATATAATTCTAACGGCGCAGTTAGAGTTCTTGAAATAACTCCAGATAAACCACCAATTAACAAATCAATAGGCATTTGATATATCTATTGATTTATCTTTATTTGATTTACTAATAATTGATATTTTAAACGGAATGCATTAAAAAAATTAGGCATTTCTAACCATTTTTCATAATCTTTTTTACTACAAAAATAAAAAAACGTTTCATGAATTTTCGCTTGTTGTTTACTTTGATTTTTTCTAATTGATTTTTCGCAAAAAGAACAAAAATAATATTTTCTACCTTTTTCTTCCGGATAATCCGAATAACATTCTTTTCTTGGAGAACCACATCCACAATCCATATGTATTATAAAACTATTTTAACAATAAGCGCACGCAATGCCGATATCATCGACATTGCGTTCATCTTGGACAATTTTTTCTATTTTCCTACCAGGAAAATTGTAATTCCACTCTTGTAACCATCTGGCTTTTGCAAAACGTGCTATGTTTTGAGAGGCATTTTCAGAGTCTTCACAAATAAAACCCGCCAGAAATTTATCATCTTCATTGCAAACCATATCCCATAAACCATCGGTGGCAGCTAATACAGCATATTTTTTATTTGGGTTTCTAGGAACAACTTTTTTTGTCAATGATTGCTGAGATAAAGATAATTCTAATCCTTCCTTTTTAAAATTTTCAATAACATCACTACTGGGAATATGCCCAAGTGCTCTAGACATGTTGATTTTACTCCCGTCATCGAACGATACATAAAACGAAGGCTGCATCGTCACATTTTGTGCATCAAGTACTCTTGGACACCAGATGTCTTTTGTTTTAACACCACCTTCGGACTTAATCCAAATATTAGTTTGGCGAAAAGGATGTTCTAATCCACATTTTCTCGTTTTCAAGATTTCCGTATCGTGGTGACTAAAATCGTGGTCCTCTGATTTCATAATTCTAGTGACACTTTCAGGCGAACATTCGTAAATTTTAATAGTTGAATCGCCAATATGGTAACATTCAAATCTTTCTGGGAATATTTTAACAACAGATAAAGTTGAACCAACACCAACCAACTTTGCATTGTAGTTATCAATAGAAGTATTATTAATGTTTTGGTATAGCTCGCTTGTGTATTCACCATCTTCATCAATAGTATCTTTATAGAAATTTTCATCACTTAAAACAACATCCCAATCCATCCCAAGAAACAATTCTTTGAGTACATGTTTATGTAAACCCCGACCATGACCATCTGCAACCAAAACCCAATCAAAATCAGTCGTTGAACCACTCATGGCAACATCTTGTTTATTAAACGGATTCTGTATGACGAAGGTACTTAAAATATTGGTTAATGAAGACATTGTGGTTATTTTTATAGTGTAAATTAAAAATACGTTTTGTATTTTCAATTTTTTATCCGGCTTTAAAATCCGGCTTTAAAATCCGGCTTTAAAATCCGGCTTTAAAATCCGGCTTTAAAATCCGGCGAGTTTTCTTCCTGTTTCCGTTAGATGAGGCGGGTCAATTGGTATCAATTCTGGGATTTCTTTGCCATAAGTGTGGGGTTTTTTTCCAAATAGAGTAGCTTTGCAGGGCCAATGACTGGTCATTCTCATTTCTGTGAAAGCTTTTTGCTTCTTTTTCAGATTGGTCTCGGTGGCGAATCTCCGAGGTCGGTAGCAAACATATATAACTGCTCTATGCTTCGGGTTTTTGCGACCTCTCATAGCCTCAGTACCGCAGTGAATGGTTCGGCTATCCCAAAATACCATACTTCCTTTTGGACAGGCGATTTTTGTTTCAACACATCCTCGATTTAAGAAGAATAATTCCTCTTCTTCAGATAATTTGTGCCAGTCTTTTTTGGCGCCTTTTTTGTCTCGCATTTTAAATTCATCAGCAAATTCGCTGTGAAATTTGTGACTGCCTTCATAGAATGCCAAAGTGGCGTCTCCTGGTTCTACGTCCAGTCCTGTAACCCATCCCTGGGCGCATTCAAATTCATTCCTAGTAAAACTCTGGTCAGAATGATACCAAGTATTATTTCTGTACCATCCTCTGTTCGTTTCTTCCGGTGGCATCGCGAAGCTGAGTCCATCGAATGATACCAGCAAATCCTCTTTTGGACAATTCCAAAGCTTTTCAAACGGAGCCGTAACCTTTTCACTTTGTCGAATATCCCAAACAACTTGCGATTGACCGATGCTGAAATGCTGGAGGAGCATCGAATGCGCCGGAAATAAGTCGTAAATTCCGCGCCATGAGGTTTTGTCGTCTCGACCAATAGGTTTTTCCCAAGGTTGGGTTATATGCTCGAAATAATCCCATATTCCAGAAACCATGCTTTCACATTCTTCTGGGTTTAATACATCGGGTATGATGGCTACCCCATATTTATTGAGTGTCGCTTGAAGCGTTTCGGTAGTACAGGAATAAGTTGCGTATTCATAGATTTCCATTTTATTATTTGTATACTGATATTGATTTCAAATAATTTTTTTTCAATTTTTTTTTTAAATTATGATTTTGACTGCTAATATAGTGCCTTTTTTTTAGTGCTTTTTTTTATGTTGAAATAATTATTTAAAAAAAAACTCACATATTAAGATAAATGGAGCTAGATACAGAAGATAAAATAATGAAATATGTGAGAAAGTTGAAGTATTTGGTTGTCTTTCCAGATAAAAAAACGCAAATATATAGCTCTCTACGCGATATGAGTTTAGATATTTCAATTGATTATAGTACCATTTCTAAAAAATTAAAAAATGAAACCGGTGATATTTTTATATCAAAAGTTACCGGTTTTATATTTTGGATTCAGAAAATTTAATGCACGTCTTCACCTAATAATCCGGACGTTTGTTTTTCATTTTGCATAGTTTCATTTTCATGAAATAGATGTTTCGCTTGAAAATCCTTTGACCATTGTTCTTGCTTTTCGTTTAACTGACTGAATTTTATTTCATTTATTCTGGGATGTTCGAGAGATTTTTTTTCATCCAAAAGCATAATTGCCATAGCGGCATAATTATGAAGGTCAATTAAAGTATCTCTTACTGATTCATTATTCACAAAATGAACACCGCTTTTAGTGACAGAAGACAATCGATGAATTTTATCGCCCATTCTAACAATCACTCCCACAGGGCCGTAATTTGCAAATGAATCGCCATAATCAGCATTTTTCTTTTTAAATAACTCTAAACCCTCCTTTTGAACGGCAAGCATCTGACCCACTCTGTTTTCGGAAGACATTATATTTTAATTATGATATAATATCTTTAATTACTTTAATTCACTTATTTCGAACAGCAACCGCAATCCGTCGGCACAGCCACACCAGGGTTACCTATTCCCAAAGCAGCGCCCAAGGTTCCACATTCTGCTTTTGTTGGTATTCTATTATCACAACAAGTAGTATCAGTATTTTTAACGAGTACATTGTTTTTATAGCACTTACTACGACCTTTCTCTTTCCTCAATTCTCCTCCTACACGACGCGCTAAATATCGAGCATAAGAGCCGTGTTTTTTATCTACATCTTTTTTTTGCTTTCCTTTTCCAGAACGCCATAAATCGCCCGGACCACCTGCTTGACTAAGTCTACCAGGGCATGCGCTTTCTCCTACCATTTTGCTAACAAGTAATGTTTTTTTTCTAAATAGACCATGTGAAGCAGACATACCACTTTGTTTCCAAATTCGTTTTCTTTTCGCTTTTTCCGTAATACACTTTCCTGTTATCGGAATATTTTGACAGCTATTGCAACTCATATATATATATTCCATATATAAAAATTGATATAGATATATCATGTTTATTAAAATTCAATAAATGCCATCTTGCCCATATTGTTACAGGAAATTTGGTAGAATATCTGCTCTACAAAATCACTCTGCTTTTTGCGCAATTATACATCAAGGAAAATATGCCGCGCAAAATAGTGAGCAAGAATTAGATGTTCCACCTATTAGAGACATATATATTGTACTTCAAAAATTAGTTATGGAAAATGAAAAACTACGAAAAAAAGTCGATGAATTGGAAAAATTAGCACAAAGACAGAGAAAAAAAATGTGTCTTATTGACTGGTTAAATGATAATAAACAACCCAAACAAACATTCTCACAATGGGTTAACCAAATCGTTGTAACAGAAAAAGATTTTCAATATATTCTGCATAATAATTGCATGAATGGAATTATGGAGATAATTAAAAAAAACATAAATGAAGATATAAATCCCATCTGTGGTTTTGACCAGAAACTTAGAACATTATTTATTTATACTAATTCTTGGAGAATTATAGAAAATGAAGAATTTTACCGCTTTATTGATAGCATTGTTCGTAAATTGGGAAAACAATTTGATTTATGGATGAATAAAAATACGACAGAATTAATTAAAAATGATGAAAAAATTCATCTTTATACTAAGAAATTATATTCAGCGGATATTGAAGATATAGCGAAAAGATTACATCTCAGATTGTATAATCATATAAAATACAATTTGAAAAATATTGTGGATTATGAATTTACTTTTTAGATTTACCGCGTTTACGTTTTGCATTTTTAGAAACCTTGCGCTTTTTATTAGTGCTCTTTTTATTAGTGCGCTTTTTATTAGTGCTCTTTTTATTAGTGCTCTTTTTATTAGTGCTCTTTTTGCTTCTTTTTCTAGATTTTAAACTCCCTCTAGGACTCAATCGAGTACTTTTTAAATCAGCATGTCTTTTAACTAAAAAAAGTTGTTCCGATTTTAATTTATTTACTGGTATTGTGAATTTATAAATTTTATCTAAATATCCAGCATCTCTTATTGTGAACAATAAAGTTGGTCCTCGCAAGGTTTTTTCATAAACAAAAGGTCCTCGAAATAGGATACTGCCTCTGTCATAATATACTTGATTGCCTTTTTTTAATTTTTTATAATTACTTGATGTCAATCGCTCTACTGAAGGTCCATAAACAATTTTAGGATATGTTCCTATAGCAGCACCTCTGGCGCTTCTTTTATAAGCCAATTTGTCATTTTCAATAATATTCCAAAAATGACCATTTTTATTACGAACTTCCACATTTCTAGTTGTAAAAACATTTAATACGTTTGGGTTTTCTCCTTGCATTTGAGGACTTTTTTCAGGAAAAATAGATAATGATGTTGGCGATTTTAATTTTACAAATATATCCTGTTTAGTCATATATATATTATAAATATTTTTTGATAAAAGCATCAGCAGTTATAATTCGTAACTTTTTCTTACGCGCTTCTTTCACCTTGCCAGTATTAATATCCATACTAGGAACTATAACAACAAATAAATTTTTACTTACACTTGTGGCTATTTTTCCTCCTTGTAATTTTATCTGTGTTTCGAGATTTTCATCTCTAAACCCCGTCAAAAGAACTTTCTTATCAAACAAGAGATTCGACTCATCTATTTTGACAACTTGTGTTAGTTTCTTTTCTAAATTAACCTCTTTCATAAATTCCAAGAATGATGGGATATGCCTTACAAATAATTGAGATGTTTTATCAGCAAAACCGGGTATGTTTTGTATCAAAACTTCTTTTTCATCTGCAGTAGCGGGCATGGTTAAAATTGTGGGATATTCTTTTAAAATGGCAGTCATTCTGACTTCACTCATTCCCCTGCCAAATATATTTGTTGCATCCATCAATTTTGCCAAAGAAGTACTTTTAATCTTACTTTTAATACTATTATACACTTTGGCGGCACTTGTCTTTTGAAATCCAGGAATTTCCACAAAATCATCTATAGTCATGCTGAGTATTTTTGGCACATCATCAAAACCCTTTTCAATTACTTTAGTTACATTTCCAGGTCCAAAACTCGCAATATTTAGTGTTTTAAAGAATGATATAATATTTTTATTTCTCACAACTTCATTATTTTCCACATCTTTCAAAATAGCATCCACGCGTGTTTCATTCCATTGCCAAGGTACATCTGGTAACTTTGCTTCTTTAGCCGGTACAATAACCTTTTCTATTTTCGGGATAACATCGCCGCTGCGAATTAATTGAACTATCGCACCAATTCCGATTTTATTATCAATAATATTTTTAATGTTATGCGCGGTAGCAAATTCTATATCCGCTCCTTTGATATGAACCGGTTCCACTTGAACCACCGGTTTTAAGTACCCATATTTACTAATATGGTAATTAACATCCAAAACCTTCACTTCGGCTATTTGGTCTGACAAAACCATCTTAAACGCAAAAGCATGCTTGGGATTCTTATTTTCTCTGGGATATATTTTGTCGTTGACCACAATAATACCATCAATCTCATATTTATACGAAGAACGCCAATCAACAAGTACTTTTGACAAGGAATCGTTTGTCAACTTTTTGACTGCGGTGTTTTTTACAGCAATAACTTTGTTTTTCTCTAACCATTTCATTTGTTCACTGATTTTCATCTCAGGTTTGATAACTTCATAGGCAACCATGTCTAAATCTTTCCATTTGCCAACTTCTCTTCCAACTGAGTTCATTATACCTCCGACGAAATTCCTTGCACTTTTGTATCCCTTTCCCTTATATTTCTTATTAAATAATTCTATAGGCACAATCAACTCGCCCCGAATTGTGATATCTGGAATATCTGGTAATTTCAAATGAGGAATGAGATGGCTTAAATCCATTCCAATAGTGGCAGCACCTCTTGAATATAATTTAGGCGTCCCCCCTTCCGTGCTGTACATTATTGACATTCCATCCAGTTTTGCCGATATTACATAAGGTCCCTTATACTTTTTTTTCCATCTGGGTAAAGCTCCTGTATCTGGTTTGATTTTTTCCATCGAACCCATATAATATGGCAAAGCTACTTTGTTTTTTTGAATAGGTGCACCAACTTCTTTTATTGCTGTATTTTCAGGAAATTCGCGCTCAATATGTTCCTTCAAAATATCATATACATTATCCGATACAACAGGTTTCTTGTTATAATATGAATTATTTGCATATAAAATCATTTTCGACAATTTCCCTTCTGAAAATCCTTTGATTACAGATATTCCATCTTTACCCAATGCTAAAAGTGTCTTTCTAGGTGAAAACAGGACATTTAACTTTTTTGTAGATTTTCTAGCTGATTTTCTAGTGGGAGAAATCTTTTTATTTTCTACAGGGCTTTCTACAGGGCTTTCTACAGGGCTTTCTACAGGGCTTTCTTCTGGTTTTACCAGAATTGCTCTCCCGTCAACTCTTTCTACTGGAGTTTTATATTTCAAACCTAGAAATTGAAAGATAGATTCTTCTGTTGGAAATTCCATATCTAATTTAGCACCTTTCTTTTTACCATTCATTTTATAAAGACCATGTTCATTCATACTATAACCCATGTCTAAAGCTCTTTGTCTCATAAGAACATTAAAACTTTTACTTCCCGTAAAATAAAGAGTAGAGAAAGCGTATTCAGAAGGCGGAGCATACATAAAATCCAATCTTCGCGGAGTTTGTCCACGTAATTGACCCATTGTTAGACTTTTCACCTTTCCTTTTGTAAAGAAATGGATAAGAATTTTTCTTTCTTCCAATGTATCAATAAACCTTCTAAATATACTATCATCATTTTTCGAATTTGTGATAATTATATCAATATCTCCTGAATTAGCAGCACCGCGGCGGTATGAACCTACAATTTGAAATGTTGACTCTTTATTCTTTAATTTGGAAAATATATTCGTCAGCACATCATTGAATTCATTAATTTCAGCACGAGGAATGCGTTTAAGAATGTCTTCATAATATTTTAATCCAGCCGTTTGTGTTGGGTTCAAAACTTCCTCCTGTCTTTTTCTTAATTCTTCAATGGATGTAATGCCGCTCTCAATCAATTGATGTGCTTTTTTAGGCCCAACGCCATAAATTTTAGGAAATAGTCGTATCGGGTTATTTTTAGAATTTTCCAACTCTTTTACTTTACCTGTTTCAATATATTCTTTAAATAATTTAATGATTTTTGGTCCAATATTAGGAATATTTTTTACTTGTTGCAATTTTGTAATCTTTCCATTAAAGACCATTAAACTTTCTCCTGCTCTATGATAAGAACCAGCACTTCTTTTATTACCTTGTATGCTTCTAAGTTCTTCAAACTCCTCCAAAATACTTATAAAAGCTTTGTTTAAACTTTTGGTTCTTAAACGTTTCATTCGTGGCATTTTAATTGTTTGTCTTTTAATTTTTGGGCTTTTCGGAGTATCAATTTTTTTTATTGTAATTTTTAACCCTCGTTTTTTTTTAACTTTGAGTGTTTTTATTTTTTTTATTTTATGTAATTTCTTTAATTTCTTACAATAGCCAAAGGTTTTTAATGTGCGTCTTTTTGAAATTGACGTTGCACAAATATCTCCTTTTTCAGTCGCATAACATTTATTATACTCATGCCATTTATATTTGAAAGGAAATATACATTTTCCAGATTTAATTTTTTTATTTTTTTCCGATTTCCCTTTATTATTAACAATAGAACCAAACATATATAGTATTTTCTTATTTTTTTTTCTTAAAATAACTTTTTAGAAAACTGGGTTCCAAAAGTTTGTCAAGAAATTTGTTTTTTTTGCCTTCTTTTTCATCTCTTTTTACTTTGCGAAAAGATAAAGGCTCTTTAATAACAGGTTCTGGCAAATTTGCTGCGTCCATCTATAAATAAATAATATAAAATTAATATAAGAATATGCCGATTAAAGTTTATCAATATAATTTGAAAGAAAAATATGATAGTGAAAAACAAAATCCATTTAGTAAAGATGAATCTGAGATGCTTTATGATGGTAAAATTATGAAAATATTACATGCTTTAAATAATAAGTCTCCTCAGATAATAGAATTAAACCATGAAGGATTGTTAGAATTATTACAACAAGAACCATGCACCGAGAATATACACAATAGATTGATGAAGGATTTTGGTATGCCGTCTATATCAACCACGCGAAGCTCAATGTTAAAGAAAAAAGACTTTGTTGATAGCGCATTGTCATCTGGAAGTCATCATGTTAAACATAAAAAAGGAATCAGGCGTAAAAAACACCGCAAAAAAGCTACTCATAAACACCGCAAAAAAGCTACTCATAAACACCGCAAAAAAGCTACTCATAAACACCGCAAAAAAGCTACTCATAAACACCGCAAAAAAGCTAGCAAACACCGAAGACGCATTAAACATTAAGGGGTTTAATAAACTAGATTGATAATCTTTTTTACAAGAACTTTCGGAATTTTTTTAATTTTGAAGAGTTCAATAAATGCGCGCGATTTATGTCGTCTGTGAACAATTACCGGAATGCGACTTTGAAATACATTAATAATGTCTTGACGTCGATGGGAAAAGATAGGGCGGAAAATGTTTGGATTCCTAATCAATAAATAGCCAAGAACCAAAGTAGTATTATTTGTCCAATAGGCTTCTCCTTTATTTACAAGAGGGTGATTCTCATCGCCAAAATTTTGTGGGTAATAATGAGCGGGTACTCTTAAACATTTCGTCTGCCATTGCGATAAATCCACATCATCCATTTTAATATTGGTGATGTTTACAACTATATCTCTGTATTTCTGCAAATTCATTTTTTAGGTGAATGTATTTATATTTAAATACATTCAATTTTTAATGCATTTTTATGAATTTCTCCCACAATATATTATGTTCTTAATAAATGTCGAGATTTTTTTGTATCTTTTGATAAATTGGGACGCCATCATAGAAAGATATTTTCTGAAGCAAACAAAATAGTGGATTAACGTCACCAATTGATATGGATTCAAATCTAGCTTCTTTGATTCGCAGACAAATCTGATGAAATTTACGATGAACTTTCCGAAAAAAATAAATGTCATTACAGAGTGATTTCTCGCCCTATAACCACCACTTTTACATAATGCATTTCACAATTATTTTTTCCGACTTCTTTACAAGCTCACTATTTATTTGCGTAACACTCTTTACAACATGTTGTAGATTGTGTGACCATGTAATAATTATATTTTAATTTAATGAGATATAATATTCGTATTAATCTACATCTAATATATAAATGTCCAACAGGAAGTTAAATTTAGAAAGTTTAAATGTTGGAAAAATAAACGTTGTGGGTACTAATATCTATCAAAATGGTGAGAAAAAATATTTATGGGATATTATCTCTGATAGTCCAAAAAATGTTAGTGTCCTAGAAACACTTATTGTACAGGATGGTTTGGTCATACTTAAAGGTAAATTAGATGTTTCAGGCGTGGATGTGAGTAATAATTTAAATGTGAAAGGTCAATTAGAGGTGGAAGGTAAATTAGGTGCATGGGATGCGAGTTTCAATAATAATGTAGATGTAAGTGGAAAGTTAAATGTGAAAGGTCAATTAGTGTCGAAGGCGTATCAGGTGAGGAATAATTTAACAGCAAACACACTCAGTGTCAAAAGCACCACAAAACTTAAAGGTAAATTATATGCACTGGATGCGAGTTTCAATAATGTAGATGTAAGTGGAAATTTAAATGT
>Ga0233439_10000956_pt1 | contig 39190 bp, 62 predicted proteins | sample SI_123_September_6_FD_182713 | JGI IMG/M metagenome (GOLD analysis project Ga0233439, IMG submission 182713) | Seawater microbial communities from Saanich Inlet, British Columbia, Canada - SI_123_September2016_100_MG | ecosystem: Environmental > Aquatic > Marine > Inlet | place: Canada: British... | reverse complement strand
ATATTTTATTATTAATGATCTTTGGCATGTAACTATAATAATCAGGATAAGGAATTTCTATATTGGGATGACCCTCAACAGAAATGATAAAGGTTTTTGCTTTAGTTGATCCAAATCTAGAAGTATTATCGTGTGAAGTAACTCTCACATCTTGTGCATCACCATCGGTTAAAAAGATAACATTCAACTTATCAACTCTATTTCTTTTGAGAAAATCGTCAATCATAAGAAGAGAAACTGCAGAGGTTTCAATGAGCGGTGTACCTCCAAGTCTAAATGCAGGCTCTATCGCCCATCTGTGACGAGACCATTTATTATCATTATGATCATATGGTTTATGAGGAGCAGAAGTAATAACAGATGAAAACATAACTCTCTCAAACATTTTATTTAATTTGGTGGTTGACCATTTAGAGTCTCCGATCTTAACCAAATTAACTGCCCAATTATGAGTATCATATTTAGGTCTATTATCTTCTCCTCTCCAAGATCTGTATTTTTCCCCGTTTGTTGTAAAAGAATACAGTTCAAAGGGGATATTAATTCTTTTAGCAAACATCGATAATATAATCGATTGTTTAACAGTTTCGTGTAGTCTGATAGCCATTGAAGCTGAAAAATCGATGTACATAATGAGACCGTGATTCTTAGAATCTGGCATATTTAGAACAGTTTTGAAAATCCGATCGTCTAATTTATATTTCCAGAGTTTATTAACGTCAATTGAACCTGAAGTGGATTCTTTGATTTTTCTAGATTCCATTGCAGATTTACGAAGTTCGAATTGTTGAACCATCGCATTAACTGCTGGTTTAATATCAGAAATAAATTCTTTATATTCAGAAGAATATTCATTTCGAAGTCCTGTATATTCTTCCTCGGAATCTTTCATAACATATTCTAGAGATTTTTCAAAATCCTTCTCTGAATATAACCATTCTTCCTTTAATTGTTTTTTAGTAAATTTAATTTGGGTTATTCCTGAGTCAGAATGGGTTAATTTGCTTTCATTGTTTCTGAAATTTTGATCGGTAACAGAATCATAGAGATTGTTATCTCCAGTGAGAGCTTCATCTTCCGTTTCATAGTCATCTGGTGGGATATCATCATCTCTCTGTTGAACCATTTGATTTTCTTCAGAATTTTCATTTTCTGATTCTGAATCTCCCTCTTCCGAATCGGAATCTTCTCCTTCTTCATTTTCTGATTCTAAATTTCCCTCTTCTGAATCGGAATCTTCTCCTTCTTCATTTTCTGATTCTGAATCCTCAGAGTATTCCTCTTTCTTAGATTCCTCATTTTCTTTTGAAATGAAGTCCATTAACTCTCGGGAAATTGAAATAGTATCATCAAAAGTTTGAATTTCAAAAACCTTTGACATCATAACAGATTCAGCGAAAGAGAATTCAAGATCAATTGAATTATTTAATTTAGCTTTAAGATTAAGTCTATCAAGAAAACTTAGTTTATTTGGATCGACATCTTTAATTCCAAAGAAGTTATCTTCCATAAGACGTTTGTAACCTCTAACGAAATCATTAATTAATCCCGGATAAAATTCTCGAACCATTCTTTCAATACGAACATCTTCGACAATATTCAAAATAGAATGAGGAATATCAACAATTTTGGGAAATGCCTCTGAATCGTGAGAGAAAATATCGGGGGTATAAAGAGCATGACCAACCTCATGCCCAATAAAGAGCGGATAAGCGTCGGAATATTCTTCCTTCAATATAGGTAATCTAAGTATTCGATTCGCTGGATCAAAGGAGGCAGTTTTGAAGTTTCCCTCAATTACCTCCAAATCCTCCCGAGCCATTAACTTAGAAAGTAACGATTTATTCATAATATATATACACCTTTTATCAATTTATACATACATTATATCAAATTTAACAGTGGATGTAAACAATTATTTTCATTTATTTCACCTTTGATGCTGTATTTTTGTCATACCCACTAATTTAAACCATCTTAGACAATGTGGACATCTAATTTTGGAGAGGGAATAAAATCTAACAAAAGATCCGGGTTTACCCTCATCACACGGACATTTAAATTCTGCTATATCAATTTCTTTCATTGCCAAGCGCTAACACCAGATAATGAATAGCCTTGAGAAGATCTTTTTTATTTTTACCCCCCTTTTTCCCATATCGCATGAGATATTTGATGGTGGTATCAATACAAGAATCGGTCATACTACCACGTGCCTTCCATACATCTAGAGTTTGGACCTCATTATTTTGGTTGGTGTAATGCTCAGAATATGTAGATTCGATATATTCTTTGATTTCTGTTAGTGTTGACAACTCCGAATAATTATACTTAAAGCTGGGGTCAGATCCATACATTCTCACGTATTCCGAATCCGTTTTAAAGTCATATCTATCACCCTCACAATCGTCACAATCAATCACAGTATTATCCGGAATGTTTAATTTGTAATCTAAATCCATCATAATAACCCATTCCGTACCCATTTAGCTGTGGGATGTCGTTTTTTAGTATAAGATCCGTGACCAGTTTGTTTCGCTAGGGGTTTACCTTTCGCAGTTCTTGCATTACTTCTAAATGGTTTCGCTCTTTTAGACATATTTCCCACCTCTCGCTCTAGAATTAATAATATTAATTGTTTCTAATATATTCTTTGCCATTTTCTCTGATGCCACATCTATCATTTTACCATCAAGAGATGCTGCACCTTGACCCGCTTTAGATGCTTCATATAATGCATCAAGTATTCTTTCTGCCGTGGCAACTTCCTCTTTTGATGGTGTGAATACTTCATTTGCAAGCGGTATTTGTGATGGATGAATCGCCCACTTACCAGTACACCCAAGAGCTGCGGCACGCTTAGCAGCAAGTACATATCCCTCTTTATCCTTAATATCACCGTATGGACCATCTACGGGTCTGAGACCATATGCCCTACACGCAACCACCATTCTAGATAATGCGGAATGCCATTGATCACCAGGATAATTCTCATTGAGTCCACCGATATTGGTAGTTCTTGCTCGAGTAGATGCAGCATAATCAGCAACTCCGAAATGCATAGATTCTAATCTAGAACCAACACTTTTCCTTGCAATCTCATCAACATTAGACATACCAAGAGCCGTTTCTATTAGGCACTCGAGCCGAACAGATCCCTTTCTATAACTTCGATTGTGTTTTATTTCGAGGGTATTAACAATACATTCAACCATGTAGATATCATCATATACACCTACCTTTGGTATTAATATAGTATCTAATTTTTCCCCACAATGCTCAACCAATTGAATAACATCATCAAGCCAATAACCAGTTTCGAGTCCGTTGATACGAACACATATAGTCTTATTTGCACCTTTCCAATCTAGATTATTAACCCCGTCAATCACATTAGCTCGTGCCTGTATTTTATCTGGTGTTGCAACGGAATCTTCTAAATCTAGAAATACAAAATCTGCATCGGAATTTAATGCCTTCTCAAACATTTTTGGACTAGATCCAGGTACTGTTAAATCACATCGCTGAAGTCTTGATACTGATGGTTCGTATACTGTATAACTCATAATTTTCCTTATTCAATTATATTAATAATGATATGTATTAGTTCTATAATTCCAAGAGATAATATGTATATTATCATTCCTGAAGCTATTAATACTGTTATAATATCCCTCAAGATACTAATGCTTTCAATGATTCTCCACTATGAAATCTTCTGATAGTTTCTGATAATAAATCTTCAATACCAATAACTACAATTTTAGGGGGTAGATTTTTTACTTGTTCAATGGAATTGGATATATATAATTTACTAATATTAGATTCATCAATTCTTTGTATAGCCTTACCAGAAAATACACCATGAATAGATATGGCATCAACCGAGGCTGATCCAGATTTTTCCAATGCCGCTGCGGCACCAACCAATGTTCCACCACCATCAATCATATCATCTACTATGACACATTTTTTATTGACGACATCTCCAATAACATTCATGACTTTTGATATACCAGGCTCGGGTCTTCTCTTATCAATGATAGCTATCGGAAGATCTAATAAATTGGAAAAATATCGAGCCCTCGAAGTACCTCCAACATCTGATGAGACTACAACATCCCAATAAGAAGGAACAATTGCGGCAACGATAGAATCCCTCATAGTTTTCAGAGCAGATATATGTTCACATACCACATTGTTATTAAAGAATCCCTGTGTCTGGAGCGAATGAAGATCCATACAAATAACAGAATTTATACCAGTATGACAAAGCATATTGGCAATCACTTTACCTGATATTGGAGATCGATTGGTTCTTCTATCCTGACGAGCGTAAGAATAATAGGGGAATATGACATTTATTTTGGATGGGTTTGAGCGGCGAACGGCATCAATAATTAACATAAGCTCAAGTATGTCATTATTTTTATTTGAGTCTGTAGAGAACCCAGCTAAAAGAAAAATTTCATCACGCCGTATATTTTCTTTTATTTCAACATATATTTCCGAATCAGGAAAATCCTTAACATATACCTTTGTTAATCTTGCATTAAGTTTCTTTGCTACCTTTTCTGCTAAGGTTCTATTCGATCTGGTGGAAATCAGTTTAAAATTTTGCATATAGTCACACGCCCTTGTCAGATTCAATAATTACATTATACTACATTTCCTCAGTGTTGTAAACTATTCTCGAGAATTAAATTTCTGACAGAGTTTATGATATTTAACAGACGAGTGATCCCAGAATGAATCAATTTCGAAGTTTTTAAGTCCAACTAACATACCAATAATATATTGTTTAAACATGTACCATCTACTGAAACCGTGTACATGATTACCCTTTCTATCAAAATAATTTAGATGACCAACGTGGGTATATCCAATGATCTCTGGTGGTTGTCTTGTCACGATGTCATTGTTATTTCTAAACCGGTAGAATTGATGTTGAAATGATTCGCGAAATTTAGAATTACCTACTCTTGGTGATCCGTATGTATATCCAACTACATTTTCATTCTCAAGTCTTCCAGCTGCAATGGTTGCTAGGGCAGCACCAAGGGAATGACCAGTAAGGAAAATATTCTTAGACACAGAATAATTTTCAAAATGATCAAGAAGATCATCCCAAATTAAATCAAGTCCGTCTTTGAACCCTCGATGAACTCTACCAGAAGAATCTTCAGAGGCTTCGGTTTTACGAAATCTGATATCAGTTTTAATATCAGATAATTTTTTTGGTTCGGTGCCTCGGAATGCATAGATTAAATCACTATCATCCCATAGGGCATAACATTGTGTAGATCCAGAATCAAAAAATTTAATGTCAAAATTATCAGAATATATATCGGAAAATTCGGAAACTCCGAGATAAGCATTCATTGATAATTCAGAAAAGAATTCTGCATTCGCTTTAGAAAACCCTGAATCTAGCATATTATTCCCCGCAGGTTACTTTAATAGAATGCGGTGCAAGAGATTCATTTAGACCCCTTCTAAGTGCACTTCTACCAGCTTCCGGAACAGAACAATATTTGTTCACTGCATGAGATGCTGTCAACTTAATTGTATCTATTGTAGAACATCCCGATATAAACATAATCGAACACATTAATATTACTTTTTTCATAATTTACTCCAATTAATAAATTGGGGTTTTCACACCCCAATCAATAGATATAACTTCTTATTTAAAATTATATCTATACTCTACTGCTACATTTTCCATATGCTGATCGGTACCTTCAAATATATCCCAAGGACCAGACATATCACCTCTGTTATACATGAGAGTCATTTCATGAACTTTCGCAGTGCCAATATAAGCAGATGTGAATAGTCTTAGCGAATTGGTATCCTGTGAACCAGACCAAAAATCATTCATTGCATCCGCATCTTGTGTCCACCGAAACCCAGCATCCTTCATCTGAATGTCGAAAGCATCACCAGACATTACTGCGCTGGATGTAGTTAAAGCAAACATTGCTAAAATCAAAACTAATATATTTTTCATTTTTTACCTTTATTGTCGAATAAATTTGATCCGTTCTGTTGCCAAGTGGATCAGACTCCGCGTTTTAACCTAGAGGCTAAGCAGCAAGTGCAAAATTATCTTCTGCGTTTATATTTTCGATTTTTACATCTTTCTTGATGGACAGTCAATATATCGTTAACACATTGTCGAAACTGTTCTCTCCCATTGGTGGAAGAGGCGGGAATCGCACCCGCGTCCAACATATCTCAAATATACATCATACTGCCATATTACCCAAGTGCTATAGCCATCGCTGTAGCTACTCCAGTATCTTCTTTGGTTGTAACATCAACATAGTTAGCAACCTCAACAATTGTCCCGTTAGCCAATTTAGTGTATAATTTTTTATCAACTGCATTCATAGCGATTTCACCCACATCTAGATCAGATGCAGTGGGAATACTACTTGCTGTTTCCGATCTTTTTATCTTTATTTTTGTCGCCATTCTCTTTACTCAGTAATCTGGTTTCTAACAAAATATTTTGTGTTGTCAATTCATTGATCCGATTCTGCATAACTTTAATTAGATCATTAATATCATATTCATCAGTTATAGTTTTTTCCATTAAAAAGTGCCACCATCGACATCAGCAAATGCGGGGGCAGCGGCACCATTCGACATCATAACTTGACCAGAAGTCCCAGCACCAAGAACCGTTAATTCCCCTGTTCCACTTGCCATTAACAATCTATAACTAGTTAAAGCTGAAACCCCTGTACCCCCATTTAAAACAGGTAATATACCGGTAACTTTAGTCGTTAGATCAATACTTGCATTGGATATCATTGCATTAGTAATACCTAACGATTTTACATTTAATGCATCCGTTGTAATCTCAATTGATGAATCATCAACAGAAACGTCTATTTGATTTCCAACTTTAGTTAAACCCGCTCCTGCTGATATTTGACCTGCACCAGAGAACTGTGCGAATGTAATATCGGAAGTTCCGAGTGTTGGAGTTCCATTATGAGTTGTTACATAACCATTATCAGAATTATTCGATCCTTCTTCGACAAAGAAAAATGCTCCACCGGTTAATTTAGCTCCCGTATTTGCATCAGTCGCTCTGCTTAATATATATGCAGCGGAAACTGATCCAGCATTAGTTACAGTGTAAATACCATTATGTTCTTCATTTGGTGATACCTGATCTTTAACTAATATCCTATCCCCTACTGTCCATGAAGTAATACCATCAACGGAAAGAACCCCATTTGCAGATGCCGTCAAAACATTAGAGCTATATGTTGTTCCTAAATTAGTTGTTGTAGCTACTCGAACTGATTCTTTAACATCTAAACCATTTATTGTAGCATCTACATATGCTTTTGTTGCCGCATCCTGATCACCGGTTGGATCGGTGACATTAGTAATCCTATTACTACCCATTGAAACAGTTTGGCTCGAAGAAATTGCCAATCCATCTAATGTACCGAGTGAAGTAATATTGGGTTGTGCATTTGTTTGTAAAGTTCCAGTTAAATCTGTAGCAGAAAGCGAAGTTAATCCAGAAACTGTTGGGGATAATCCGAGAGTAAACGTTCCCCCTGATTGGGTTACAGTTGTTTCATTTGCTATTGGTGAAACAGTAAATGAACCACCAAGAGGAATGCTAGATGATGTTGTACCATCGGTAATAGAAATATCAGAATTTGTTAATGACGAATTTGGAATTGCTGATGTTGCAACGGTAGTAGTCCCAGCAGAATCGTTATAGGTAATTGAAATACCAGTACCGTCTGTAATAGATCCGCCAGATATGTCTTCAATATATTCTTGAAGTGTTGTAGAAGAATCTGTATATAGATTATCAACAACAGTTTTACCAGCACCCGTTGGTGATATTACGATATCACCTGATGTAGAACTTAACGTATTACCATTTAATTGCAGATTATCTACTTTAATCTGATCTATTTTATTATTTGAATCTGTTACAATTCCGGATGATGCGGTCAGTACCCCTGGTACATGATCCAGCATTTCGGTGAAGTATTTACCACCGACAATTTCAATATTAGCAGCAACTCCATTAGTTTCTGTTCCAGTACCAACAAATAATCTATCTCCGAAATTCCCCTGAGAACCGGATCCATAGGTATATGCTAATTCACCATTCCCTAGTTCATTTGGAGTGGTAGTACCAGCACTCCTTTTTATCTTTATTATAGTTGCCATTTTTTATCCTTGTTTAAAAAAATCCACCCGACAAGATGATTGTCCCTGTTTCTAATTCATTCTGAGCAACCCATTTCTCTGTAGATGTGGAATACATTAGCATTGATCCATCAGATAACGCCGTTGTATCAATATCTGCCAAATTACTTAGATTGAGACTCGTCGCTGCAATAATTGTACCATGATCCCCTTTGGGACCAGGAACTGTTGCAGACACAACTTTACTTTTTTCCGAAGCACTAACCAAAACAGAGGTATTTGCTGAATTTCCTACTGTAGCTGTTATTGTCATTATTGGGTTACCATTGGGTTAATTGTTACGGAACCTTCAACTACCCGGGTTTTAACACTGTTATAATCTGATATTAATACATCATAAACATAAGAACCGGGATTTAATGCAGAGGTTTGAGTATTTGTAAGGGATAAAGTTATTTTACCGGTTAACCTATCCGTATCAAATACTACAGTAAAGTCTGTGAATGTAGAAGAAGAATATGTTTTTCGTATCTGTGCAGATGCTGTATAATTAGTTAAATCTAATGCAGCTCCAGCAGAATCATTTATCGTTATATTCGTAGAAAAATCACTTCCTTGATCGATGTATAAATTGGATATTGACATAACTTTCCTACTTTAATTGATATTAATAATACATATTTATAATAAATTGAATGATGTCTTAATCTAAATTTGTTTCTTCTTTATTCTCTATAATCGTTTTGAATTGATCTATAAATGTTTTCTTTGCAGCTTCGTGACGATCTATTAGCAATTTAGTTTGTAATATATCTCTTTCAATAGTATTCAGCTGATTAATTACTATTTTACCTGTATCAGGAAGTTCTGAATATTTATATTCAATACCATCAAAAGTAATTATATGATCATTATTTTCCGCTTTGTTCTCCATTTTTTTCCTTTTCATTTTCGTTGTAATTTTCTTCAGGTGGTACTAAAGGTTCGTAATCAATTTCATTTTCCGCTACCCAAATATTTGTATATTTATAACCATATTTCTTTTGAAACTCGTTAAATGTTAAACTTTTTGCATCCGATTCAATACTCATAGTATGTGGAACCTTTTGACATTATCAGACTTAAATGAGCGCCAACCCTCAGCTTTAATATCGAATGCGCTGATTACTCCGATGTAAGGTTTTCTAGAACCCTTTGGTTTGAATTCCTCGGGGATCTTATCCTCCATTAATGTACAAGTCATTATTCTTTCTTCTCCGTTAACTTTGGTAAAAGTAACTTCACAAACATGGGTCTTCAGTTCTTGCCGCATTATATTTTCAAACGTTTTCATAGTATATTCTCCATCTGGATCATAAAAATCTAGATAATGTTGCTCCCATTCCTCTTCGGAATATTTTTTAATAAAATCCTCTTTTTTCATATCCAGCCATTCTTGTCCATTACTTATCATAATTAATCACCTCATATAACCACATCATTGCCGCACCCATTCCGAGTATTGCCATTATTGAATATAATATTATATCTGTTATGGAATAAAATTTAATTGCCATGCTGAATACTACGACAATCAAAGCCACTAGAAGGATGAACAATGACACCATTGAACACCACCAATTAAGATCCTTTTTCATCTTCTACATCCTCATATAAGATCATTCCTGCCGCCATAGCAGAAAATCCTAACATTGAATATAGAATCATCTCAGAAATTGTGTAGACATCAACCGAAGTTGCTCCCATTATAACGAATACTCCAAGTAATACCAGCATTACGCATAACCAATTATATATCTTATTCATATCTAACCTCTTTTCTTGATTTATATGATTATTATATAACATTACGAAGTAAATGTAAACAATTATTTTAAGTTTTTTCCTCCGAATAATGAAGTGGTCCGCCTCTAAATGGGGCAAATCCTGTACCAAAAATAATACCAGCATCTATAAGATCTGCAGACTCAACAATGCCTTCACTCAAGCATTTTTCGCATTCATCAATCATCACCTTAACTAATCGTGATGTTATTTCGAGTTTTGGATTTCCGTGAGTCTTTTCTGCATATACATCATGTATATAAAATCCAACCCCCGACTTGACACCAAGATTTCCATTCTCAACTAATCGCTCAAGCCTCTCTGGTATTTTAAGTCCTAGTTCTCCACAGATTGTATCCATGACAAAATAACAAACATCCAGTCCTACAGTATCAGCCAGTTTTAATGGTCCCATAGGCATACCGAAATCAGTGAAGGATGCATCAATTTCTTCTTTAAGACATCCCTCATCAAGCATATTAATAGCTTCGATGAGCGTGGGCATCAATACTCTATTAACGAGGAAACCCGGAGAAGATTTAACCTTCAATGGGAGTTTGTCAATATGTCTGCAAAATGCCAAAGATTTTTCTATAACATCTGTCGAAGTAACGGGAGAATATATAACTTCAATTAACGGCATCTTCGCAACTGGATTGAAAAAATGAATACCAACTAATCTCTCTGGATTTTGCATCTCAGCAGATAATACTTCAAGTTTAATAGAAGATGTGTTGGTTGCAAGTATTGCCGTGCTTTTCATTTCACTTTCGAGTTTAGAATATAGATTTCTTTTGATATCTACATTTTCAATAATAGCCTCAATGACCACATCTGCCGAAGATATTCCCAATCCCCCTGAGTCTGGTATTAATCTGTCGTATACTTCATTGATTAGGTGTTCTTGATTCGAAAATCTTTTTTTATAAAACTTATACGACCTCGCCATTGCCTTTGCTATGGTGGCCTCATCAATATCTTGAAGAGTCACTTTATAACCAGATAGTGCTGCCCACATCGCAATGTCAGAACCCATTGTTCCAGCACCAACAACATGAACGTGCTTGAGATCGAGTTTTGATTTATCCCCCTCTCCTTTAAGTATGTCTTGAAGCATAAACACACGAAGAAGATTTTTTGCAGTATCAGTCACAGCCAATTTAGAAACACTTTCTGCCTCTGCTTTCATGAATTTAAATTCATCATACCCATATTTCTCCCATATATCAACTAATGCATATGGTGCAGGGTAATGTTTTTCTTTGACTTTAGAATGGAGATTTCTTCTGATCTTAGTGGATACCAACTTCCTCCCAATAGACGAATGTAACAAGGAATCAACTTTATCTGATCTTCTCGGTGGTGGGGATTTTTTAATTATATCCACTGCCGATTTATCGAATAGACGAAGAGGAACAACGTGATCAACGAGCCCAATCTTTTTAGCTTGATATGCGGATAAAGTCCTACCCGTCAGCATTATACCCATTGCCTTGATGACTCCGAGTACTCTAATAGATCTGACAGAACCACCAAACCCGGGATGTATTCCGAGCTTAACTTCTGGGAATCCAATTCTTGATTTCGTTGAATCAAGAATGATTCTATAATCACAAGACAATGCAAGTTCAAGACCACCGCCAAGACAAATACCGTTAATCAATGCGAGTGTGGGAAAGTCCATAGTATCAATTAACCACATAACCTCTTGACCTTTGGTTATGGCTTCGTGTGCATCTTCATACTCGTGAAATTTCTTAAATTCTTTGACATCAGCACCAGCAATAAATCCAGAAGATTTGGCAGAGGTAATCACCATACCTGCTGGTGAAATATTTCTAACCTCTATTAATACTTCTCTTAATTCATCTAATACCTCAGATGATAATACATTCATTGATCCATCGGCATAATCGAAATATACCCATGCTATTTGATTATCGTCTAGTATTAATTTAAAATGTTTATAATCCATAATTTATCTCTTTAAATTTTCAATTAATATCGCACCACCTTGCCCATGTCCAATACATAGAGATGCAACCCCATAATGAGTTGCATTCGCTTCAAGCGTTTTGGCTAGGTGATATACAATTCGTGTACCAGAAGCACCAACTGGATGACCTATAGAAATAGAACCCCCATGTGCATTTAATTTGGTAGGATCAATTTCCCCAAATGGTTCGTCCATTCCAAATTCCTCTGAGCAATAATCCTTCGATTCCATTGCCTTTAAGCACCCAATTACTTGGGCGGCAAATGCTTCGTTTAATTCGAAAGAATCGATATCATTAACCCTAAGTCCATTTCTTGTAACCAAGGGAACTATCGATTTTGCTGGTCCAAGACCCATTTCAGATGGATCCACTCCAGCCCAATTGATATCAACGATTTTAGCAAGAACCTTATCCCGAAGCCCATACTTATCAAGTGCGGCATCGCTTGCCAATAAAACAAACGAAGCACCATCAGTAATTGGTGCAGAATTACCGGCAGTCACATTACCAAATATTTTATCAAAAACTGGTCTGAGCTTTGCAAGTTTTTCAATAGAATTCTTAGCACGTACGCTTTCATCTGTGTTGTAATGAGTACCACTCTTATCATATATAGTGGTTATTTCATTTTCAAGTATATCGATACTCTGCTCTGTGTTATATTTTTTATGGGAGTTTACAGCATACTCATCCATATCAGTTCTTGTGATGCCAAACCTCCATGCCAAATTCTCAGCAGTTTGGCCCATACTTAAATTTATAGTCGGATCCTTTAATGCTCTGAGAAGAGAGATTACAGGAACCAATAACTTCGGTCTGAATTGAAGTGCGACAAGTAATTTTTTAGGAAAGGATTTAGCCATTGTGAATTTAGATAACCACATTGCCATATCATCATTAAATAATAATGGTGCACGAGACATCGTTTCCGTTCCACCAGCAAGGACTAAATCGGACGTACCAGAGGCTATATTCTTATATGCAGAATCAATTGCTTGAAGACCTGATGCACAATTCCTCTGAACCGTATGTGCTGGGATATTAACATTGAGTCCAAGTCTCAGAGCTAGGAGTTTAGCTATATTGCATTCATCAGCATTGGGATTCATGCAACCAACAACCAACTCATCTATGTCGCTATCACCAATTCCATTTCGAATTAAGAGAGGACGAGCAGCCTGAATTGCAAGGTCAAGAGCCTTAAATTTTCCCGGAGTTCCCTTTGCCTTTAAAAATGGCGTTCTCGAACCATCTACTATATACACATCATTATATTTCATAGTCTCCCTTATTTAATTTTTTTAATTTTTTTCCATAATTTAGCAACAAGACTTGAATGTTTTTTTCTTCTATCAATGTCTATATCGAAAAGCTGTATTCCAAGTTCTTCGAGTTCGAGTTTAGTCATTCCTTTAAGTTCTTCGTGTGTTATATTTTTAGTTTCAATGACCCCCACTTTCGGTTGACTTAGGGACATATACATAGCTTTAATCCATTCGAGCATTATATTCCTTAATAGTTTGTATTAATCTTTTAGTCCAATTATCACGATGTTCAACAAAAACTTGAGGTTTTGCATTATCTACGGCAATTAATATTACAAGTTTTGTAATAGGTATACCGGTTCGTTCTTCCCACATAATAGCATATGCGGCACATTGCATAAAATACGATGAGATCCATTCCTTCTTTTTCGGTTTCTTTGATGTTTTAAAATCAATTACACTTAATTCCGAATCATATTTACCTATGCAGTCAACTCTACCGGCAAGGCCGAGATGATCAGAATACAATGCACATTCCTGAAGATAGATTTCATTAATATTTTTTAATTCAATTTTAAGATCTTCCAATGATTGAATCACATGAGGAAGATAACCGGAAGTGTAATCTGGGGTATTATCGAGGTATTTTTCAATAATTTCGTGGACTTCAGTTCCTCTTTTACTTGCTCTCTTAGAAATCTTATCAGCTTCCCTGTTCCCAATTTTATCTCTCCACTTTTTAATTCCTTCTTCAGAAAGGATAGATAAAACTGTTGTAACTGATGGATATGCCATTCCGAGCGGAGTGACATATTTCCGCCCGGATTCCTGGGTTTCGCATGTAAGATCATCATATTCGAGAAACTTTCGAGCTGAATGTGCAAACATTATTGATTACCGACAATTTCATACTCATATTTCTCGAGATCCCAAACAAGTCTTTTATATGTGGTCATCCCCTCATCCTGGGGTTTGGGAATTTTAACCCAATCCATTCTGTAATTTTTATATCTAACCTGGATATCTCTACCCATATTCCACGCTCTATCTAAAATTTCTTTAGTCATAATATCACCTTTTTAAAAAAACCATCTATAAATTGCAAAAGAATCGATAACAAGATAAGCAATATTCATCCACATCAAAGGATATTCGTGTATTCTATATGCGTAAATAAACCATAATATAGAAGATATCCCAAATAATACAAATGAATATGGGGAAATACTTATATTCATTGACAGTAATATTGCAGCAATAATACCTAGTATAGTTCCCCAATCATCAATTCCAAATTTTGAAATAAATATTTTCACCTTACTAATGCTCATTAGTCCTGTGTTAACGCTTCCCACGAAATAGGAAACAACGCCCCAAGTATTTTATCCCATTCCGATGCAAGTTCCTGTATCTCGAGTTGAGCTGTAGAACTTTTTCTAAGATTATATGCTCTTGCCCAAGCATATAAAGATCCTGTTACATAATATTCAGTCATCATAGACTGCGGTAGAACCATTCTGGCTTGTTCTGGGCAAACACCAGACTCAATCATCTCCGTATATAATTTATTAGATTTAATGACATGAGCCATATATGCTTCATCAAGTGAAGATGACTCATCAAGTAACGGTTCTTTAAAATTGGTTACAAAATCTGTGGAAGAAGAACCCTGCTTAACACTCTCTGGTCGGGATCTCCAATTCTCTGGTACATGAAAATCTGGTGGATCCGAAACGTATCTCCTTGATACTTCATTATACGAAAATCCCACAACGTGCTTAAATCTTTGTCGTGCAACGAAGATCGGCACCTTCTCGCGAAGAGTTACCATCGCATGGGTGAATGGGGTAAAGTGATTATGCTTAGCGAGGAAGTTAATTAACTTCTTATCAGGATCATTTAGATTAGGAATAAATGCATATAATGTACATTCACCATTCTCATCTGTGTGATCCACACATTCGTCAACACCAACACCATCCGATGTTTTATTAAATGATACCCGAGCAGCATTAACCACCGAAATATCATCACCCATATTATCTATAAATTCAACTTTCATTAGTATCCCTCGCTTCATTATATAATGCAATGTAATAATTATAAATTATTTTCGTCTCAAACATTTTAATACACTTATCCCTCCATTGAATTAACGTCCCCTGTGGAAGAGTCGAATTTATCTTGTCCGTACCAGTATATACTGATAGAGGCATATAGATTGGAGCTCTTTTATCAAAAAAACCAAATTTACCATTTCCATCTTGGAGGATTTTATTTTGTACCAATCCTGCTTCAATTATTTCAATTTTCCAATGATCAGACTGTGCAAAAATACTCATGTATTTGTACCATAGAAAATAAAACAAAAAAGCAACCCCCAATAAATAATACCATAAATTATAAGTATTATTGAGGATAGTTTGTTAGACATTACTCGGAATAACCCTTCAATTCAGTTTCAGGATCAAACTTTTTTGTACCGCCTTGATCGAGAAAGAACGATTCATACGCATCAACCGGTTTTACAGCTTTGGGATAAGGAATACATATCACCTCTGCCTTGGCATCATATTCTCCAGGGGTTGTTTGCATACAAAATTGTAATATCTTTGTTTTAGTATTATATACCCAACCATGCGAAGATCCAGGATCTTTAGTAGCTACTTGATCTTCTTTAACCACATCATCAGCTGTAATAATACCACCATAAACTATTAGGCAGACTGCTACAACGATCATCATTTCTAAACTATATTCTTTCATTTCAATTCCTCATCTCATCTTTCAAATTTTTATATGCGATATATCCCCAAAATAAATAAAATACATCATCGTCCATCCAAATTTCTTTTTTCATAATGTAAAACTCTCCCCACACCCACACGAATTCTTATCTGGTATTGTCACTTTAAATGCAGGATTAAAAGGTCCACCGGTATAATCAATCGTAGACTCAGTGCCCATAATATCAAAAGTAAATTTATCTATAACAAACATATTTGGGCAATTATGACAATCTTCTTCCTGTTCCATTGCAGCTGCACAATATGAACCATCTTCACACGACCTCCACATTACAACATCTTTCTCAGGATCTAACTTATCTATAATATCCCATTTACCCATTAATCCAGAACATCCCCCGGAATTCAAGGAATATCTAATGATACCCTCTATTTCAGAGAATTGTTTTTTTGCTGCATCAGTTATAATCATTGATAACTTCCGTTATCTTTTCCATTTCTGGTTCAGTGAATACTTTATTTCCTACGCTCTGAGGCAATATTATTAATAAAATTACTACAGTTAAAAACATTACTAATATTGCTAATCTTAATATATATTTCATTGATTATACCTCTGGTTTCTTTGGCCATATTGGATTTTCGGCACATTGTCCTGTTGCTAGTTCTTCTTGATAAATTTCTTCTGGAAAGTCACGAACTTCTTGTCTATACTTATCCCACGCTTCAAGCTCAAGCACCGAGAGATTAACATTCGGTTCTTGAGTCCATTCAGACTCCATTAATAAAGCAGTGACTTTACCTTTAATGTCTTCGCTTATATAAAAATCACTCATCTTGTAATACCTCTAATTATAATGTACTTTTAAGTATTTGTAAAATATTTTGCTAAATGAGATTTTCTAACTTTAACCATAATCCATCTATTGTAGTATTTATCCGATTCCAAAACTTTTCTATCAAATTGATATTTTGCTTCGAAATAAGAACATTCAGATTTGGTTTTACAGAGTTTAAGAATGACCCTTTCAAAATTATCTCTGCCTTCAGAGAGAATATCCTCCAACAATAATTCAGAACTACCGTAATAATCTTTCCAATTTGATTCGACTATTTTTTTCTTTCTCTTAAGATTCTTTTGATAAGTTTTTCTAGACCAAAAAGATTTCTTACCAATATATTTTTTACCATTATTTAGATTAGTTATTTCATAAACAAATCCGTGTATTTTTTTAGGATCTGACTCGATAAGATCATATTCTTTTCCTCTGTATATCCATGTCATATATATTATTCATAGTCTGAAATAAATATATATAATAATCAATAAACCTCATTCCAAGACCCTTTGAGCCCGCCCACTTCATATTCTGTTACACGATTTTCAAAGAAATTTGTATGATCTGGTGCATTAAGAATCCAATCAAGCCATGGAAGTGGGTTATCCTTTACCTTGAAGTTGGGTTTTAGTCCAAGTTGAAGAAGTCTTCGATCTGCAATGTACCTAATATATTTTTTAACTTCTTTTTTTGAAAGATTATCAATTTCCGAGTTATCACCATATGCAAGATCAATGAACTTATCCTCAAGTTCCACAGTTTTTCGAAGCATCGAATATATTTCTTTTTTAAATTCGTCTGTTACAACTCTCGGATGTTCTGCACAGAATTCCCGAAATAACTGAGACATACCATCTACATGCATAGATTCGTCACGAATAGACCATTCCACAACCTTACACATTCCTTTCATTTTACCGGATCGTTGAAAATTTAAGAGCATTACAAATGATGCAAATAAAGAAATACCTTCGGCGAATACAGATTTGGCTACAGCTGTAGCTAAATTAGAATAATTAGAAGTATCATTATCTCTCATAAATTTTACTTTATTTGACATTTCTTTATATTCTAAGAATGCATGAAATTCTGACTCAGGAAGTCCAAGAGTGTCATTTAGCAATGCATACGCCCTTTGATGCACACCTTCCCTACAAGCAATTGATCCAAGCATATTCCGAATTTCATTGTTCTTTAATTTGGGTATAAAGAAATCATAATAATTCTGACCTACCGCAACATCTGATTGCGTGAATAACCTAAGCACCTGCATAACAAATTCTTTTTCTGACGGACTTAGTACATTTTTTTTCCAATCAGACACATCATCAGATAAATCAATTTCGTCCTCAATCCAATGAGCTTGTTCGTGTTTCTTTGTTAATTCAACCGCCCAAGGATACCTAAATGGTTTATAAGTTTCAGAGGGGGTGGTCATCGTAACTTTTTTTTCAAAGAGGAATAGCTCTTTAGACTTCATTAATGTGTCATAATTACCAAGATACTTACCATCTATGACAATTTGTGGTACAGTTCTTTGGCCAAGTTTCAACCAATTGTCAAAATATTCATCCCTCTCCGTTATGTCATATACAGAATATCTTACATTGTGTTTATCAAACCAATTTTTCACGCTCACGCAAAAAGAACAATCTGGTTTTGAATATAATTCAATCTTCATTAAAATCCTTATTTAATTTATTAAAGTGGTGTCACCATATATAATAGAATTGTGTATTTCTTCCCAATAATATACTCTATTCCCGGCGTATTCCGTATTATGCGAATGTGACATTAATATTGGGGCAAGACCAAGCTCCTCCCCGACATCTAAATTTTCTCCCTTATCTTCTATCCAATAGAAGTTTTCTCCTGGATATCTTGTAGTAATATCCTTCAAGGCATCACCTTTATCAGCACCAGTATCAAGTATGGTGTAATCAATGAACACCTTTCCAAAAAGATTTTCAAGGTTTGAAATTCTTAATTTCTGTGCATATGGATCTAGGCTCTGTGAGGTTACAGCATGAAACATATAACCTCTCTCATAGAGTTTTCGTACATATTTAACAGAATCTCTCAGAGGATTAAGGTATCCAATTCTAGCAGAATTGTTAAATTCTTGAGAAAGTGATCTACCCTCTTTTACTGTTATATCGAATTTTTCCCCAACCTTATAGGCATCGGGATTTACGAGTTCAAGGCTCGGGTATCGGAATTTTATAAAATCATAAAACCCCCATTCCCAATCAAGTAGAACCCCATCAACATCAACTAATATTAAATTTTCTTTTCTCATAATTTTTTAATGTAGTGTATGCTCTTCAGCAATCATTATTCTATCTTCGAAATCGTTCATCATATATTTTGGTTTAGGAACAATAATTTCCTCACCAACTCTAGAATAATCTCTATCCTCTGACCACGAATCCTCAAGAACATCAATAACATACGAATTTACTCGAACTTCTGTAATCACACCTATAACGTAGAGTTCTTCTCTAGTAGCCATAGGTTCAAAATCATACGCTTTAATGATAGTTTCAACGGTTAATTCATTCACATCCATAATACACCTCTTTATCAATTTATATGTATATTATACAACATTATTTCACGAAAGTAAACTTTTTTTTCATTTATTTTCTAAAGCCAATCGTGCATATAGTGTTATTCTCTTAACGAACTTATCCACAGATATAACTTCATAACACAATTTTTTGTCATTTGTTATTCTAGCTTCTTCCATTTTTGTCAATGGATCCTCAGGATCTTTAGATAAAAAGGTTTTTGAAATGATTCTATTTCTCAAGGATAATGGATATGACATTAATTCATTATTCTCAGAGAGATCAAATTCACATGCCCTTCTTACAATATCATGACCTAGATCATCGGACGGTGGAGTGTATCTTCTTCCCAGAGGGAAAATGATTTCTCGTAGAATTCCTCTTAAGAATGGAGTGGGATAATTATTTAAAATCTCTTCAAATGAGGTTTGAATTTTGAATAAAGAATTTTGAAGATTCCATTCGACTATAGAGGATACTGCCTTACTTTCTTCTTCACCTTCAAATCGTTTTAGAACGGCAGACATGATATACATTTCAGAGAGTATATCTGCAAATCTACCAGATATTTTTTGTTTCTTTTTAAGAGCACCACCAAGAATCATGAGGGTGATATCAGAAAGAAGTGCAAAGTTTCTAGATTCTTGTCCAAGCCTACCATAATATTTCTTGAGAAGTTTTTTATGCGTGGTGCCAGAAGTCTTTGGTAGAGTTACAAACATTCTGTTTAGAAGATTGTTACCAAATGCTTTGAAAATATTAGATAACGTGTATCTAATATGACCGAATAATGCAGCTCTAAATTCTTTTTCATTTCCGGTGGTTGCCGACTCAATCTCACGACCAAGGAAAGGGTGACATCGCAGAGCGCCCTGAGAGAAAACGATGAGAGAACGTGTAAGAATATTAGCACCCTCTACCGTAATAGCTATTGGTTGTCCTATATACATATTCAGAAGGAAATTAGAAGGACCGTCACTTATAGCCTTACCCCCTAAAATATCCATACCATCATTTATACCGCTTCGCATTTTTTCGGTTGACTGATACTTTAGAAGTGCTGATATCACAGATGGTCTTTGACCAGAATCAATCCCCGCATATGTTAAGTCACAAGCAGCTTCGAGAGCATAAGCATCAGAGAGAATCCGAATCATTGGTTCCTCGATACCCTCCATTTTGCCAAGAGAAACATTAAATTGTTTTCTAATACGAGTATAAGCGGTGGTGACACGAGCAGTATGTTTTAAGCCTGCCATTGACAGACTTGGTAGACTTATAGCACGACCTGCAGCAAGACATTGCATCAGCATCATCCAACCCTTACCAATACCATTATGTTCGCCAATGATATGATCTATTGGAATGAACACATCTTCTCCATAATTCGGACCGTTCATGAATGCTTGGCGAGCAGGTGAATGCCTTGCTCCAATTTCAACCCCATATGTATCTCTGGGTATTAAAGCTAGGGTAATCCCTCTATCATGAGTAGGATCCCATTTTCCTTTATTTAAGGTTTGGTCATGGGATTTTCCATAACTTCTAAGAAGATTATGCGGATCGCGAAGTCGAAATGCTAAACCAATAAGAGTAGCTACTGGGCCAAGAGTTATATATCTTTTATCCCAATTTAATCTAACCCCTAGGGTTTCTTGACCCTTCCATCTCCCCATTTCAACTACACCATCATCTGGAAGAGAACCGGCATCAGAACCAGCGGTTGGACCAGTAAGAGCAAATGCTGGGATTTCCTTACCTACTGCTAAATCAGGAAGCCATTTCTTTTGCTGTTTCTCGGTACCAAATTCATGAAGCAATTCTCCAGGTCCAAGTGAGTTAGGCACCATAGCTGTAATCGCAAGAGATAAGGATCTCGATGCTAGGATTGATATAACTTCGCTCTGAGCATATGCGGAAAATTCCAGACCACCATGTTCTTTCTTTATATTTAAACCAAAGAATTTATTATCTTTGAGATAATCCCAAACTTCCCTTGGAAGATCCATTGCCTGATTAATTTCATAATCATTTGTCATTTCACAGAGTTCTTGAACAGGACCATCGATGAACTTTTGTTCTTCATCACTGAGTTTAGGAATCTCTGTATCTCTTAGCATATCCCAATTAGGGGTTCCAGAGAATAATTCAGATTCCCACCAAACAGTTCCAGCTTCAAGAGCTTCTCTTTCGGTTGAAGACATTTTCGGAAGTATTTTCCGAAATAATTTATGTAGTTTCATATTCCTCCTAACGTGCTTAATGAAGTTTTTTACGATCTCGGGTTGCTAAAGCATCAGACCAAGACATCGCTATATTTCTAATTAATTCTGGATAAACTTCCTCATCATATTTAAGACACATTCCCATTCCGAGATATGCTTTTCTGAGAAGATCTTTATCTCTGTGTTCTGGGAGATTATCCCAATTTTCGTAAAGCCTGAATACCATTTCATCAAATTCAGCCTGACTCATAATATTAGGATGATCTTTACGATGTGTCGCTAGAAACGAATATATTATATAATTTCCTATATCTTTATTTAATATATATTCTTCCGAATCCATTTTTTCTATAAATTCTTGTACTCTGGTTTTCTTCATATTATGACCAAGAATGACCCTTTTCTATAATAGTTTCCATACCGTCATAATCATAGATATAATAATCTGTGCCATCCGGTATTTCTACAACCTTTAACTGAGAGCAAAACCCCCACGATTTAGTTCCAAGTTTTTCTACGACCTCAACCAAAACCGGATCATGTCTTTCTATTTTCCAAGAGCTCCAGAGTTCATCCTCTGTTACCCTAGGTTTTTTCATTGAAAGATAATCATCGCGACTTTTCATACCTATATGTTTTATTGCTTCTTGTGATAAATCAAAACCTCCATAACTAGAATTAATAACTATTTTCATAACTTTATTCCTCAATGATGATTTACATTTAACCCTGACATGACGCACAATCCTCTTGCGAAGCAAACTCCGCAGACACACCTCCTAATAAATCTTGTCCACTCGGTGTTTCTGCATAATCTTTCATTGTATGTTGCTCAATTTTTTTAGATACCAATTCCGTCTTACTCGAAGTTTCGGTTCTCAGATAATATAGGGATTTATTACCCTCCTTCCATGCATTATAATGTACTTCATGAAGATACTTCTTATCCACCCCCGCAGGAAAGAATACATTAAGCGATTGTGCTTGACAAATATATTTAGCTCTTTGTCCTCCAAGACGAACAATAGCATTCTGATCAATCTCTATTGCTGTTTTGAATACTTCCTTTTCATGATCACTTAAAAATTCAAGATGCTGAACCGAACCATTATTTGCAATAATAGAATTCCAGATTGAGTCGTTGTTTTGACCCTTTCCCGATAACAACATTTCAAGATATTTATTCTTAATTAAATGGGAACCTGCTCGGGTTCTATGTACAAAAGCATTTGCTTTAATGGGTTCAACAGATGGTGATGTTCCTGCAATACTCGAAGAATTGGCATTAGGAGCAATCGCCAATAGATTAGCATTACGTCTACCCGTACCTTCCATGTCTGGGCATTCCCCGCGTTCTTCACCTAATATTTTAGACATAGCTACTGCACGTTCTCTGATAAGAGAGAATACTTCTTCATTTAATTCAGCAGCTGCTTGGGATTCAAATGATATTGATTTCTTCATTAATAGATTATGCCAACCCATTGCACCTATACCAATACTTCTTTCTTGTTCAGCAGAATATTTTGCTTTAGATATTTCATTAGGTGCATTGTCAATAAAGTATTGAAGTACATTGTCTAAGAATAACGTAAGATCCTGTACCAATAGGGAATCTTTCCATTCATCATACATCTCTAGGTTCAGTGATGACAGGCAACATACAGCAGTTCTTTCTTCATTGGTTGGTAATGTAATCTCAATACAAAGATTAGAACCACGTGAGAATAAACCTTTATCCTTTTGTGTTTGCGGATATGCTTCATTGGCTTTATCAATGAAATAGATATAAGGTTCACCTGTGCGATAACGTGTTTCTAGAAGTGTTTCCCATAACTCACGCGCCATTACAACTTCTGATACCTTCTTCGTCTTAGGATCAACTAGGTCCCAGCGAATACCTTGTTCTACAGCTTCCATAAATGCATCAGGTACATTAACTCCGTGATGGAGGTTCAGACACTTTCTATTAACATCACCCGTAGGGATTCTTAGGGACATAAATTCCATAATGTCTGGATGTGATATATCCATGTAGGCGGCATATGAACCCTTACGAGTTACACCTTGTTTATACGCAGTCATATCAGCATCAACTGTATGAAGGAAAGGGATTGGACCTGGCGCTATATTTGATACAGATCGTACATCGCTCCAATGACCCCCTACCCCACCACCTTTAACAGATAACCATCTTAGTTCTGATGTGTGATCAATAAGACCTTCAAGGGTATCAGGTACATATCCCAAAAAACACGATATAGGAAGACCTCTTACTTTCTCATCCTTCTCTGGTGCATTAGATAAAATAGGACTGGAGAACATGAACCAGTTATTTATCACATACTTGTAAATTCTCTTAGCGAGGGCTTTGTCCCCTCCAGAGAATGCGTATGATGTTCTTTTGAATGCTTCTTCGGGTTTCTTTTCATACTCCTTCATGTAATAATCCTTGAGCAGTTTCAGGGATTGTTCACTTAGTTCCATTATTTTCCCCGTCTATATGATTCCATAATACCTCATCTTTAAGCTGTTGAAGGGAACTAGAATATTCGAGATCTTTAACTTTAACTTTAAGTTCATCGTTTTCTCTTTCTAGGTCTTGAATTTCTTCATTTTTATTCATTTCGTTCTCCATTTTATTTAGCGACAGTTAATAAATAATCTTTATATCTATTTTTATCATATTTCGTGAAATATTTTAATAATGAATTATAATTTTTAACTTTATAATTCATTAGCGGCCATAAATAATGTTCCATCTCCTTATCGAATTTTTCTGAAAAATTTACCATTGAATCTAGAATTGTGAGTGTTTCTATTGAGACATTAGTTTGCAATAATAAAGGGATTTGATTCCTCTCAATTAAGAATAGATCTTCGAATGAATCTGTAGTATCCATTAATCTGGAAATATCATTTTTGAAATTATAAAATAAACTTTCGGTTTTTCCATTCCAAAGTTTTAATTTATCTTCAGACATTTCGGATAAATGCATTCTTGACACATGATCCTTTGATGTTGCGGTATAAATTATATTAGATAAGATGTATTTGAGATATTCAAGGGGTTTGTATTGATTAGACAATCTCTGAAATAATACTCTATCCTTTCTATTAATATAATGTTCCGATTTATAAAAACATTTATTCTGCTTCAACATTCTAAGAAAATCAAATTTATCATTACCAAAATGTGCTCTTAACCCTATGTAGTAATTACAGGCTATCCATTCATTCCAATTCCCGTTCATAGCGGTAGTTCTGGTTTTTTCTTAACACATCTAAGTTTTGATGCTTCGTAGTATATTTTCTCCTTTATATTTGGGGTTAACATTTTAACAACCGATTCCATTTCGATTTCATTTTTTTCTGCATACCAAGTTATAGTATCTATAAGACTTAGCGTGTGTTCTTCTGATAGGATTTCAATTGTTTTCGAAAATTCTTTCGCCGTCTTTAGCACTGTGTTCTCCTTTTATTTTTAATCACAAGAATGACATCCCTTACATGGCTTCACACGATCTAATAATAAAACCTTTAATTCATCAGATCTTAATGATAATTTATATCCACGAATTGATATAATAATTGGATCCCCTAAAGGGGCAAAACGATCAACTATAAATTCCGTTCCGGGTGTTAATCCCATAGCCAACAATCGATTGCGATACGCTCTACCAGCATTGTCGAATCCAGTAACACGAAAATGATCTCCAATTTTTAATTCATTCTTTTCTTCCATTATATAATATATACCGGGAGTTGTAAACTTTATTTCCCAACTTTCATTTTAGCTATGAGATACGATTTAATAAATCCAGATCTAACAATATCATTGAGACCGAATTCTATACATTTAAATTCTTCCATCAAATTTAAAATACTGAGTAGAATAGAAAACCCCTCTGATTCGGAATTTTTAAGATCTGTTTGATCAATATCCCCAGCAAAGATAATTTTAGAATCTTGACCAACTCTTGTAATAATAGAATTAAGTTCCCAGAATGTTAAATTCTGAGATTCATCAACAATTATGATAGAGTTATCAAGGGTGATACCTCTTAGAAACGATGTGCTTAAAAATTGTATAGTTTCCTGATCAACAAGTCTATTGTATAGAGAAGAAAATTCGGAATCAGATTGTTGCTTGAACATATATTTGACCATATTCTTATATGGGGATTGATATAATTCAGATTTTTCCTCTATAGTTCCAGGAAGAAAACCAACATCCCTAGTTGGTACAAGAGAACGAACTATGTATACTTGTTTCTTATTTTCTAACGCCTCCTTGAGAGCTAGATATAATGTGATAAACGTTTTCCCTGTTCCAGCAGAGCCGTATAAGAAAAGATTTTTATGTTCTTCATATGCCTTCACAGTTTCTTTTTGTGCATCTGTGATGGGCACTATTTTTATTAAATTTTGTTCGGTGACTGTCATTTTCTTTCTCGATGCCAATTTAATTGTCCTTTAGTTAATTTCCATTGTCGCCTTTGGCGACTTCCTTTTAACTTCCTTTAGTATATCCTTAAATTCATTTGGTGTATTTTTTAACGGTGAACCAACACCAGTAACTATTTTGGGCGATCCTATAATTTGAACATATTCTCCAGAGGCAACCAATTCTTCCATTCTGGATATTGGTAAAAATACTTCAGAAGTAATTCCAGTTTTAATTTCTTTTAATGTATATGTAGGCATTATGCTTTACGATATTCAGAGTTCCAGTCAAATGCTTCGCGTATCACATTATCCGATAATTTATATTCTTTATATAAACACTTATCCTTTGCTAATATTAATAGTTCCGCTTCAGATTCATGAAGAGACTCGAGCAATTCAATAAACATTTGCTCTCTCTTTGGTTTCTTGAGAGAATCGTTACCGCCTTTAACAAAATGATATAGCGTTGGTATCTCTGTGAAAAGAAACTTATGTGATCCATCCCCGAGTTTATAATCCTTTTTATCGTATGGCACATCACCCTCCGGTAAAAGCCACTGGATGCTCGGATCATAAGAAGACTTCACTAGTGATCTAAGTTCGGGGGAATCAAACTCACGAAGGAGTTTAATCTTACTGGCATTAGATCTTTGATTACCAGCTTTCTTTAACATTTCATGCATTGTATATTTCATTATATTTCCTTTTTAAAAATTGTCAATTTTAGATATAAATTCTTTAAATCTATTTTCAATAAAATAATTTAATAGTTTTGATTTTTTATTTATTACAGAGTTTGCGTAACTTTCAAGTATGTTATCCTCAATTTCTTTTGGTATTTTATCAAAATCAATTAATAATTCATTTCTCTGAAAATTTCTGAGCATAGTCTCATCACAAAACTCTTTAGGGTCTTTACCAAACCAAGAGTCTAATTTCTTTTTGGTAATAGGGGTTTGTCTTCCTCCTTCGACAAAAATATTATCTGCAGATAAAAAGTTTGGTACACCATCTCCCTTATCCCCTTTGATAATATGCTCTCTCAAATAATTAGAAGGAGACATTGCAGGTTTAACTTGCTTTTTAGTAATAGGGGAATATTGTGATATCCAATTATATCTCTGAAGCTGAAAATAATCTTTATCAGAAGATATGATGAGACTTTTATCTTGGATATGTTTAGACAAAATACCTATGACATCATCTGCCTCAGCATTTTCAACTTCAATACACTTAAAGGGGAAATAATTATTTAAATCTAATTTAGTTGCATCTATAACTTTAAATATAGCTGGCCAATCTATTTTCGTTTCCTCTTTTCTTGCCTTCCTACGGCTTGCTTTATAATATTCAAATACAGTTCTTCTCCAGTTCTTCTTTGAATCAAAACATAGTATCATATCACCATATTTTCCTTTATTCTTCAGATAAGATAAAATAGAAGAATAAATCATGAATTTATATTTATTTTCATCTAACTCATCATTATAAGACAGATATACCATTGCATTGGAAATAAACATCTGACTTGCATCAATATAGATCATATCATTCCTCTATAATTTCATCAACATCTAAATTATCACTGCTACAAAAGGGGCAGTGGTTAATTGTATATACTACTGGATCAAGTGAATGTGATATTTTAAAACTAGCATCACAAGAATCACAGAGATAGTAGCTATTTAAATCCTCCATTATATTCTCTTCCATTCCGTTAATTTTAATTTAGCTCTCATTCCACAATATATATTATCATTTATAATATCGTGAATTTTGGTACCATTTAATACATATTCATTGATATCTTTACCAATTATTTCATGTGGTATTAAAGATATCCTGAATCCGAGATTAATAAATTTTTCAATATTATTAATAATAGTTTTGTTTCTTGGTTCCTTGTCAGGTATTAAAATGCATTTTTCCTTTGGGACAACAGCCGTCACCCTCGATAAATTTGAATTATTTACAGCAATTGAATTCCCTAGAAACATAGAATCTATCGCACCTTCTACAATATATATATCCTTTTTCAAATCGACTTCACGAAGCCCATAGAAAAGCTGTTCCTCTGTATAAGAAACATTTGCATATCTCAATCCACTCGAACCCAGAGCTCTTCCAGTAAATCCAGTTAATTTACCATCCATATTATAATACGGAATAATAAGTCTTTCATCTTTTATATTTGACTGAGAGTCTAATTTATTAAACTTATCTATATAGAAAAGAGAATCGTATTTTTTCTTGGGGATTTTTCTCGATTCTACATATTTTATCGCAATATGATTTGAGGGGAGTTCAGATAAAGAAATCGCAGACTTTTTGAGGGGGTTTGTATTAAATACAGGTTTCGAGAATTCGAACTTCTCAATATTCGGTTTCCTAACATCTTCCGTGGATTTAAATTTTTCAAAATAATATTCCCTCGAAAGATTGGTATCAATCTCATCTATAAGGGAATAAAGGGATTTAGATATATTACAGTTATGGCAGTAATAGAACGATTCTTGCTTTTTTTCTATTATCCATCCTCTAGCCTTTGTTTGGGATTTCTGTGAATCCCCGCAAAAAGGACAACGGAAATTGTACTCTGTGATAGATTTTTTCTTAAATCTAGCGAGTCTGGGAGATAGGAGGTTTATATATTTTAGATCAATATAATTCATAATATAATTATACCACAAAAACTTCTAATTGTATAATAAAAGTGATTTAAAACTGTATATAAATCAATGAGTTAAAACCCCTATATTCAATCTATACGTGATTTTCTTGCGATTAAGATGATTATAGGGGTCCAATCACCTTAACTGTAAAACTAGAGCATATAACTGGTTTTACAAGAGAACAGACTTCACAGCCTCAACAAATCCAACAGATTGCAGTAGATATGCTGCAGCACCACCATACGCAAGCCATTTGAGTTGTATCAGGGTTAGATTAATAGAAGCTATAGACTCTGCCATTTTAACAGTGGAATCATGAAGCTCTTTGATATCTTCTTCATGCTGTTCTAATATCCATTCATGACGATCCATCCTTCTATCTGGGCAAGAGGTCTCCCCTTTCTTGTCCGCCATATCAATCGGTCTCGTTTTCGCCAGCATCCCAATTTTTATCAACCCAATTAAAAAATTTCACCCTTTCTTTATCATTGAGATCTTCAATATCTTTTATTTTGAATTTTTTCATTGCTTTCTTGAAGAATTCTTCATATTCCTCTTCGTTGACAACTTCTTCCTTAATACCCCATTTTAGCAATTTAGCCTTCATGAGTTTTTCTTGCTCTTTGAGTTTACGTTCCTTGATACGCCTCATAACAGATTTGAAATTTTTAGACCTACCATCCATCTTCATTACATTGTCTTTCTTCGCAATTTTTCCATCACCCATATTATTTGTTGGTGCATCTTCATCTAGATCTTCCTTTATTCTTTTTCCGTTCTCATCATAGCTAGGCGACGAATTACTACGCACCACAAACCAATCTTCCTTTTCCATTGCAGATAAAGCCTTCTTTACATCAGCATCAGAAATATCTCCAGTCTTAATAATCTTATCAGCTCTTTTTGGATCTTTCCTGAAGGGTTGAATTCCAGAGTGTTGTCTAAGACCTAGAAAATCATTGATTAATGCAAACTGACCTTCTGGGCCAAGATTCGATACTTTAGCGGGCATTCTCTTTGCTTCTTTTAACGCTACTTCGTCCATATTCTCTTCCTTTAATAAGCATAGTGCTTCTGTTAATGTTAATTTATTTATATTTTTTGTTAATTCGTCATCAAATTTACCAGTTTCAGAAATATATTCAACGAGTAGGTTATATTCATCTTCCTTCATATGTTCTTTTAATAAGAACAATGCTGCGGCATAAGTTCCAAGTTTGGATTTAACCAGGGGGATCTTAGATAGAATTCTTTTGAAATTAAATACCATTCTATGAAGCATAGTATACGCATCCTTTTCTGATGAGGAGGTAACTTTCTTCTCTTTTATTCTTTTCCCCTCTCCATCGATTATACCAAGTTTAAATGCTTCTTGATCTTCCCACGGTATAGTTAAAATCCTCAGAAACCGATAAGTTACAAATAAGTCAATATATTTGCCTTCTGTTATAGTATTCATATTTTCTCTAATTCCTGTAAAATATCATAATCGGGAACAATTGAAACCATTTCATCTGGACTTAAATATCCAAGATATATCAAAATCGATTTTAATTGACTCCAATGCTTAGGGTTTGTGTGATAAAATAATAAAGCTGTAACACCCTCGGTTGAAAATGTATTCTGTAGAATTATAACGGTGTTTAATATCAATCTGTGATTAAGATTTACCGAATTTAAAAGTTTATTCATTACCTTAAACTTTTTATAATCTTCTTCGAATTCATCTTCTCCTTTGAGAGCTGGGTTAGAATAATGTTTAATAGCAAACATCACGGCATTTTTGCTATTTAAATTCTCAAACATTATGTAATAGTGACACCATTATTAGAAATAATCGCCCAACCAGATGCAGTATATAGTAATAAAACCGAATCTCCAACTGAATCAAATACCATCGATGTACCGTTAATAAAGCTAGTAGGGGTTATAGTAACATCACCACCACCATCAACCGTCATTACAATAAATTTCAATTGTCCGGTACCACCATTAGCCAATGTTGATGTTATATTAGATGCTCCACTGCTGATCAAACTAATTACTTTATCTATACCCATTACACCAGAAGAAGTTATAGTTTCTGGTGTTTGAGCCAAATTTAATAATCCTGGGATATTTTCGAAAAGATTACCAATACTTAATTTTTTATTTATTGGTGATCCACTGGGATCATCTATAATATGAAGTAAATCTACGGAGGAAACAGTAGTACCGATGTCAGTTAATTGCGTTATTTTTTTATTTGCCATTTTTTAAACCCTGTGGGAATTGTTATGCTGGGACTCAGCTCAATAATTAATTATTCTGTTAAGAATGTTTTCTTTTTCTTTTTGGAAGTTTCTGTAACAGGTTTTACAACCGGCTTATCTAAAACCAAAGAATTATCACAAACTAATAATTCCCCAGTAATAGGGTCTTCCCACCCTCGAGATGTTGCTACAGCGTTTGAACACCAAAAAGGTGCGATTTGTTTAGACATAAATTTCTCCTTTGTTATTTATTTATATTAATTTAATTGATACTCTTTATCCATTCGTTAAATGATTTTATATTCATTTCATCTTTAAGGATATCGAATAACTCTTGACCCTTTTTAAATCGAGGTGGAAGTCCTTTCTTAAATGATTCAAAATCATTTGCCGATACTGCCGCTCTCATTTTGGAAGCAGACATACCCTCAACACCCTCGGCATCTGGGTCACGATCCCCTGCAGAAATGACATCCACTTTTTTAAAATCGTAGAATCCATGTCTCTTTCCATCGACCCCATTATATTGAAGAATAAGTTTTTTGAAGTCAGAAATTCTGTCAGAGCCAACAACCATTTTTACTTCCTCATATCCTTCATCATGAAACTTAACTAAAATATCAAATACATTAGTTACAGAATCATCCATAATATAAAGCGAATGTTTAGGGAACATTAATCTAGAATACTTAACCTTATCTTTGAACGATAGGGGATTCTTTTTCTTATCATGCGACTTAGAGAGATATAATCTATATCCGCCAGATCCAGAATTCTTTTTCAGAGCATCTAATAATTTACCATGACCTGTGGTCGGTGGGTTCAATCTTCCAAATGAAAATGTTATATTTTTCATTACTTATTCCTTTTATTACCTATGGAGTCACCATACGCAACAGCCAAAGGGAGTAATTTAAGAAGGGGTAAATTGATTTTTAGGACATTGAGTTTCATATTCCTATCTAATAATATAGCAGACAGAAATCTATGATGCCCGTCAATAATACGATTATCAGCAGATACAATTAGTATTTTAGAATTTAATAATTTTATAGTTCCGTCTACACCATTCTTAGCTATAGTACCAAGGCCTTTATCAAAATATATTTGATCTTGGATTGGGGTTAAATCTTTTGCTGCAATCTTATCTCTTGTGACACTTACAACATCATCACCTTTATCACCATCATTCTTTTTTAATCCAGCCTCTAAAAATTTACTGGCCTTATCCCCAGAGAGACCTTCGGGAAATGGGTTTGATTGATTGGTGTCTTTGGAAAATGGTTTAGTTATATCAAGTTTACCCTTACTCAATCTCTTTTGAAATTTATCAACATCCTTCGAGGTTATAACCGGCATATCCTTTCTTTTGGTAGAACCCTTATATGCTAGTTTTTGTGCTAGGACATAATTTTTATCAAAATCTGGAATATCTTTATCTAAATCTGGAAGTTTAGATAATGCGTACTCTCTTGCATCTTCAAGAGAAGTGGTAATGACTTCAAGGCTACCAGCAGCTGCTCCACCCTTTTTCTCGGAGATATATTTTTTAAACCCCTTCATTTTTCCCATCCCTTAATTATATTTGGATTAAAATTATTTGAAGAGAACTCCATTCGATCTACGAGTTTAACAGCATTACCATCTCTATTAATAGCAACATATCCCTCAGTACCAGTAACTTTAAATCCGTTTTTAGTTTTTACAAATGTTGATATACTAGAAACTCTATTCATTTTGGTGATAAGTATTTCCTTAGCATCAACTAAATAATTTTGAAGTTCGAACATTAACCTCAAATTAGTTTTATTGGAAGGGGAAAAGAACTCTAGAGTTTTATCTCTTGCTGCAGTCTTTCTCTCTTTACCCTTTACTGACTTGAGTTTATCAATCTGTTTTTGATACCTCGCATTTATCCAATCTATTAGATCAGATGTATGCTTCTTAGGGTCAGTAATACGTTCCTGACTTCTAACCTTGGTATTGTTAAATGTATTGATGAGAAGATTAATTTCAGAATCCTGAGCAACCAATTTTAATGTTGTAGAGGAGATTTTTCTGAATATTTTACCGGCAGAAGATAGATGTGAAGTAACCAAATCCGTTTCATCCTTGGTCATTGTGGCAGTACCGCTTAAATCCTCTAGATCAGCAGTTCTCATCCAAACTGATTTAGTTTTATTTAACTTTGATATATCAATTAAGAATGATGCCGACATATCCTCAAAAGAAGATCCTTCATATTTTGTATGCCAAACAACCCCTATTTTGGATTGAAGGAGTGGGTCAGCTTGATCAAATGGAACTGCATAGACTATAGTATTCGGATGAAATGTAATATACGATTCACCATCAATTCTTTCTTTTTTGAGATCAGATTTGGTGAACATAATATCACCTTGAAGAACCCCTTTGATATTGAGTTTCTTTAGTTCTGTGTAAGCAATTTTTAGCTTAGTAGATAAATCTCCAGAAGTATCATCATCGATATCAGAATGTGATTTATATACCTTAGGGTTCTTATTAAAGATCCCCTTCTTTGCTACAAAAAATTCACCATCACTAGGATCTATTCCAGCGAACACAGCAGGTGCTCCATCCCACTTTACAGTTACAGAATGAGATGTATTCGAATCGCCTTTCATCATATCTCTGAGGGATCTAAGGGCATTGATAGCATCGCGTGTACCATCAACCCCGCCATCAAGAACTAAATCCTCGATGTGTGTCATGTGGGTATTCTTAGCTTCTTTTAACTCAAAGAAATTGGAAGAATGAACCCCAAAATGGTGGAAATCCATCACGATTCTCTGTTCTTTTTAACCTTAGCTAATTCATCTTTCTTTACTTGTTTAGCTAATTTTTTAGCTAATTTTTCAATGGCACCTTTCTTTTTAGCGAGTTTCTTTTCAATTTGGGTTTTCTCTTGATCAGATAAATCCGACCACGATTTATCCCCAATTAATTTGTTCGCAAAAACTTCTTTAGCCTTTTTATGGGCTTTAGATTTAATTTTTTCTGGTGAAGCCATCTTCAATGCTGATCTGGCTTTTTTCAGTTTTGTAGAAGATTTTTTCGCAATTTTAGCCATATTACGGGCCATCTTCTTTCTTGTTTCTTTAGACACCACTTCATCTAATTCTATCATAGTATTATTTCCGTTATCTTAGTTTAGCAGCTTTTTTAGAATCCCGTGATTTTTTTGGATCTACCTTTCTTTTACCGCTTTTTATATCCTTATCATATTTCTCTTTTGCTTTTCTTTTTTTAGGATCCTTCATGGCCAATTTATGAGCTTTTCTTTTTTTAGCCCTATCTGCAGACGATGCTTTACCTTCTTCCAATGATTTAATTAACTCGAGATAAGTTAACATATCAACACTCCTTAAATTATTATACTAAACTATTTATAATAATTAAAAGTTTATATAACAAATCCGGAATATTGTGACTTTTCTTTTTGTGAATTAGATTGGGTTGAAACTAAACCATCCTGTGCCTTGGCCTCTAGATCATAGAGTCTCATTTTAGAGCGATCAATTCCAACCGTAAACCTTTTATAATAGGATACATCATTATATCTATTTTTCAATTGTTTGATCATAATTTGATTCATTTCTTCCAGATCCTCAGTTGATATGAGAGCTAACATAAGATCAACCGTAGCAGGGAGTCCAAATGATTCTGCAGTATTGGTGAGATCGATATCAGCATCACCAGCACCAGATCTGTTAACCTGTGTTGCAGTGACAATAGGAAGATTCTGCATAACACTTAATCCTCTAAGTTCCTCTGCAATGCTCTTAATAATGGTATATGAATTATGATTAGACCCTGCCTTGAATCTCTTGGATGTGCAGAGATTGATATAATCTACAAAAATAATATCAGGTTTAAATGATTTCTTTATTCTGAGTTCATCAAGAAGATGTTCAAAATGCCCTACGTGGGCAGAGGATGTTGGATATTCTTTGACAATTAATTTACCCCGACATTTCTTTTTAACCTTATCAATCCTTGCATCGAACTCAAATTTATTAAGTTTTGGAACATCTACTATACTAACATCCATTAAATTAGCATCAATTCTTTCTGCGATTCTTTCTTCGGACATTTCTAAGGTTATGTACAATACATTAGATCCCACTTCCATAGCAGCAGCTGCCTGATGACACATGACCAGGGATTTACCAACACCAGTTCCAGACATCCAACAGAGAAGTGATTTATTTGGCAGACCCCCTTTCGTAATTTTATTAAGAATATCTATATCAAATGGTATTTTTTCCTCTTTCCTGTGATAGAAATCAAATCTATCTTCTGCAGAATCATAGTAGTCATGTCCAACATTTGAATCAAAGGAAACAGATAGAGCATCAGACAATATAGAAGGTAATGCATCTGGTGTTAAATCTTTCTCCTTTCCGTCAATAATAGAAATGGATTTCAGTACCGCATTATATACAGATCTGTCTTTACAAAATTGCTCTGTCTCGTTGACCAACCAATCTACGTCAATAGGGGATGGAGAAATAGAATTAATGTGATTTATTAATTTGGAATGGACATCATCCGTTATATTATTTCTTTTATTAATCCCTATGATCAGAGCTTCTTTGGAAGGAATATTCGAATATTCCCCCACATAATTATGGATTTCCCTAAATATTTCTTTTTCTATATGTCCTTGGAAATATTCTTCTTTAACGAATGGTATTACTTTTCTGAGAAATGATTCATTCGTTATCAGGTTTTTGATTATCGTTTCTTCTATCATCTTTACTCATACTTTTATCAATTTCTTGTACAAGGACATCCCCCATAATAATTTCGAATTCTTCTGAATCTTTATAATCTTTATTCCCTGGATTATTAAGAACCTCAAAATCGAATGTTAAAACCGGTGGATCATCCTCAGAGAATCTAACATCACCATATATATAAATTATACCATCAAAATTCCCACCTCTCAGTTTAATGCCAGTTCTATCTGGCACATTTTCATTTTCAACATACGAATATTCTTGTTTCATTTATATTATACCACAATCTCTAATTATTGTAAACTAATGAAGGAAAAATTTGTGTGGGCAATCAGTTTTTAAATTTAAAATTTCAACAGATTTCTGTGGTGCTGGCTCCTTAACTCCTTTTCGTTCTCTCCACATTAAATCTACTTTATACCCAAATAATTTAAAATCTTCATACTTGATGCACAGCATCCATCCTGTATTTTTATCGTTCTCATTTCTTTCTGGTAATGTTAATATTCCCTTTACTTTAGTATATTTCATATCTTACCTCTTTCCTGCTTGGAGCCACCCTACTTCTGCTAAGCGAACCCAATCGTGTTTAACATCATCCGTAAAATGATGATGTATTAATAATACAAATACCCAGGGAACCAATAGAAATATTATTAGTATCCCTGCTGCGTACATGATTATTTTTTTGATAACTAATCCAGCATTTGTATATACCCTATAGAGAATTTTTCCTCTACATATTCTGAGAAATTTGTATCTTCAAAGATTGGTTTCCAAAACTCTTCATTGAGAGTATCCTTTTCTCTGAAATTTTTATCATCTGTTACTGTTGGTCGAGTATACCAACCAACCTTGGGTTTAGTTACAAATCCAGATTCAACTGCGACTTCTAAGAGACCAGAATATTTTTGAATACCACCCTCCCATGATACCGATATAGGTATCTTAGATTTTTCTTTAACGAATCTAGATTTCTCAACATTAATAATAAAATCATAACCTATAATTTCTTTACCAACTTTATCTTGCCGACGTCCTATAATCCAAACTGTATTTGCTGAATATGTTATTCCTGTACCTCCAGAAACTACCTGCTTTGAAAACATTTCCTGTGTCTCGTAGGTATGATTAACAGCAATCATAGGAATATCATTTAGAGTAAGATATGGAGTAGCCATACGAAATAAAGATTTCATTTGCTTTGCTCTAGTCATATCTGCAACAGACTTAGAATCTTTTGCATCATCAATTTCTTTTTTGGATGCAAGGTTACCGATAGAATCAATCATAACAAACACTTTATCAGACGGGGTAATCTCTTCGAGCTGTGTTATGAGATCAAATTTTAGTTCTTCAATATTTTTAATAGGAATATGAAGAACTCTATTCATATCAATACCAAACGAATCCCAATATGCTTGGGGTGATCCAAATTCAGAATCATAAAACAATGTTATGGAATCCGGAAATTTATCCTGATATGCCTTCAACATTAATAAACCAAAAGAGGTTTTATAGTTTTTAGACGGACCAGCTATCACAGTTAATCCAGAAGTAATACCTCCATCAAATTTCCCGGATAATGCAACATTAATCATGGGAACTGCTGTTGTAATCGGCTTAGATTGATTCAATATTTTCGACTCTGACATAATTGATGCCAATTTTATTTTAGATGTCGATTTCATTCTCTCAAGTAAACTCATTTAATATTACCCCGCCAATTTAAGATTTTGCATATGCCACGTTCCAGAATCCCCCGATTTAAATACTAGGCGGACAAGTTCCGCGGAAACAATCTCTACTATTTTAGCTTTTTCAGAACTCTTGAACTGATAAAGCTCATCATATTTTAATGAAACAATATCTCCTATTCTAGTACCCCATTTTTCAAAAAAGACTCTTTCCATTGCCTCTTTTTTCTCTTGTAATTTCTTTTTTATCTCTAAATCTTTTATTCTTTTAAAATTCATGTAAAAAAATCCTCCAATGTGTTTCGTTTTTCCGGACTCCAGTTGATAATTTTTAGCATATTATCAACTGGCATTAAAAATGCTTTCTCGAATTGAAGATCATAATCTATATATTCCGATAACTCGAGCTCCCTCGGAAGAACAGAAGGAACAGAAATTACGTTAGATTTTATAGGATTAGGCATTTTAAGATAACAAAATTTAATCTTAGTGCCGTTCTCTATGTATTCATACTTAGAATCTAATCCCAGTATTCTTACATATTCATTATATAATATTGAACCCCGTACGTGTATAGGAGTTCCTTTTTTAAATAATGTGGTGTTATCACAAAATTTATCCAAATTATTAGCAGTCCTAGGGAATGCAATATCTATGTAATCAGCCTTTGCAAATTCAAGTTTAAAATTGGAATAGTATTCTTGTGCCTCCTTCTCCGTACCATTTAAAATAATTTTAATAAATTCCTTTAGAGCTGTTCGACATATAGGTGGGGTCGAACTTTTGATGGCTTCAATACCCATCATTTTAATTTTAGGGGTTTCATATCGAACCCCCTCATTATCAATGACATTCATAATGTAACGTTTTTTAGCAAAGAATACAGTAGAATCAGCAATTGCCTCTCGATCCATAAACATCTTCTGATCATAGGCATTGGTATAATTTGCAAGATCCTGATATGATTCGTCAATTAATTTTCTAAATTGATTAGATCCAATGCTATCGAGAAAATCAATTTTATCTTGAATACCCTGATTTGGTTGCCATATTAATTTATCTATAAGAGATTCTAATGTGACATATACTGAATCAGTATCAGAAGCAATTATATAATCTACATCATCGGTTTTCATGATGCGGTTCATGTATTTATTAATAGTACGTTCGATCCACCGAATACTCAATTGTCCTGCTGTTGTAATGGATTCTGCCATATTAACATCAAAGTGACGAAAATATTTATTCCCAAGAGCACCATATAAAGAATTGAGAAGAATTTTAAGAGCCATTTGCTCGACATAAAGTTTCTCTTCAAGGTCTTTGTTTCCTTCCTTTTGGGCCAAGATCATTTTAGTCTTTACTGTTTTTCTTGTCGTGAAAAATTGATCCATTAATTCTGGAATAAAACCCCGGACTTTAGTAGAATATGTCATTCCGTTTGGGGTTATAGTGTAATCTGTTAAATCAAATACGTTGGTTTTATCCAACATAGAATCAATCGACACATTAGGAATACGGGATTGAATGGTTTCTGGTGAAATATTATACTGCATAATTAGATGAGGATACAGCGAAGCAAGGTCAAATGACATTACCCAAGAATGTCTTCCTGTTTGGGTTTCTTTAACATATCCACCAACAAAATCCCGGAACTCAGATTCCTTATTGGATCCAACAACAATATTTTTCTT
>Ga0233439_10000955_pt1 | contig 39215 bp, 37 predicted proteins | sample SI_123_September_6_FD_182713 | JGI IMG/M metagenome (GOLD analysis project Ga0233439, IMG submission 182713) | Seawater microbial communities from Saanich Inlet, British Columbia, Canada - SI_123_September2016_100_MG | ecosystem: Environmental > Aquatic > Marine > Inlet | place: Canada: British... | reverse complement strand
TTTGTGGCTGGGATGATTCTCGCTCCAAAATCAGGCGAGGAAACCCGGGCATTCATTCTCGATCAGAGTCGCGAGTGGCGTGATAAGGCTGACGAGCTTACTTCAGAGACTCGACAACGTATGGCGGCTGCTGCGACCGAGGGCAGACGTGCGGCTTCGCAGATACGTGATGACGACGTCTTCGATGATCTGGATCTGAACGACGAAAAACTCTAGGCGGCATCTGAGGACGATCTCATTCTCGGAATTGATCAGCGTTCGCCCTTGACGAGAACCGAGCTACTTAACCGACAGTCCGGTTGCTCTCGGATAAGATCCGAAAACCTTGAACGTCGACGTGTGCTTCCTTAGTTCATTGATCGCTTCTTGGACATGCTTCTCGTCGATCTGACCTTCGAAATCGAGAAGGAAGATGTAGTTTCCCATCCCTTTGCCGGTTGGGCGTGACTCGATTTTTAGCAGGTTGATACCGCGATCAGCGAACGGACTAAGCGCTCCGTAGACCAGCCCGGGTGCGTCCGCATGATCAAAATCGAATGCGATAGAGGTTTTGTCGCTTCTTGGATTCACACTACTATTTGAGCTCAAAACGGCGAACCGTGTGACGTTGTTTTGGCGATCTTGTATCCCCTGTTTAAGTATTGAGAGTCCGGCGAGTTCGGCAGACCGACGAGGGCCGATTGCTGCGGTGCGATCATCAGATTCTTTGAGATCGATTACGGCGAGAGCTGTGCTTGTCGTTGCTATCTGTTCGGCGAGCTTGAGTTCGTTAGATAAATACTCACGACACTGCGTAAGTGCTTCTTGTTTTGATTTTACGACTCGTATGTCGCTGAGTTGAACGCCCAGTCGAGTAATGAGGCAGTGGTCGATCGGTAGAAGAATCTCGCCGATGATGTGCGCATTTTTCGATGTAATCAGATAGTCGACGACTTCAATGACTGTGCCACCAAGCGAATTTTCGATGGGAACTACAGCTTCGTCCACTTTCCCGTCTTCAAGAGCGCTAGTGACAAGTCCAAGAGAAGCGAACGGAATTCGTTCGTCGTCGGGAGCATAGAAATAGCATGCTTCGTCGGTGTAAGTACCTTCGGGTCCGAGAAATGCGACTGTTTTCGACATGCTTACCTTAGTTCTGTGAGAAGTTTCCACAGCTCTGTAGTTGAGTTGGCAGGAGAGAGAGCGATGATTTCATCTTCAGATTCGATTATTGCATCTGAATCGGGTTGCTTCGATAGCCCTGCTGAGGTAATCATCAGAACGATTTTGGTTCCGTACGGAAGTCTGAGTTCCGATAGCGTGTGACCGACTGCAGTTCCCGCTGACGGAAGCTTGATCGCGACAAGTTCCTGAGATCGATCGGCGAGTGGCATCAGTCGGATCAGTGGGTGCCCCGGAAGTGCTGTCGCAAGGTTCGCCAAAACAAGATCGGTTGCGCTGACTACGAGATCCACCCCGGAACGATCAAATAATTCTGCATTTTCTGGGGAGTGCGCAATCGCTATCGTGCGAGCAACGTCAAAATTAGTTCGGGCTAATTGGCACGCTGCAAGATTGTCGGCATCAGAGCCGGTCGTAGCTATGATTGCTCCTGCTCGAGACGCTCCGGCGTCTTGCAACGCTCTTAGCGATGTCGCTTCGCCAATGGTTGCAATCATTCCGAGTTCACGTTTTAGAGATGCGACGACGTCGGGATCGTTGTCGAGAACGAAGACTTCATGTCCTTCGTTGACGAGTGATGATGCGAGTGGTGCTCCCACTTTTCCACCCCCGACTATTACGAGATACATAGTGGCTACGCTTCCTCTGTCAGAACGCTGACGAGTCTGTCACTGGCGAGAGTGGCTTTGTTGATGGTGCTTATGCCGAGCGAGTCATAGAGAATCCGAGCACCTTCGTCGCTGACGATGGCCATGACCTTTTCGACGCGAAAGATCGTCTTTGCGCGTTGTGCGGCGAGTCCGTTCAGGGAATCATTGCCGGTCGCGGCTATAAAAACATTGGCACTGGCAATACCGGCTTCGAGCATCGCTGCTCCGGTAGAGCCGTCATCGTGAATCACTGTGATGGCTCCCGAATCGATTCGGCCGCTCGGCAGCATCGAAACTGCTTTTGGGTTCTTTTCGATGACGGTAATTCTGTGCCCGAGATCGCTTAGTTTGCGAACGAGCGATGAGCCGAGATTACCGGCTCCAATGATTATTACGTTCATATCTACAGGTACGAATCCTGACTCACCTGAGTCTTGCCTACTAAATTGCCAATTAGGTGTTGGTTATATCAGCCTTTTACACTCGACCGTTTCTGGATATTCGAGATACTCGACGTGCCGCGTTGCTATGTTCTCGCCACAAAAGTACATCACACGGGGCGTGTTCGAGTATGTACGGAATGTCGTTGCCGATCGAAAAAGAGCCGTAATCGGTTGGATATGACGTTCCGATCACGATTGCGTCTGCATCTCGAACAACCGCTTCGTGCACTACGGCAGGGCCGATGTCACGGGCTTGCAGCAGTTGAGAATCGATAGCGCTGCGTGGGAGCCTGGCTAATCGTTCAGAACGATGAAGAACTTGCTCGCCTCTTGCGATCTGATCTTCAATTTCGGCATCAAGTGGTAATGATCGCTCAACTTTGATGACGTATATGACGTACAAGTGGCCGCGATCGTCTCGCACAATATCAGTTGCCCGAGAAACGGTGTTGATATCGGATGGGTCGTCGGTGACGACTGCTATTACTCGATTGAAAGGCATATTTTGTCTATGTACCTTTTCTCAGTTTCTGCGCTTAATCAGTTCTTCTATCGGGGTAATCGTGTGCTTTGCGTCTAATTCGTAATTCGGCTTACGTATTCGTCACGGCCAGCAACAACAAGCACATCTCCTGCACGTAGCCGTTCTTCTGAATCGGGGCTGAGAGTGATGTCGTCGCCTCGTTTCAGAGCAACAATTGCGATGCCGTATTTGTCGCGAGCGCTTGCGAATCCGGCTTCATCGAGAGTCATATTCATGAAACGGTCGGGAACCTGAAGGCGGCTCACTCCGAAAGCGTCTGCCAGCTCCATGTATTCCTCAACGTCTGGATTAAAGAGGCTGTGAGCTAGGCGTGAACCCATTTCTTCCTCAGCGTGAATAACCCGATGACAGCCAAGTCGTCCAAGAGTGTTTCCGTGAAGAGCGCTGTGGGCACGTGCGACGATGAACGGTAGGTTCATAGTCTGGAACAGAACGGTCACCATAATGCTGGCTTCGATGTTCGCACCAATTCCTACGATTCCGATATCGAAGTTGTGTACGCCGAGTTCACGGAGCACAGCTTCCTGAGTGGCATCACCGGCAACTGGGTACGTCACCTCGCCCATGAGCGTTTGGACGCGTTCTTCGTCGATGTCGATTGCCATAACGTCGTGGCCCAGTTGGTATAGGGTGCGAGCGACGTTACCGCCGAATCGACCTACCCCAACTACTACGACCTGCTGCTTAGTTTTCATAAGTTTCCGAGGATCGGCTTTTCACAGTTATTAAGAACTGGTGCAGTTCAAATACACGTAACCGTTATCCGGTAACGGCCAGTTGCGAGCACTCTAATATTCTACCTGTAGCTACATTAGCTAATCATGCTAATAACGCGTTTAGGGAGTTCAATTGGGCTTTTCATATGTAGATTCAAGTCGAGCGAATCTCATATTGCAACACGAGAGACCTTACCTCAAAAGGTGGATGCCGATGGCGAAATTTCCCCGAACTCTAATTTACGACTCTTGCAAACATCCCAAGTGTTCGACACAGTTAGTATGCGTTTAATCGACTATATTCATCGTTATTTTCTAAAAGGTTTTCTTGGAACCCTCAATTGTAAAATCCCTAAATTTGCAAGGAATGCTTGAAAAAAGTGACCGATTTTTGACTGCTGTCGAAATCGAGACTTCACGCGGCCTTCTAATGGCAGAAGCATCTAGAAAGACTGCCGAGCTTGCGAAGTCGTTATCGGAGTTCGACCGAGTCGACTTTGTGGCACTGACTGATAATCCTGGCGGCAACCCGCACATTCGGCCTGAAGTACTTGGCCAGGATCTCTTGTTCCGTGGACGAGACGTTGTTATCAACATGTCGTGTAAGGATCACAACCGTAACGGCGCAGAGAGCCGCTTGTGGGCTCTGGGTAGTCAGGGATTTTCGAATGTGTTGGCGCTATCTGGTGACTATCCGATCGGAGGATTTAAAGGTCAAGCCCAACCGGTTTTCGATATCGACTCTGTGGGTTTGTTGGAGCTTATGTCGCAGATGAACGATGGGCTACCTAACCAAATGTGGGGGTCGGTCGGCCGTGAAGATCGTTTGGAAAAAACGAACTTTTTCTCAGGCTGCGCAGTAAGTCCGTTCAAAAAACTTGAAGGAGAGTTGATGACTCAGTACTTCAAATTGGCGCTCAAGGTTCGAACAGGAGCTAAGTTTGCGATTACGCAAATTGGTTACGACTCTCGAAAAGCATCGGAGTTGTATCAGTACATCACCTCGAACAACATCAACGTGCCGCTCATCGGTTCGGTATTCATTCTGACTGCACCTGCTGGGCGTTTCTTCAATAATTGGGGAATCCCCGGCGTCTGGGTTTCGGATGAATTGCGTGATATTGCAAACAAGCAGGCGAAATCGAAAGATCGCGGTCGTGCGTTCTTTTCGGAACTTGCTGCTAAGCAGATAGCGGTTCTAAGAGGAATCGGCTATCGAGGTGCGTACATATCGGGACGCCCTCAACTGAAACGTATTCAAGGCATTCTCGATATGGTGGATTCGTTCGGAGAGAACGACTGGAAAGATTTCGCCAAAGAGATTAATTTCAAACAATCAGATGAGTTCTACTACTACGAGCAAGGCGACAACGGTGGGCTCAGTTCGAACGAGGTCAGTAAGTCGTATTTAGCTTCGAAGACAAGGAATGCTCGAACGAAGTCGAAATTTACGGTTCCGATGCAGTATCGCATTGGAAAATTTGTGCATGATCGAGTCTTCACTGAAGGAACTGTGGGCTTCAAGGCAGGAAAAGCCGTTTATAGCCAGCTAGAGAAAAGTAAGAAGCTTGTGAGCGTTGCCCATGTCGTTGAGCAAGCATCAAAAGTTCCCGCCTATAGCTGTCGAGACTGTGGTGATTGCTCGCTTCCCGACATCGCCTATTTATGTCCTGAATCACAGTGCGTGAAAAGCCAACGAAATGGTCCCTGTGGCGGAACAAAGGCTGGCAAGTGTGAAATTCTCGACAAAGAGTGCATTTGGATTCGTGCGTATGATCGGCTAAAACCGTTTGGTGATGAAACCAGAATGCTCGACCGTCCGGTCGTGTTTCGAGATGCGTCACTTCAGAATACTTCAGCGTGGGCGAATACGTTTTTATCCCGCGTCCATCGTGATAAGCAAAGCCCCGTTGATAACGACGGCAAGGGATAATCGATGGTTGTTTATACGACTGGATGTGTTCGGAAAATCCAGCTAAGAGATCTCAACTCCAGCGTCCATAGAAGTGAATAAAAATGCCTAAAGTCATCGATAGTCCAGATCAATTCACAGTAATCGGTGAAAATATTCATGCCACTCGTGTTGTGAAGCGAGGTGGTGTGCGTGGCCACGTATTTGAAGATGGCAAGGAGGCGATCAAATACAAGCTCTATGGCGAGCGGAAGTTCGTGCATATTCCCGAACACTTCACTATCACGCAGCCGTACGAACAGGGCACTCTAAAACACTTTCAGATAGCGATGTGGATGGGCGCCAACGGCGATGCCGATCAGGCGGCTTCGGGCAAGGCATACATTAAATACGAAATCGATAGACAGACGCGAACTGGATCGCACTATCTCGATCTGAACGTCGATGAATCGTCTTATCGACTACACGAGCAGAAAGCCACGATGGAATGGCTGGTCAAGTTCGTCGAGTCGGAATCCACCGTTCCTCCCAGCGTCGATTCATCGAACCCAGAGATTATCGAAGTTGGCCTAGCGGCTTACGGTGGTGGGCAAGGGCGCCCGATGCTCAATTCGATCGCACTAGAACGCCCTGAGGCTATCGATATGGCTTTGAAGTACAACGCTCGAGCCGTCGTAATGGCTTCGAACGAAGTGGGAATGCCAGCCGATGCGAACGAGCGACTCGAAAATGTTGGGCGGATAGTCGAGATGGCACTGTCGAAGGGTATGGAGAAAGCCGATATTTTCGTCGATCCTTTGTACTTCCCTATCGCGGTTGATTCTAACTACGGCAAGCACGCGTTCGAGGCTATCGAAGGTATTCGTGCTGAATTTGGAGACGATATTCACATTGCCGGCGGCATGAGCAACGTTTCATTTGGCATTCCTAAGCGTCGACTCATCAACGACGTGTTTCTTAATTTGGCGATTAAAGCTGGTGTCGACTCGGGAATTATCGATCCTATGACTACTTCCGCAGAGCGTTCAATGAACGTCGATTTGGATTCAGGACCTGCCCAGTTGGCATTGGATCTGCTCCAAGGAAACGACGATTTCGCAATGAACTACATCACTGCATTCCGTGCTGGCGAACTGGACTAGAGTTTTTAGTCACTCTCATCATTGTATGACTCGGCTCAAATCGCAATCTACCTTCCCTCGTTTCCTCCCAAATAAGGGAAGGACCCAGAGGTGCAACTGCGTCTCTCATATTCCTCTGCTGGCTCTCAGGACAGGTCCTTCATCGTCTAATTCCGTCTAGATCGTCGATTGCAGGAAGAGTGCGCACGTAGGCACAATGGTTCCCCTGATGTTTAGTGCGCTCATAGCAATAATTAAATTCATTGCAAGCAACTTCAACGAGTTCCTTGCGAAAAATGGCCCGTATATGTCGGCCGCCATCGCGTACTACGCGTTTTTCTCGCTGTTCCCCCTGACCCTCGCACTTATCGCAGTTTTCTCGCTGTTCCTCGGGATTGAAGGATTTGAAGAGGATCTTATTGCTGGTCTTCAAGAGCAAATCCCGGTTCTTGCAGAGACCGGTGATGCCGACGATAGCTTCCTTGAAAATTTCTTCGAGGGCATTAAGGGTGGTAGAACTGCTGGCGGTGTGGTGGCTATCATCGGGTTGTTCTGGGTATCGCAGCAGGTGTTTAGTGCAGTGCGCAAAAGCATCAATGTCATCTGGGGTATCAATAAAACTCGTCCATTCTTGATGGAACGTTTGATGGACATAGCGTTGATGTTCGGGGCGGCAACGTTGCTGTTCGCATCAGTGTTGATCACTACCGCTATTACGTTCATTCAGGAGCTGTCGGCGATATGGCTTCCTGATGCGCCGATTAGCGACCCGGCTTTATGGCAGAGATCGGCAGTGTTTATCCCGCTGATTCTTTCATTCACTGTGTTCTTGACCCTCTATTGGTGGCTACCGAATACGAAACTTCGATTTAAAGAGGTTTGGCCGACCGCTCTTGCCGGTGCGGCCGCTTTTGAGATTTCTAAAGCGATATTCGTCTTCTATCTGCGGAACATGGGCGGCGTTACAAACAACATTTACGGTGGTTTGAGCGCGATTATCGTGTTGATGATTTTCGTTTACGTATCGGCGATTATTTTGCTGGTGGGTGCGATGCTTACGTCCCGCTACGCGTACTACCTGGCTGAAACTGAGCAAAAAAAGAGAAACCTCTCACTATCACGAAGTTTGGAACGGATACGCGGAACCGCGTCGCTACCTGGCATGGCGAATCCAGTTCCAGCTGGGGCTCAAGAGCGATACGACGACAACGATCCTAGTGTTCGACGAAATACGGGCTCTGTGATGCGTAGTCAAGTAGATCCGTCTGACAGCGAATAACACTAAGACTCAGTCGCTAGATGAGAAAATTTTCGATTCGGGCATGACTCTGATTGATCGAATCGCAGGATGAAAGTAATTCGTGCCCTCAGTGGGCCATATTACGCTTCCGCAGACTAAAGCCACACATAATCCGAACGGTTCAGCATTTTTAGAAAATCAGATTCACGCCACAAACTGCGGCGAGGAGGACGTTCGTTTACGCTCTATGGCGAATCGGTCGTGGGCATGCCATATCATCGTATCCCACGGTTGTTTAGATGCTTGTTTGTTTTGGTGAGTCCGTGTGCGGTGGGTTGCGCGTTCGAGTCGAAGCGGAGGAATCTGATGTGGTGTGGTGAAAACTCGCTTGGCAGAACGTCGTGGTCGATTCGCGAGCAATTGCGTCTAATCAGTTCGACGATCTTCGCTTCTGAGCAAAAGCATGCCACCATCTCCCCTTCACACAAGATCTCTTGGCTCCCGCTCGGGGAACGTGATCCGTCAGCTAAACAAACTCAGCGACAATTTTGCCTTTTACGTGACGACCTTCTAGTTGAGCCAGGCCCTCAGGAATTTGTTCCATCGTGATCGACTGTTCGATCATTGGATCGATCTTTTTGTCGGCTACTAAGGCGATCATTTCTGTCGCCATGTTTGCCAGATCGAACTGAGCGGCTCGGTTGGTCGATGAGTGAGCACCACCGTAGGCGATGTTGTGGATCGTCTTTGCGCCAGCGAACGTGGTGTCAGTGATCGTTGGCATTCCGGCAACGCACGCGAGTCCACCTCTGAACTTCAGCACCTCAATGCCTTCGTTGGCGGTGTTTACATCGACCGCTCCGAGAACTCGATCTACTCCACGGTCGTTCGTGATCGACATGATCGTGTTCACAACGTGTTCGGTGTTGTAATCGATAACGTGGTCGGCACCGAGCGACTTCACGAATTCGTGATTTCGGCCGGAGGCGGTAGTGATGATCGTAGCGCCTATTTGCTTGCATATTTGAACCGCAAAGCCGCCTACGCCACCAGCCCCGCCCTGCATCCAGACCGTGTGTTCAGGTTGGACGCCGAGTCGACGTACTACCGCTTCGTATGCCGTGAGACCAGCGCAAGGAATCGCCGCGGCTTCGGCAAACGACACGTTGTCGGGGATTTTCGCCGTTGTGTGGCCCGTAGTGATTGCGTACTCCGCGTATCCGCCGGGTTTACTGAGATCACCGTGGTAGAAAACACGGTCGCCTGTTCGCCACTGGACAACGTCGGAACCGATCGCATCGACCGTTCCTGCAACGTCGAGTCCGAGCACGTGCGGGTACGCCCAGTTGTCGTTTCCACGTCCAGCCAACTTGTAGTCGACAGGGTTGAGGCTTGCCGCGTGAACTTTTACACGTATTTCGTTAGGGCCGGGCTCAGGCGTTGGAATTTCGCCGATGCTCAGGCTTGAGACGGGGCCGGGTTTGGAGAGTAGTAGTGCTTTCATGGTTTAAACCTTCCGTCGTTTAGGCCTTTTCTAGATTCGCTGTTACTTTTGAGCCGTCGTCGAGTTCGATGGAGTCGCTGGCGGCAACGCCTTGGGCATCATCGCTTAGAACTGCGCCTAGATCGAGATTTTCTGCGAGAGTCTCTTCTGCGATGTAGTCAGCGTGGGGCATCAAAGCTCCGGTCACATCGTCTGGGCACGAAATCCACAGGTTGATTCGGTCTGAGATTTCGAGACCCGACGTTTTGCGTAAGTTCTGAACTAACCGAACTACTTCGCGGGCAGTTCCTTCCGCCTTGAGTTCTTCCGAAACCTCGGTCAAAATCGCACCGGCGTATCCGGCATCTGTCGCAACTGCGTAGTTGTCGAGTGCTACTCGTTCGATGAGAACTTCATCGGGTTCGAGTTCGAATCCTTCAAGCGAAATCTTTTCTCCAGCTTCCGAGGCACGAGCAATTTCGTTGGCATCGGCGTCCTGGATTGCGTTTCTAATTGCACCGACCTGCTTGCCGTACTTGGGTCCAAGAATTCGTAGGTTTGGCTTAATTTCGAACCCTAATAACCCGCCCATTTCTGCAGCGTCTCGAACTGATTTAACGTTGAGTTCTTCTTTGAGAACGTTTTCGATCTTGACGAGAGCGAAGTGCTCCCAATCGTGTCGAACTTCTGCGACGAACTCGGCGAGCGGTTGTCGAACTTTCAGGCGTGATTGCGCACGTGCTGAACGACCAAGTGATGCCAGGCGAATAGCGAGACGGGTTTGGTTCATCACGTCTTCATCGATGAGCGATGTGTTGGCTTTTGGCCAGGAGGTTAGATGAACCGAATCCGGGGCGTCTACCACTCGATCGGCAACGATGTTGCGATACATCATGTCGGCAATGAACGGCGTCATCGGTGCAATCAAGCGCGAAAGCGTTGCCAAGCACGTGTAGAGCGTCGAGTAGGCGGCGTTCTTGTCGATGTCGCCTTCTGTTTTCCAGAAGCGTCGGCGTGACCGACGGACGTACCAGTTCGACAGGTCTTCAACGAACTGCTCAACGGCTTCGGCAGCATATGGAAGCTGCCAGTTTTCGAGATTGTCGGTCATCTTCGCGATGAGCTGGTTCAGTTCAGAAAGAATCCACCGATCAAGCTCCGAAAAGCCTTCGTAGTTCGACAACCGCCAATTTTCGTGGACGTTTTTCTCGTCATCGGGAGTAAATCCAAACGATGAAGGGATCGTGCAGTCATCCGGGGTCCAATTATCCAGATTGGCGTAGGTCGTGAAGAAGGAATAGATGTTCCAGAGCGGGATTACAAACTGGCGTCGAACCTCATCTCCGGTCTTGTAGCCGAAGTTGAGATTTGAAGCTGGATTGTGACGGCTATATGTCCAGCGCATCACGTCGACACCCATCTTGTCGGCTGCCTCTTCGAACCAGATGGCGTTGCCCTTCGATTTGTGCATTTCCTCGCCGTTTTCGTCACGCATAAGCGCATAGGCGAATACGTTTCTGGCGGGCAGTGAGTCTTCTAGGACCGCTGCCATGACTATGAGCGAATAGAACCAGTTTCGGAACTGACCTGGGAAGCTTTCTGAGATCCAGTCGGCAGGGAACCATTCTTTCCAGTACTCGGGATCGGACTTGTATCCGATGGTCGAGAACGGAACGATTCCGGCGTCGAGCCATGCGTTTCCAACATCGGCGATGCGTTCGACTGTTTCGCCACAGTCGGAACAGGCGATCTTGACGCCATCGACCCAGGGTCGATGAGGCGATGCTCCACTGGCTTCAAATTCGTCCCAGCCTTTAACGGCGCGTTCTTTGAGCTCTTCTTGTGAACCCATCACATCGAAGTTTCCGCAGTCGCACGCGTAGATCGGCAAAGCGAGACCGTAATACCGCTTCTTCGAAATCATCCAGTCCTGCATATTTTTGAGCCAGTCGAGCTCACGTGCCTTGCCGAACTCTGGATACCAGTTCATTTCTTTCGTCGCTTTTTCCATCTTGGGTCGAATTTCGTCCATGTTGATGAACCATTCGTCGACCAATCGGAACACCAATTCCGTCGAGCAGCGCCAGCAGACTGGGTAACGGTGGGTGTACTTGTTTACGCGAACCAAAAGCCCTTTTTCTTTGAGTGAGTCGAAGACCATGTCTTTCACATCGGCGGCTGATTTACCGGTGAAATCTCCAAAGCCTTCTTTGTAGATACCATTCTGATCCAGAGGTGCGATCGGAGTGAGGCCGTGCTCTTTGCCGAGCTTGAAGTCTTCGGCACCAGCGCCGGGAGCCGTGTGAACGATCCCAGTTCCTTCGTCTTCGCCAACCTCGTCCCACGCAAGTACGCGGTGTTGCTCGATCGTTTCCACCTGAGCCGGAAGTTCATCGAACGGTCCTTGATATTTGAGACCGACAAGTTCAGAACCCTTAACTTCGCCGATTACTTTGGCATCTTCAGTGAGGACATGGTCTTTCTTCAGCGTTTCGATGAGCGACTTCGAGAAGTAGATGATCGAGCCGCGGTCTTCGACCTTGGCGTAGGTATATTCAGGATTAACGGCGGCAGCTACGTTGGCTGCGAGTGTCCACGGAGTAGTAGTCCAAACGAGAAGGTTCTCGCCTTCGTGACCTTCGCCTATGAGAGGGAATTTCAAATATGGGCTGTCGTGGGTGATGTCCTGATAGCCCTCGGTGACGATCTCGTGCTGCGAAAGTCCGGTTCCGCAGCGCGGGCACCAAGGCATAACGTCTCGACCCTTGTAGATCCAGCCTTTGTCTGCGCAGGTCTTTAGGAAGTGCCAGATGGTGTAATTATTTTCGGATGACTTCGTGTGGTAGGAATTGTCCCAATCCATGAAGTAGCCGAGCCGTTTGGACTGCTCGGAAATACGTGCGGCGAAGCGATCGACTCGCTTACGGCATTCTTCGACGAATTTGCCTACCCCGAACGCTTCGATATCGCGTTTTGACTTGAAGCCCATCTCTTTTTCGACTTCAACTTCGATCCAAAGGCCCTGTCCGTCGAATCCGTTCTGGAAACGTTGTTTGTAGCCCTGCATATTGCGGAACTTGAGGAATAGGTCTTTGTACGTTCGGCCCCACGCGTGGTGAACGCCCATGGCGTTGTTGGCGGTGATCGGACCGTCGATGAATGAGAATTTCTTCTCTTTATCGTCGTTCAGCGCTCGGTAACGAGCGGGGATGTCGTTGTCTTCCCACCATTTGAGGATTTCTTCCTCTTTGGCTACGAAGTCGACTTTTGGATCTACCGAATCGAAGTGGCTCGCCACGTTTATTTTCCAATCGCAGTGCGTGAATCAGGGGCACTATGTCTACCTGTTTCTTTCGAATGTTGATCGAAAGGGGGCGATTGAACTTCGAGTTAAAAAGAAAATCCGCCCCATAAGAAAAAAATTCAGGGACGGGCGTTTTGAAATAAAACGGTACCGCGGTACCACCCTGGTTTCTTGCTTCGCAGCTTTGTTGGCTGGTTCGCAAGACACTCAGTTGAGCCGATGTAACGTTCGGCAGGGACGGTTCGGCCTATTTGCCGGTTTTACTTCGGCTTTCGGTGAACAGTTCGGGAGTGATGATCGATTCTGGTCCCATGCTCGCTTCCACCGTACCGAGCTCGCTCGAAAGGGGTGCACGGAATCGATCGTATCTCCGTCGTTACCTGTAACTGCGTTAAGTATATGTGCTGGCGGATTCCGGCGCAGTAGTCGTTTTTTGTGAGGGAGCAGACGTGCCACTCACTCACTCACGAGCCTAGCCTAATTCGTGGTTGGCTAGCTGTTCGTAGTGAGTGTTTTCTTGCTCATCTAGGTAGGTGCGATATAGAGCGATTGCTGTTACCTGAACGACTTTTCCGCTCGACTTCAGCGGAGCGTGTTGCCACGATGCACCAACGTCTTGTGCGAACCGACCACGAATACCGGGACGTGTTCGGCCAATAGTGACGTGCGCCGCGAATTTTCGGTCGTCGCGTTCGAGACCAAGTCCGACCATTCGGCCCTCGACTCTGCCCTGAAGCTGTTCTAGTCGTCGTAGTTCGCCATCGAATCCGACCCAGCAGATACGTGGGTCTCGGAATGACGGGAAACAGCCGGTTCGGCCGATCTTCATCTGGAAGCGTCCGGTCGATTCTGCGGACTGTTCAAGAGCTGCTTTGATATCTGGAATCTGCTCGATAGGCACGTCGCCCAAGAACTTGAGCGTCAAATGCATCGCTTCTTCGTCGATCCAACGAACGCGCTCGTACTCTCGTGGAATGAAACTTTTTGGTAGATCGGCCAGTTCACGTTTCACAGCGCGAGGAATTTCGATGGCGATAAACAGTCGCTGCGTGTTTTCCGGAACTTCAGGGAAGCCGAACTTTTCTTCACCGTCGTCATCTTCCATGCCGGAGGCTACATAGAGCTTTGGTTCTGCCGGAACATAGTTCGCCTCGGACTGGCGAGTGAATGTAAGAGACGATCCACCCCGACCTCGGCCGCCGTGGTACGGCTCTTCACCGCGATGACGATCCCGTTCAGGGACTACTGATGGCACGAAGCCATCGGTTGGTTCTTGATCTGACTCTTGGTCGTCGGATTCTGAAGATTCATCGACTGCTTCGGATGCCTCGGCAGTCTCAGCACCGTCTACCGTAGACTCATCGATCTTCTCAGGCTCGACAACTGCTTCAGGTGATTCAGTGATTTCGCTGGCCTTGGTCGCTTCTTCAGGTTCAGCCGATTCTTCAGCTTTCGCCTCAGCTTTGGGTTCGGGAGAAGGAGTGGTTTCTCCGCCGATCCAAGGGTCTTTGTCGTTCGATTTCGTCACACGTGCGTCCTAAACGGCCATCGTTTCAATTCAGTCTCTATTACATCAACGATACATTCGAATCAGTTCTGCGGGTGAACTAAGTGTTAAGCGATGCTAACCGAAAGGATTTCGCTGCGAATTCTCGATCTCAAGAAAGACCATCGCTATAATTCGACCGTAACTCAAATAATGTGGGCGTATTCGAACTGAATGTACCCAGCAAACTCGTCCGCGATGGAGAACACTCTTGGCACTACTGCTCAACCGATCTGACGTACAAAAGCTACTTCCAATGTCAAAGGCTATCGACGTAGTCGAGGCGGCGTTCGGTGAGCTTTCGGCTGGGACGGCTGAAATGCCGGATCGCACGGTGATGATCGACCCCGCAGTTGGTGGTTGGATCGCTTACATGCCGGCGTACTTGAAATCGGGTGGAGCACTTGGAATCAAAGCAGTAACGGTCTACAAAGAGAACCCAACCAAGTTCGGATTACCGACGACTATCGGCACGATTTTAGTTCAGGACAACAAAACCGGTGTGGTAGTTGCTGCTATGGATGGCGGGCTGCTTACTGGCGTTCGAACTGGTGCGAGCGGTGGTGTTGCGACGAAGCATCTTGCTCGCAAAAACTCGAAGGTTGCCGGTGTGCTCGGAACGGGCGTTATGGCTCGAAGTCAGGTTCTTGCGTTGGCAGAATCGGCGAATCTCGACACGATTCTCGTCTACTCCCGAAGCGACGATGCCGCCAAGCAGGCGTTTGCTGAAGAGTTTGCTTCTACGACTGGAATTGAGGTTCGAGTGGCAGATAGTGCCGAGGGATTGGTTCGTGAATCCGACATCGTCACGCTGATTACTAGTGCGGTTGAGCCGGTGGTAGATGGATCATGGTGGAAGCCGGGTACCCACATCAATGCGATTGGATCGCACGCTGCTGGGGTTCGTGAACTCGATTCAGCGACTGTAGTGAAGTCGAAGATCATTTGCGATCAGGTTCAGGCTTGCTTGAACGAGGCTGGCGATATTCAGATTCCGATCGAAGAGGGTGTGCTGTCGGCCGACGACATTCACGGTTCTATCGGTGAAGTCATAAATGGCACGCTGCCGGGTCGTGAGAATGACGAAGAGATCACTCTGTTCAAGAGCGTCGGACTCGCAGTGCAGGATATTTCATGTGCAGCACTTGTCTACGAGCAGGCTGCCGCTCAACGCGTAGGCCTAGAGTTCGACTTCGGCGGGTAGCGAGCTACTTCTTCTACCGGGTGTCGGGGTTGGTGTGGTGCTGCGCCGGCATGTTTGCCTTGTGTGCCGTCCTTCGGGAGCCTCAGGATGACATTGTTTGAGGTAACTGGCTTGAACAAAATGAATATGCAGCCACCGTTTATAGCATGCGATTTTTAGTGTCATCCTGAGACTCTCGAAGGACGACAGTTAAGGGCGAAATCGCCAGCTAAACGATTACTCGTTCTAGTAGGGCGTCGATGTCTCGTTGGGTGTGTTTGTCGGGTTTGGCAGCGGGTTCTCGAACGGCGGCAGATTCGATCAGTCCTCGTTTTTTCAGGATCTGTTTGTGGAATCCGATGGCGAGTTCGGGGGCTTGGCTGACTAGGTGGCAAAGCGGAGCGATTCGGAGATTGAATAGTTCCATTGCGCCTTCGATGTCGCCGGCATTATGGAGCTTGAATATTTCGATGAATTCTGCTGGTGTGGAGCTGAACGGCATTGTGCCGGTGCTTCCACGTGATAGCTCTTCCATCAGGTAGGTCGCTCCGCCGCCGCCGAGGACATTGATCTTGCCTTGAACCGCATCGACTGTTGCTGCTATTCGGGCTGGCGTCGGAGGAGTTTCCATTTTGCAGGCGACCATGCCTTCGAGCTCGTCCGATAGATCGGCGACCATCTGCGGTGAAATTTGAGCGAATTGCACATCTTGAAGGGCTATCGAAACGTTTACGGTGTTTGTGACGCTTCGGAAATACTGGCGTACGGCTTCTGGGTTGGATGAGCCAATTCCCGAACCCGGTGGTGTGAGCATTACAGCATCGACGCCGAGTTCTTCAGCTCGCTTGCTGTAGAAAATTGCAAGATCGGTTCCAAGTGAACCTGTGTTCATAACGACTGGGACCCTGCCGTTGGTTTGATCGACAACGGTCTTGAGCAGTTGATCTCGTTCAACTTCGTTGAAAAGTTGAACTTCGCTTGCGAGAGCGATTCCGATTCCGTCGGCTCCGGCATCGATGTTGTATTCGACCACCGCACTAAGGCCCTCGGTGTCGATACCGCCGTCCTTATTGAACGGTGTTTGAAGGATTGGTATGACGCCGTTTATCTTTTTGTAGGTCAAATTAATCTCTGCTGCCGATGGTGTTTGAGATGGAAGCCTACCGGATGTTGCTGGTTCGATGTGTGAGTTACCGGTACTGCTAAGCGTCAGTCATTTCTGTGGCTGTTAGCTGATCGCCTCTAAGGTTTCGTAGCTCCGATTGAGTTATGTAGGCGATAACCATGATTACCATCAATATTCCCGCCGAGAACGTCAGCGCCCATCGCTCGTCGTAGATCTCTGCGATATTGCCGCCAAGAAGTCCTCCCAAAGGCATTAGTGCGAACGAGATTGTGTATATGCCCATGACTCGACCCCGGTAGTTCGATGGCAGTCGCATTTGAATCGCTGTCATGGATATCACCAAAAATACCGAGTGCACGACTCCCGCACCATAGATTGCTATAAGAGCAATTCCGTAGCTTGGGGCGAAGGCGAATCCGGTCACAAAGAATGTGAAAACAAACGCTCCACCGATCATGGACTTTCCTGCGTGATTGCTGCGCTGCAATTTGGGGGCAATAATCGTTCCGGATATCGCACCGGCAGAAAGTACGACAAAAATTATGCCTAATCCGTCGGCTTCAAGTCCGTGTCGAACTGCGAACAAGGGCATGAGCAGTAGGTACTGCATGCCGAAAAACATCTTGGCAAAACTGAGAAGGATGAGCGCAGATAAAAATCGACTTCTGGCGATGAATTTCACACCGTCGGTCAAATCCTGAAGAACCCTTCGTTGAACCTCAGGTTTTTTATACGGTACACGTAGGCTAATGATGACAGCCAGCATGGCTATCCAGCCCAAGGCGCCGGCGAAGAAGACCGATTCGGTGCCCATGTATCGGATAGCGAGACCGCCAATCGATGGCGAGATGATTCGACTAATGTGCCAGGTGACGGAACTCAACGCCACAGCGCTCATCAGATTCTTACGACTCACCAACAGCGGGAAGAACGATGCTTTCACGGGGCCATCTAATCCAGAGAAGAATCCCTGGACAGCCGCAATGACGATCAGATGCCATACTTCAGCGATACCGCTTGTGACTAGCAACGCCAGAATTGTCATCAGCGTTGCGTTCACCGCCGACGTTACGATCATGATGTACCGGCGATCCATACGATCGGCGATAACGCCTCCGAATATATTCACAATTATCGAAGGTATTGCGATTGCCGCGCCTAGTAATCCAAGAGTGCTCGCTGATTCTCCAAAATCGGCAATGATCAGCCAACCAATCCCGAGTTGCACGACTTGAACGGCACCCGATGAAACGAACGTGCCGATCCAATAGCGGCGGTACTTTGGCTCGCTTAGCGCACCAGCTCGGGCGGCGAAGCGTTTTTTGGTTGGAGAGGTCGTGGCAGTAGTCGTTTTTGGGAGAAGGGTAGGAACGTTCGTGCGAGAGTATGTGCCTGACCCAGCTTCAATTCAGCATTTGTGATGGGTAAGGTTTGGCAATTGATTTGCTACTGCGTCTAGGCCGTTAGTATTTCGGGACCCATTGGGCCGAGCCAGATCGAGTGTTCTTTCCAGCCGACGTGATGCCCCGTTACTTCGATAAGCGGGGGGTACTCGCGCATTGCGCCCTGCTTGATTAGCTCTTTTAGGGTTCGCTCGAAAGGCTTTTTGGGAAGATCGTTGAAGTAGCGACGTGCGATCGGCAGTCCTCGCCAGCTTTCGATTTCAGTAAACGCTTCGGCATCGATTTTGTTCGATGGCTTTGGTGGTCGTTCAAGCATGAACACTTCTGCTTTGCCATCGTCTTTGATGTACCCGCGCCCAGATGTAGCGAAAGGTTCGATAGCGAATATAGACCCGGCTTCGAGAGATCCTTCCAAACCGATTCTTGCGTTCGGTATTTGTGGTTGATCGTGCAGCGTGTACTTGCCGAGTCCGTGTCCGGTTAAGTTCATGACCGGTTTGAATCCAGCTTTAGTGATGACTTCTTCAACTCGCTCGCCGATGTCTTCGACTTCGACGTTTGGTAGGCACATAGCGATTGCAGCGTCCAGAGCATTGGAAGCGGCACCGATCATGCTCTTCCAGCGTTGGTCTTCTGAGAGATCGGCTGAAACTCCGGTATCGACGATAAGCCCATCGATGTGGGCTCCTACATCGATTTTCACCAAGTCGTTTTCTTCAAAACGCGAGTTGTCAGTTGGTGATGAGCAATAGTGCGCGGCGATCTTGTTTCGGCTGGTCTGAGACGGAAACGGAGGCAAAGCTCCCGCCTCACGGATCATCGTTTCCATGCCTTCTTGGAGATCGCGTAATAGATAGCCCGGTTTGATCGTTTCAGCTGCCCAATTTCGAGCGTTGGAAGCGATTTTTCCGGCTTCACGGAGCGTTTCTAGTTCGGCTGAAGTCGGAATCATACGGTCAGAACTAAGCGCATGAAGGGTCGTCTAGATTCCAACGATTGAACGAAGGTTGTTCACCTCTTGCGAGTGAATCGCGGGTGTCTTTCCACATTTCGTACCACGTGCCTGGATCATGTAGCTCGGAGCCTGGATTAGATTCGCTGCGTGCTACAAATCCCGGGAACACGTCCCGCCCAGTCGCCTCACCAGTTGGCTGGTATCTCAGATCGAAACTCCAGCGAATGCTGTCGCTAATGTTCGGGAGTGATGCGTGAACCGTGCGCTTCGTGAGCAGCAGTACATCCCCTTTCTTCACAGGAACTGGCATCGAATCGCCGACGTTGAAGAGATTCTCAGGAATTTGCAGACCCGGTCGATCCTTATATCCAGGGCAGTGCGTCAATAACTCGCCGCGGTGAGAACCCGGAACTACTGTTAGGCAGCCGTTCTCCACGCCTGCGTCCATGAGAGGAAACCAGACTGTCAGGAGATTAGTTTTGTCGGCTGCTTCGTTAATGACTCCAGCGTCCTGGTGCCACGGACTAACGCCAAACATAACGTTGCCGTTTTCATCGCGGGGAGATACTGATTCAGGGATTTTGATTCGAACGTGCTGAACGGGGTTCGAGTAGACCTCGCCGCCAACGACTGATTCCGCAACGTCGATTACACCGGGTGCAGTAAGAGCATTGAAAACTGCCGGACCTGCCCAAAACGGAGTGTCGGATAGAACGCCGTTCTGGGGGAGCGAGAAATCGAAATACTGGTTATGAACTTCGTTCGATTCAACGTAGATTTTCGTTACGCGGTCGCCAAATTCTAGTTCAGAGTAGGTCGATGTGATTTTGCCTTCAGCGAATAGTTTTTCCGCCAGCGAATCGAGAACCCCTGCGTATTCGTCTATTACAGGGTCGATAGTGGCTTCCGGGTCGAACACGTTTTCAACGCGTACGAATCCGTACTCTTCGAAATGTTCTTTTTGTTCAGCTGTGAGAGCCGGCATTTCTGAAATCCCCTCATCGCACTAATTCGTTAGTTTAGTGTGCGATGCGTCTGTTGGGGCGGAATGTTACACCGCGTTAGACGGTGTTTCGTTGGGATTTCGGGAAGTTTGGTTTGAATCGGTTGGGGAGTGGGCTGCGCGTAACGTGACCCTTCAACAGGGCTCAGGATGATGCATGCGGGATGTTGGCGGTGTCAGAATGACAGGCCGGGCGGGCTTTAGCGGCTTTTTGGGGCGAATGTTAGCGAACCGGCTTCGATGCCGAGTCCTTGAGCGGATTCGACTGCTTTGCGTAAGCCTGAGAGTGAGATTTTGAGTATCTTGATCATGATGTTAGTTTCGTTTTAGATATGTGTTTGATGGCAGGGTGACTGTTTTATTTGGAGCAACAAAAAACCCCTGTTTTTCGACAGGGGTTCTAAATTCTCTACGTTGCGACTTGGATTACTTCAACAAGTGCAACACGCAAAACTAGGAACCCCTGTGGGCGTACAGGTACACATACAGGTACAAGCCTGCTGCGAGTTCGTAGTTGTGGTACGGAGTGCGTTGTTCATATCTAAATTCAATATACGCCCTAATTTGAGTGCTAGGCAAATTCAGGCATAGGTAATTCGTTAAGTCGCGCTAGGTGGAGCCACCAGTTATGAGTTCAATCTTAGCGTTTGTCGGTGTTATATGCGCATTCTCAATAGCTTGGCAGTGTTCGCACCCTGAACCATCTGAGTTTGATCTGTTGGCAGTCCAGATTTTGCAAACTCATCGAGCGCACGCTTCTGGCTGACGAGCGGATAATCGCTGGCGAAGAGGATTTTTTCGGCTCCAACAGAGCGAGCGGCAACATCGAATACTTCGGGTCGATAAAGAAACGGAAATGCCGCCGAGTCGAAATAGACGTTCTTGAGAGCCGACTTCACCTCGGGCATTAATCCGTAAAACGGCAATCCGCCCCCGAAATGGCTGAATATGAACGTGTTGTTCGGAAACGCGATCACAAGAGCCATCAGAAGCTCGGGAGTAACGCTGCCTTTACCCGGATACCCGTGCCCAACAGGTTCCGACGCATGCATGAGGATCGGCATTTTCAAATTCTTTCCAGTGTCGAACACTGGCGCGAGTGCGGCGAGATCAGCATCAAGGATGCCCTGTGTGTTCGGGTGAAGCTCTCCGATGCCTTTGGCTCCGGCGGCGTGGCATCTTTTTACTTCTTCTACTGCGTCTTCGCCCCAGAGCGGGTTCACGCTGCAAAAAGCGACGAGTCTGTCAGGATGTGATCGGGCCGCTTCGAGGTTGTAATCATTCGAGGCACGAGCGACTTCGGGGTCGGTCCATCCGAATCCCGCACACACAGAAACGTCGATCCCTGCTTCGTCCATCGATGTGATTAGATCGTTGTATCCGGCGAATTTCGCCTTTGGATCGACGAACAAAGATCGGAACGTGCTGTCAGATCTAGAGAGTCGTTCACGGTTAACGGCGAACGACTCTGGAAGCACGTGGGTGCAGGAATCGATAATTGGGTTTGGGTTGAGTTGGGTCAAATCTGGATAGAGTGCGAGTTATGGGGTGGTTTCGACCAAAGATACACTGTCTTTGTAATCGAAACGTTTGGTCATTAAGTCGGATTCCGTTACGCTTTTGATCTAAAAAGTCACGAATGTGCTGAACGTCGATTAATTCGGCAGCGAAAACAAGAGGGTAAAAGTTACTTATGGTCTCGATGATCAGAGACGAAGGGCGGGTTCTAACTCAGCCCGACATTCCGCATGCTGAGGCCAAGATGGGCAAAGTAGCGGTTATATACACATCACCTGAAACGGTGATTGAAGATTACGCACGCCTCCTCGATCTGGCAGATTACCAAACCGCTCTCATCCCAGATATCGACACCTTCCTCAAGGTGAACATTTCCTGGCAGCACTACTATCCCGCCTGCTCAACGGCTCCTTGGCAGATTGATGGCGTTACTCAAAAACTTCGAGCCGATGGTTTCGACCAACTCACTGCTGCCCACAACGGTACGGTTGTGGTTAACCCGGCTGAGGGTCGTGAGAAGAATAAGCACAAGCTGGTTGAAGATCGACTTGGACTTGATCACATCACTCTCGACGTTCCACCAGTGAAGTGGGTTCCGTACAAGCCGACTGCCAAAATGCTGGTTCTTGACGATGTCTACAAAGACGGTCTGTACATTCCTGAGGTGTTCCCGGGAACGAACATTGTCCAGCTCCCAACCGTTAAAACTCACGTGTTCACGACGATGACGGGTGCGATGAAGAACGCTTTTGGCGGATTGTTACATCGTTACCGCCACTGGACTCACTCGGTAATTCACGAAACTCTGGTTGATCTATTGCAGATTCAAAAAGAGATTCACTCTGGCCTTTTCGCTGTTATGGACGGAACATTTGCTGGTGATGGTCCGGGTCCTCGTGCGATGCGAATTCACAATAAGAACGTGATTCTTGCTTCTGCCGACCAAGTAGCTATCGATGCTGTTGCTGCGAAGATGATGGGACTCGACCCCATGTCGATACCGATGATTCGTATCGCCCACGAAATTGGGCTCGGTGTCGGTAAACCTTCGGAAATCGAAGTTGTTGGTGACGATATTGCGGATGTGAACTGGAATTTCAATGGCAATGAAAGCACGCTCGCTTCTCGTGGCCAAAAATTGATCTATCACGGTCCGCTAAAGCCGCTTGAAGGCGCTTTGCTTCGTTCGCCAATCGCCCCATGGGCGTACTGGGCGTCGAACGTTTACCACAATAAATTCTGGCTCCCGATGGTTGGCCGAAAGCGCGTAAACGAAGCGCTTCAATCCGACTGGGGGCAGTTGTTCGAGAACTATAAATAGTTCCGATGGTACGGTTTCTTGATAATGTCGGCTCGATTGGCAATTTGCCAGTTGGATTCGAGCCATGACTGAATGTTTCGCAATATTGGAAAAATAGAACATGCGCTTAGGCTTCAACTTCGTAAACGGGAATAACCCTGGCGACACGCCACTCGACAGGCTGCTCACTTTTTCAGCCCAGTACGGTGCGACAGATATCGTGCTCCAGTCGTATACCGGCATGGGTGTTGGGGAAAATTGGGCCGTGGTCCGAGGCGAATCAAAATGGGAACTTGACGACCTCGTAGCGGTGAGGAAGCGTGTCGAATCACACGGGCTTCATTTGGAAGCGCTCGAAAACGTTCCAACTGCTTTTTACGATCACATCATGCTCGGTGGTCCGAAGCGTGACGAACAGATCGAAAACATGATCTACACCGTGCGGAATATCGCACGAGCTGGCATTCCGATTTTCGGATACAACTGGATGCCTTCCGGCGTGTGGCGTAACGCGGAAAACTCCGCTAACCGCGCAGGCACAACAGTTACCGCCTACGACCATTCGCAGCACGCCGATCACGCTCTCACTCACGGCCGTGAGTACACCAAAGAAGAGATGTGGGCGAACCTCGAATACTGGATTAAGATAATCACTCCGGTCGCTGAAGAAGAGGGAATTCGTATTGGCATTCACCCTGCCGATCCTCCGGTCGATTCGGTTGGTGGTGTTCCTCGTTTGCTCAATAGTTTCGGTGCGTACAAGCGACTTACTGAGATCGTTGATTCACCATCGAACGCAATCGAATTCTGCCAAGGAACGTTCTCTGAAATGGACGATGCTGAGGGAGATGGCATTTACGACATGATTCGCTACTTCGGTGAGCGTAAGAAGATTCTCTATGTTCACTTCAGGAACGTATCGAACGCTGGCGAACCGTTTGTAGAAGAGTTCATCAACACTGGTCACGTCGATATGATCCGCGCTTTGAAGATCTATAAAGAAGTCGGTTTCGAAGGCGTGCTGGTCAACGATCACGTCCCGGTTACAGCTGGCGACACCCAGTGGGGTCATCAGGGTCGGGCGTACGCCAACGGCTACATACAGGCTCTATTGGACGTGTTCGACGATTAGTCACGGCCACACGCAATACTGAATGGTTGTTATTGGTAGCCGCCAACTTATTTGTTGGCACTAAAATAGCTCCATTATGTTTGTTGCTAATCTAAATAACCTCACTGTCCAGTACGGCAGTCAAAAAGTCCTTAAGGGCGTTACTTTTGAGATTGGTTCAGAAGACCAACTAGGACTGATAGGTCCGAACGGATTTGGCAAGACCACGATCCTCAAGATTCTTCTTAAGGATTTGTACGATCAATGGACGGCGAACGCTTAGGGATCTTAGCGGTGTTGGGCACACGCCATTGTTCGTATTAGACTGAATCGCTTAGCAGGTTGGGTGGCTGATTGCGACGTCGTTCCTCCTCATAATGACAGAGAGAGGATTCCTGGCTGTAATTACGACCCAGCAGACGATGGTGGGCTCTCGGAGTGGCCTTCATGGAGGGTGTTGTCGTTGTGGGTGAAAACTCCGAGATCACGGCCTTGGTGAACGTGAACTACGAGGTCTTCTCGTTCGATTCCCACGGCGTCTGTTAGATCTTCATCGACCATCGACATGAGCTCTTGGATCGTGTCCTGAGTTTGCGATTCAGAAACGATCATCGTGCCGTGAACCATTCCTGGCACGAAATGCAGATCGAGTCGACCTACCGGCTTTCCATCTTCAAGAATCGTGTAGCACTCGCCCGTCGGTGTGCGTACTTCTCGTTCAAAATAAAACTGTGCCATGGATTATTGCCTGTCGTTACTCACGTACCTGACCTTGCCCGCGGACCTTCCACTTGTAGGTGGTAATCTCTTTGAGTCCCATAGGACCACGAGCATGGAGTTTGTTGGTTGATATGGCAACTTCGGCACCGAGTCCAAACTGTGCACCGTCGTTGAAGTAAGTCGAGGTGTTGGCGAAAACTGCACCTGAATCGACTTCGTTCAGGAATTTTTCGATTGCTTCGGTATTTTCAGAAATTATTGCTTCGGAATGCTTCGAACCGTACTCAGCGATGTGATACATAGCGTCGTCGATTGAATCGACGATCTTCACCGATGCGATTAGTCCCAAAAACTCGGTTCCGAAATCGTCAGACTTCGCAGGTACGACTTTGGCACCACCTGGAAGCGCATCGAGAACGCTCATCGCACGTCCGTCGGCACGAAGCTCAACGTCGTGGACTCCGAATTCGGTTGCGAGGTTTGGCAGAAACTCTCGTGCGACGCTCTGATGGATCAACACGGTGTCCATCGCATTGCAGACAGTTGGTCGTTTGGTTTTGGCGTTTACGACGATTTTCAAGGCATGTTCGAGATTAGCACCGGCATCGATATACGTGTGGCAAACTCCAACTCCGCCGGTGATGGCCGACATCTTGGCGTTTTCGCCGACGAACTTGACCAATTCAGCGCTTCCGCGCGGAATCATCAGGTCGATCACATCGTCCATTTCGAGCATCTCTTTTACGAGAGCTCTATCGGTGGTTTCTACGAACTGAACGACGTCACTTGGAATACCCGCACTTTCGATCGCGTTTTTGACGATTCCGGCCAGAACGGTATTGGTTAGGATGCATTCTTTACCGCCGCGTAGAACTACAGCGTTGCCTGATTTAAGACACAGCGTTGCGATATCGATTGTGACGTTAGGACGGCTTTCGTAGATGACACCGATTACTCCGAGCGGTACACGAACTCGTTCTAGGTGAAGTCCGTTCGGCATATCTCGTTGTTCGAGAATTTCACCGATTGGATCTTCGAGTGCAGCGATATTTCGTGCGGCGTCTGCCATGTCTTTCACACGAGCATTTGTCAGCGTCATGCGATCCATCATGTGGAAATCGAGGCCGTCACGCTTGGCAGCTTCGAGATCTTGCTCGTTCGCTCGCAAGATCGACATACGATTAGCTTCTATAGCTTCCGCTATGGCAATGAGCGCTGCGTTTTTTACTTCAGTCGATATGCCAGCAAGCTTGCGCGAAGCAGTGTTGGCGGCCTTAGCCTGATCGTGAAGTGTTGTTGAAGTGAGTGTCATCGTGCTTATTATGAGTAGGAGATTCGATTAGATCGTTACGGCAGTGCCAGGTTGTTGCGGTGAATTACTTCAGCACCGTAGTAGTGACCCAATAAGTCGGGCAATACGTTTGATTTTTCACCTTTTATTCGTTCAACGTCAGTCGATGGGTATGAAGCGATCCCCCATCCGATGGTCGTTCCATCGATTTCCGTAACTTCAATGATATCGCCTCTCTCGAAAGGACCTGAAACCGAGACGATTCCAATTGGTAGAAGACTGTATCCATTGTTCTTCAATGCATTGGATGCGCCAGTGTCGACTGCTACGCTTCCTCGATGTTCAGTACGACCGGTGAGAATCCAGCGTTTGCGACTTTCACGTCGCGATACGTTGGAGACGAACCGGGTACCGATTTCATCGCCATTGCAGATCGATTCGATCACGCCATCAATTCTTCCCGAGGCAATGACCATAGGGATTCCCGAGTCGGTAGATAGCCGCGCAGCGTCGAGTTTGCTTGCCATTCCGCCACTGCCCTGAAGATCGTGTGGGCCGCGAGCGGATTTTTCTATCGATTCGTCGATTATGTCCACCTGAGAGATTAATTCAGAGTTCGGATCGATGTGTGGGTCGGTCTTGTGTAGGCCGTCCATGTCGCCAAGAAGAATCAGTAGATCGGCATCGACGGTGTTTGCAACCATTGCAGAAAGTCGATCGTTGTCGCCATAAACTTCGCCAGCGAGCTCTTCGACCGCAACTACATCGTTCTCATTAATAATCGGCACTGCACCAATCGAAAGTAAAGCATCGAGCGTGTTTCGGACGTTTAGATAGCGAGATCGACTTTGCAAATCACCACGTGAGATTAGCGCCTGGGCAACTTCTATTTGGTGATTGGCGAAAAACTGTTCGTACGTCATCATCAACTGTGGTTGTCCTAGGGCGGCTAATGCCTGCCGATAGGCGACAGTACCTCGTTGAAGCTTGTTTTTTCTAGGTGTGCGAGAAAGTGACTCTCGCCCCGCGGCAACCGCACCTGAGCTAACTATCAGTACTTCTACGCCCAATGATTTCACTGAAGCGATTTGAGCGAATATGCTGCCGATCGTTTCGAGATCGAGCGCGTCTTTACCGCCTGTAAGCAGGTTGGTTCCGAGTTTCACGACGATACGGCTTGGTCGTTTTGGGCGCTTGTTATCCATCATTTATTGATTGTGGAGCAAGAATGGTCGAAGTTGACGAGATATGTACTGGTTATTTTGTAGCGTGGGCGACCCTCAGTGCTAGCATGGAACGATACCAAGGTCACCGTATTTTGCTCGATGGTCCTTTAGCTGTGTTCGCGGAGTGTTGATTAAGGCTCTTAGCCCGATCAATGCAGAGCCTGATTAATAGGTATACGGAAATCTGAATGAGTCTGTCGGGATTGCTCCCACTGCTTGGCAAAACCGAACAGTTTGCAGCACTTCTAAATAGCCTCCGTGCTCCAAGAGCGCGGGCGGCAGTGATAGCACCAGACCCCGCCACGGAATGCGCTGTGGCGACACTCTGGCGTGAGTCTGCCGCGCCTGTTTTCGTTTTGACTCCTAATCCGGGATCAGCTCGACGACTGCATGATCGCCTTTTCACATGGCTCGGCGATGATGCTCCAATATTCCACTTTTCAGAGTCGGAAGACATCCCTTTTGAACGATATGTTCCTGATCGCGGAGCAAGTCACGCTCGTCTTCGCGCGCTCGCCGCAATGCGTGGTGATGTAAAAGGTGTCAAACAACCACTGATTATCGCCTCGGTAAATGCCGCTTCTCAGGCAACTCTTGAACGTTCGGTATTCGATTCATCGACCCACACACTGAGTGAGAGGAATCGCATAAATCTAGAATCTCAGACTCGACAGTGGGTTGAGATGGGCTATATCCATGAGCCGACGGTCGAGATCCCTGGTACTTTCTCGCGTCGTGGTGGAATCCTAGATATATTTCCAGTCTCCAGCGAAAGCCCGGTTCGGATCGAATTGTTCGATGACGAAATCGAAAGTCTGAGATTCTTCGATCCGGGTACTCAGCGTTCTGCTGCGAAAACTCGCAGCGTAACTATTCCTCCTGCTCTTGAAACATTGCCGATGTTGGCAGATCAAGACCGAGTGCAAGAGCTTCTAGGCAATATGGATCTTGCGGGTACTTCGGAAGAAGCACAGCGTCGAATCCCCTCGGAACTCAGTCACGCACTCGCCGGTGAAGTACTTGACGAAATTTCTTACTACGCTGGGTTCTTCAATCTAGGCAACGTGTTCGACTACATGTCTGCCGAAAGCCTTATGGTCGCCTTACGTCCCGGAGCAATCGAAGAAACCTCTCAGGGTCAGGACAGGCGCATGGCCCAGCTCCGGGCGGCTAAAGAAAAGCGCGGCGACGTGCCAGTTGGCTTTGCTCAGCCTCACTTAGAGTGGGGATTCGTTTCAGATGCGATGGGCGCCCGACCCAAGAGCATGACGCTTTCGCCATGGGGCATCGACGCCGAACAGCTTCAAGGCGGTGCATTGGGGCTACCTCTGAAATTGCCGTCTCTGGTAAGTGGCGGAGTCGAGACGGCTTTAGAAATCGTTCGCAATGGCATTCCTGAAAAGAAACGTACAGTCGTAATAACGAACCATGCCCAGCGTTTTCACGAAATCACCGAAGAAGCGGGCGTTGAAGCGAGTCTCGTAAAAACGGTTGATCAACCTCCTGAACCCGGCGAAATTCATATCGTTACAGGGCATTTGCTTACTGGTTTTTCGATCGAAGCCTCAGATGGTACTGAGGTATCGATTCTCAGTGATTCCGAAGTATTTGGTGTTCAAAAAGAACGACGCCGTGTACGTAAACGCCCGATGCGCAAGGGGCCAGCACTCGATCAGCTCAAGCCCGATTCGTATGTAGTTCACGTCGAGCATGGTGTTGCCAAGTTCATTGGAACTCAGGTGATGGGCTCCGAGGGTCAGGAATATCTGGTTCTCGAATACGCCCAAGACGACAAACTGTACGTCCCCACTGAACATCTTGATCGAATACAGCTCTATCACGGTGCCGCTGACTCATCACCTCGACTCACCCGACTCGGAACGCAGGAGTGGAGCAAGGCGAGAGCTCGAGCCATGAAGGCAACCGAGCAGCTTGCTGGCGAACTGATTGCTTTGTATGCGTCACGAAAGATTGCGACTGGGTTAGCAGCTACTCCTGATACTCCTTGGCAGGACTCGCTCGAAGCAAGCTTCCCATTTGAAGAGACTCCTGATCAGCTAACGACTATCGAAGCTGTGAAGGCCGACATGGAATCATCGCAGCCGATGGATCGATTGGTCTGTGGTGACGTTGGTTACGGCAAAACGGAAATCGCTTTACGAGCAGCATTCAAGACTGTCCAATCGGGTCGACAGGTTGCGATTCTTGTTCCGACCACTGTGCTTGCGCAACAGCACTTGGAAACCTTCTCCGAACGATTAGAGCCGTTTCCTGCAAGCGTCGATATGCTCTCACGCTTCCGCACGGATAAGCAGCAGAAAGAGACGATCGCCAAAATCGCCAACGGTAGCGCCGATATTGTTATTGGCACACATCGACTGCTGCAAAAAGACGTTCGATTCAAAGACCTTGGGCTAGTAATCATCGACGAAGAGCACAAGTTTGGCGTTACGCACAAAGAGCGTCTCAAACGAATGCGTACGCAGGTTGACATCATGACTCTGAGTGCAACGCCTATTCCACGTACACTGCACATGTCGTTGGCGGGTGTTCGAGATATGAGCACGATTGAAACACCGCCAGAAGAGCGGTTGCCGATCAAGACCTACGTATCGGAAGAGAGCGACGACCTAATTCGGGAAGCGATACTCCGTGAGCTTGATCGAGGTGGTCAAGTCTTCTACCTGCACAACCGTGTAAAAGACATCGAACTTCTCGCGAGCAAGCTGCAAAAACTGGTTCCCGAAGCGAACGTCCAAGTAGGTCACGGCCAGATGGGCGAAGACGAACTAGAAAAAGTGATGGCCTCGTTCGGTCGCCACGAGTTCGATGTGTTGTTGTGTACAACGATCATCGAATCAGGAGTCGACCTCCCGAACGCCAACACGTTGATCGTCGATAGAGCCGATATGTTCGGTTTGTCACAGCTTTATCAAATTCGTGGGCGAATCGGACGTGGTGCCAACCGGGCATACGCATATTTGATGGTTCCACGTGCTAAGGCACTTACAGAACAGGCAGAACAACGCCTGAACACGATTCTTGCAGCGACTGAACTCGGGGCTGGGTATCAAATTGCTTTACGTGATCTCGAAATTCGAGGCATAGGAAATTTGCTCGGATCCGAGCAGTCAGGTCAGATTTCGGCGATAGGATTTGATCTCTATACCAAGCTTCTTGCAGATGCTGTTCGTCAGTTGAAAGCCAATGGCGACTCCGACGAACCGGTAGAACCAGAAGCACCTGAGTTCTCAACAGTTCGTGTCGATATTGGAATCGACGCACGAATTCCCGATAGCTATATCGAAGATTTAGCGCAGCGACTTTCGATCTACCAGCGGTTAGCGCGGATGCAATCGGACGAGGAAATAAACGATATTGATGAGGAGATTCGTGATCGATTCGGCCCGATGCCAACTCATGTGAAGCTGTTGATGAAGTCGACTCGAATGCGCGTGCTGGCTCAGGCAGCCGGAGTCGAATTGATCAGTGCCAAAGAGTTTCGTGCCGTGATGTCACTCAAGCAACCGACTGGTGGCGCCCGGGAGCCTCTGCAGAAGCAGTTGGGTATTGGCGTTGATGTTGGTCACATGCAGATACGGGTCGATATTGACCGTGACGATCCTGAGTGGATCGACGAGCTCATGGCGGTGATGGAGCAGATCAAGATGTTCCAAGAACGCATGATGCAGATGATGGAAATGGCAATGGCTGCCACTGCCAGCGACCACGCAGGCTCGACACCGATGAGCGCTGGCTAGTCGTTCGGGCTGTGCGATTCGCCATCTTGTCATTGCGAGAAGTCCGACGACGTTGCAATCAGCCAACATTCGCAACGCTTCGTACTTCCTACGGCTTCAACTTGCTTAGAGTTGAGTTCTTGTCATCATTAGTGACTCATTAGTTGAGTAGCGTTGGGTTCTTTACCTTCAACTGCGCTCGGGACAGGATTCTGTTCCTTCTCGTAACCACAACGAGGGTAAGTTGTATATCAGGCTAAGTCACGGAACCATCGCTGTAGTGAACGTGATCTCTCCACTTCGTCGAGAATAGGAAAATGACCGTTTCAATCGTCGTCACATTCGATTGATGTTGCTGTAACCTGCGCCTTGAATCTATTTGGCAACGAACACCAGTACAAAATCAGTGGAGCGAGCATGGGCGCAAAGAAGCCCCTAACACCCGAAATTACTATTATTGGTTGCGGGACTCCCACACCTCTTCCCGAAAGATTCGGCTCCTCATACGTAGTGCAGGTTGGCGATGAGAAATTGTTGTTCGATTGCGGGCCTGCAACCACGTGGAAACTCGCCAGAGCGGGCATTAACACGACCGAAATTGACGATGTTTTCTTCACACATCACCATTTCGACCACGACGCCGATTTTCCTACATTCATTCTCACTCGCTGGGATCAGATGATTCCAAAGGACAAGACGTTGAACGTTTACGGTCCAAAGCTCACTGAAGAATTTACGAACGGAATCCTCGACGAGGATACAGGTCTGTTCGCTCACGATTGGAAAGCTCGAATTCATCACCCAGCTTCGCAAATTACTTTCCAAGATCGAGGTGGTGAACTCCCCCGCAAGAAGCCCGATGTCGACGCTCACAACATGAGGCCTGGCCGAATCAAGGCTGGTTCAAACTGGGAAGTTACTGCTGCCCCTGCCGACCATGTCCAGCCGTATCTAGATTCACTTGCTTACCGAATCGACACGCCCGACGGATCGGTGGTTTTAACGGGCGATACTGCTCCGTGCGACACGGTGACCGACCTGGCCCGTGGTGCCGACGTCTTGATGATGATGTGCTGGGAGACGCACGATCGAATGGATGGCAATCCGCACGCCGATGCTTCTTCGTCAGTGCTCGGTGCTGCTGAGACTGCCGCCGAAGCCGGAGTAAAACAGCTTGTGATGGTTCACATTGGTGCGCGTCTCACAACTGCCGAAATGAAGGGTCCGCGGGAGATAGAGGCTCAACAAGCATGGAACGGTGAGCTAATTTGGGGCGAAGAGATGATGAAGGTGCCTTGGCCTAAAGGCTAAGTATGATTGCTCCGACAACGTCATCTTCACTCGAATTCAAGATGACGAGATACTGGTTCAAATTTCATAATGACCCTGACTGACAAAAAACACCCTAATTCTTCTCCGCTCGAAATCGTTGTTTAGAGCAACATGGAGTTGACGAGTCGTGACGATTCCAGGCGACTTAGTGCCGATGTCTACGACCCCGTTGCTGGTAGCAAGTGTCGGGCGCTAGTTTGCTGTACTCCTTACCAAAAGCTAATTCATCGATACGAGGAGACTGCGACCGATCTTGCTGCACGTGGCTACTGCGTTGTGATGCAGGATATCCGTGGGAGATATGCGTCCGATGGAGACTACGAGTGGATGCGGTGAGAACGAATGGCCGCTGGCTCGAACCGAGTACACAAACTTCTATATTCATTCGGAAGGTAGTGCGAACACGGTTGAGGGTGATGGATCGCCATCCGTTGACCCTCAGTGTGCGAACGAAGTCGGGCAGGATGTTTATAGGTATGATCCTCGTGACCCGGTGATGAGCCTCATGCGTACCGATTCACAGGCAGCGCCAGTCGATCAATCGCCGCATGATTATCATAAAGACATACTCGTTTACGACTTCTCTGTGTTCGATTCAGAACTAGAAGTTATAGGTCAGATATCACTAAAACTCTGGGCGAAAACAAATGGACCCGATACCGACTGGACCGCCAAACGTCCTCTTGTTTAAGAAAATGGATTATCGGTGAACTTGACGTATGGAATCATGTGAGCGTAGTACCGAAATGGCTACGAAAATCCAACGCTTATCGAACCGGGTGAAGTTGCTGTGTACACGATCAAGTTGAATCCGATCGCGTGCATGTTCAAGCCGGGGAAGAAGCTGTGGCTGTACGTTTCAAGCTCGGATTTTCCGAACTTCGATCGGAATCACAACATAGGTTAGGACTACTGGTCAGACGCTTAGTTGCGAGTAGCCCGGCAGGCGATTATCCATTCAGCAGACCGCCCGTCACATTTGGTATTGCCGGTGACTCCTCGGTAGTTCAGCGATTGGTAGGGACACAAAATGCGTGGCTTATGCCAGATATTAGCGCTGCGCTGTGATTGAATAGATGTGACATGAGAGATCAAAAGCAAAGTTATTTTCAACAGGTTAAGGCGTCCGGACGTATGTTTGGCGTTCTGGGTTTGATGCTGGGAGTGACGGCCGGCTCCCTGACCGGTGTAGCCATAAAGGGAGTCATTAGCGATCCAGTCGTCACTGGTAGCGAGGCCGTTGCGTTCTACGCGGCGTTCGGTATTAGTTCGCTGGTGACGATGTTCGTGATGCTCAACTACGTCACGATGACTTTGCGAGTTTCAGGTGATGGCTTCGATGTTCGCCTTGGAATGAAATCGGCAGTGGTGAAGACTGACGATTTGGTCGCAGTTCGTATTGCCGAGCCGAAATCGAGGATGACTCGTGCTGCTGCTCAGGCACGTCCTAATACGCGAAGCATCGCCAAGATGTGGAGCGTGCTGGGTGTGACTACAGGTATCGAGCTCGATGTTCGAGCGGGTGGTCATAGTGGCAAAGTTGAAACTTGGTTTATCGCTTCAAACGATCCTGAATCGCTCAATGACAAGCTTGTTGAACTTATTGGGACAGATGATGGCGAATCTGCTCAATCAGATTCGTAATCTTGCGGCAAAATAGGCAGCTCCCTAGCTAGCGACCCGGCAGGTACTGCTCGGTCGCCATGTTCAATGCTTCGAATTCGTCGTTCGCCAGCGACCACGTCATCGCCGTTGCGTTGTCCTTCGCTTGCATTGCTGATTTCGCACCGGGTATTGGTAGCGTGTCCTTCTGCATTAGCCAGTTCAGAGCGACCTGAGACGGTGACGCATCGTAAGCACTCGCTATATCGCTCATCAACGAAATCAGCGGAGGCAGCATCTTCAGTCGCTTACGTGCCCATCGCCACTTCCGCATGAATGGAGGCGGGTTGTCGGGTCGGTACTTTCCCGATAGTAATCCTTCAGCGAGAGGTCCGTACGAGATCACTGAAACGTCTAAATCACGGCATGTTTCCAGCACGCCGTTCGATTCGATTTTTCGATTTAGCAGACTGTATCCAACCTGATTCGCAGCGAGAACAATGCCCTTGCGATCAAGCATCTCGTGAGCACATTTCGTCTGTTCTGCGGAGAAATTGGAAACACCGACCGCTTTGACGAGTCCGTCTTCTGCGGCACCAGCTAAAGCATCTACCCAGTATTGGAAACTGCGGGGTCGAAAGGGGAAGTGAATCTGATAGATATCGATCGATTCGGTATTGAGTCGTTGTAAGCTGGCTTTGAGCGCGCGCCTTAGCGTCGACTTGTGCAGACGCCAAGGGTACGGAAAGAACTTTGTAGCGATAAGCGCTTTTGGCGAATCTGGGTTATTTGAGTTCGAGCTGTTTACGTGTTTGCCGAGAATAATTTCCGATTTGCCACGCCCGTATATCTCAGCAGTATCGAACCAATTGATGCCGTTCTCGATACTCGCCGCGTACGCAGCAGCGAGGTCTTCGTCGGTGTACGACCGACCATATCCCCAATAGAACGCACCGCCCCATTGCCAAGTTCCGGTTCCGACGGGGCTGACTTCGAGATCAGAACGACCGAGAGGTACTCGTCTGGGTTTGGATTCAGTTGGATTGTTGAATGAAGGATTCACAGCGTTAATGTTACGCATGAACACGCCATTCAGGATTGATACCTCATCGATACTCCCTTAGTCTTCCGGCAGAAATCCCTAAATCGTTCTGGATCGGTTTGAAGCCAAGTTAGTGCAAGCCGATTCCTTAGTTATGGAGCAGCACGTTGTCCGCAGATCAGACGCGACCCAATATAGTTTTTCTATTTCCAGACCAGTTCCGTGCCGATTTCGCCGGCTGTAACGGAGCCGACTGGCTGCAAACCCCGAACATAGATTCGATAGCTGAAAACGGAGTGCGCTACACAAACTCATTCTCAGCTTCGCCCATTTGCGTGCCTGCCCGAACGGCGTTGCTCACCGGAATGAACGCCATCCGAAACGGCGTGACCGGAAACTTGCACAACCTACGTGCCGACTGGCGAGACGCGGGCCTACGCACGTGGCCTGAAATTCTTGGTGAGAACGGCTACTACACCGCTGGAATCGGCAAAATGCACTTCTATCCGTGGGACGAACGGCGCGGTTTTCAGTATCGAGTGATCTGTGAAGACAAACGCTGGCTCGAAGTTCGTGACGACTACTTCCACTACTTAAAGCGTCACGGTCTGAAGAAGCTGCACGGCAATGAAATGCCCGGTTACCACGAGAACAAGGGAGCCGTGATTCACGATGTGCCTTGGGAACATTCGTGGGATCGATTCGTTGGATCAGAAGCTGTGAAATTTATCGATGATTACGGATCGGACCAGCCGTTCGCAATGATGGTCGGCTTCCCTGGACCGCATTGCCCTTACGACCCTGACGAGCGGTTCTTGGAAGGCATCGACGAATCGAAGATTCCCGAGGCTGCTCCCGAAGTGCCTGGACACACTCCTCAACTGCGCAAAGGCAACGTCGACGGCAACAAGCGACCTTGGAACGGTGTCGACTACTCTAAGTTCCCTGACGAGACCAAGCACACCGTTCGTAAGCACTACTCTGGACTCGTTCAGCAGATCGATTTCGAAGTCGGTGCCATTCTCGATTCGCTCCGTAACAAAGGACTTCTCGAAAACACCTACGTAGTGCTGGCATCGGATCATGGCGATTATCTTGGCGATCACAACTTAATCGGCAAAGCATCGTTCTACGAATCGGCGATACGAGTGCCGATGGTCGCGATGGGACCCGGTATCGAAGCGGGTCAGGTTCAAGAGGGGCTAGTCGAGCTTCGAGACGTAACTGCGACAATGCTCAGTTGGGCCGGAATCGATCAGCCTACGTGGTATGACGCGCAGCCGCTTCCGGGCGACGGAATGCCGGGTGAATCGGGTCGAGAGAATATTTTTGGCTTATTGGGCGATGGTTGGATGAACTTTGACGGTCGCTACAAGCTGCACAAATATCGAACTGGTGAGACGTTACTGTTCGACATGCTGAACGATCCACAAGAGCAGGTGAATCTGTTCGGGAACCCTGAGTTCGCTGACATCGTTGCTAGGTTAGAAATCGAGCTGACGCAGGAACTGATGGCTTCTATCGAAGGTTCGATGGACGATCGCTTGGCTCAGAACGGCGATATGTCGCAGGACCCAACTTTCGGCTACGAAAGCTGGAATCGTCCATGGCCAAACTCACCCCGAACCAGCGAAGCCACGTACGAGAAACCGTCGAAAGTGTAGGGCGTTTGTGGCGGTTTGGCGACTTTTTGTTTAGATGTACATATACTGCCGTTATATTCGAAATAGTCAGATGGAGTTTTCTTATGGTGGGTCGTAATATACGAATTGCGAGATACGGCGTTTTGATGAGCTCTGTCGTGTTATTGGTTGCCATTTTGACGGCCTGTGGCGGTAACGCAGTGGATGACGTTGATAGTTTTGTGCAGGTTCGTGATGCTCCAGCTGATTACACTATCGAAGACCTCAAAGCGATTGGGCTTAAAGCTTCAAAGAACTATGATGTTGAAGGTCTGCCTGATGGACTAGATGCTTGGAAGGGTTTCTGGGGTTTGGATCCGTACGACCGCCACGACTATGAGATTCGCTTCTACGCATCGCATACATTGGCAGTTTCGAGCGGTAAGCAGCTAGCTATCGACGCCACTGGTGCGGAGTTCGAGGCCAAACGTGATGAGCAGGTTTGGACTGAGGGCGTGAAGGATCGTTGGCAGGCTCGTGGCGTTACTGATGTTTCGAGCGGTGGCTCACGCCAGGCACCGGGTCCGACGTATCAGGATTGGGCGATCGTAGGCAACATGGTGATTCTTTGCGACGGTCTCGACTCCGAGCAAGCAATGATTCGCTGTGCGTCGCTGATCGACAACTTCTTGCCGGATGACGCGGGTTAATCGGAACGCATTCGGATCTCTGACCACAGTGGGCCTTCTTTTCGTGCAGCGACTATCAACGCTCCTGCTACGACCGCAACCAGCACCGCGGAAGTGATGCAGTACTGGCAGGCGGCTTTGATTACGAAGAATTCGATAGCAGTTAAGTAGATCGACGCTAGTACGCCGATTGCAGTCGTCAAGGCAACAACACGTCGCCTCTTCAGATCGTCGATTGGAGATTGATATGCATGGAGCGCACCGAGCATGATGATGGCGTAGGTTGCCATTCCAAACGCTGATACAGGGATGCCGAAAATCTTCGACCACTTGCTGCCGAGCACTGTGTTGCAGCCGCTTATGCTGCATCCGACTTCTGTGTGCGAGAGCGCGTTCGAAGTAAGGTAAGTCGTCACTGCGAGTCCGGCGATTCCGAGTAGCGCAATGAACAGCCACAGCTTTGAAGGTCGGCCTAAAACTGCAGCCGATTCGCTCTCTGAATCCGAAGAATTTGAACCGCTAACCAACGTCTATCCACCTAATTTGGCTAGAGCCTCTTCGATCTTGACTCGGTAGTAGCCGTAATCGTCGGGTCCGGTGATATTTTCACCGTTCAAGAAGAATGTGGGTGTGGATTTCACCCCTGCGTCGAGGGCGGCCTGTCGATCAGATTCGACTTTTGGAAGATACTTGTTGGTGTCCATACACTCGTCAAACTGATTCATTAACAGACCAGTCATTTCGCCAAAAGTACGAAGATTGGCGTCCGAGTAGTTACCTTTGTTTGCATCGTTCCAGTTTACAAAAACGGTTTCCTGATAGACCTTGAAACGATCTTGCTCACCAGCGCATTCTGATGCTTCAGCGGCCCTCCACGATTCGTCGCCTATGAAGGGAAAGTGTCTGTAGAGAATATTTACACGACCGGTATCTACGTACTCACGAATAATCTGTTGCCCTGTCCCGAGGGCAAAATTTGCACAGTGCACTCACTGAAAGTCCCCGAATTCGACAAGGGTTACCGGTGCGTTAGGATCCCCAATAAGCGAGCCGCTCGACGCCAGTACAGCATCATCAGTGTGCTCTAGGGTGGTCGTGTCCTCTGGTGAGAGAGCTACAAACGCGATGATCGCGATGGCGGTAGCTACAACTGTAACTCCACCCATCATCATCCAGTTTTTGTGGCCTGTGTTCTTGGGGGGATTATTATTTTGTCGTCGTTCTTGTCTTGAGGTCAATTTTGATATCAGGCTCTGAAATTATGAGAGTGATTATCTGTACTTAGCCAACAATAACAGCCTATGTTTTGCGACCGGTGAATATCACGTGACGAATTCCACCTTTTCCTTTGTGCGCTTGAATGTGGTGCTTTTCAGCTCGGAATCCGTTTCGCTTCATTCTAGAGATGAACCGAGGCTCGTCATCTGCCGACCATATGGCGACTCGCCCACCGTTTTTTAGAGCGCCTCGAATCGCTTGCAGACCGTGATCGGTGTACAGCCAGGCGTTGCGTTCGTTGACGAGCGGTGATGGGCCGTTGTCGACATCGAGCATGATCGAATCGTACTCATTGCGCCCGCCACGAATGGCTTTAGCAACGTCGCCCTGAACTAGTTCAGAACGTTTGTCGTCGAGTGGATTACCTGCGAAGGGGGCGAGCGGACCTTTGTTCCATTCAACCACTTCAGGAACGAGTTCGACTTGGACAGCGGTGCCATCTTTTGGAAGGAGGTCGAGGGCAGCACGAAGGGTATAGCCGAGTCCGAGTCCGCCGATCATGACTTTAGCGCCAGATCTGAGTTTGTTGCAGACTAGGCGAGCGAGCTCGATTTCAGAGAAATGCATACGGGTCGACATCAGCGGTAGATCGTCGGCTCTGATGATGTATTCACCATCGTGCTCTACAAGTTCGAGTCGGGTGCCATCGGGCGAAAGCGCTTCGCCAACTGTAATCCAAGGTTTCATAGGATTAAGTTTATTGGCTATTGAGCTGTGTTGGGTTCACATTCTCTTAAGGCGAAGAGATCAGCCTCGTCTTAGTCGCGCTCGTCATCGGACGACTCGGCTCTACATCGCAGTCTCCCCCTCTAACTCCCCCGGTCCGCGGGAGGACCGTTGGTTGCCTACGCTGGGTAAACGGGCTCTTCGAACGGGTAGAGCGGAACTCGGCGACTCTTGAATTCGAACGTGTCGAGATCGGCAGAGGTTACACCGGGACTGTTCACAATGATG
>Ga0233439_10000946_pt1 | contig 39399 bp, 34 predicted proteins | sample SI_123_September_6_FD_182713 | JGI IMG/M metagenome (GOLD analysis project Ga0233439, IMG submission 182713) | Seawater microbial communities from Saanich Inlet, British Columbia, Canada - SI_123_September2016_100_MG | ecosystem: Environmental > Aquatic > Marine > Inlet | place: Canada: British... | reverse complement strand
GGTTCTTCAGTTGGTTCTTCAGTTGGTTCTTCAGTTGGTTCTTCAGTTGGTTCTTCAGTTGGTTCTTCAGTTGGTTCTTCAGTTGGTTCTTCAGTTGGTTCTTCAGTTGGTTCTTCAGTTGGTTCTTCAGTTGGTTCTTTTGTAATTATTTTATACAAAAATCCTATTAAAACAATTTCAAGTATAATATATATATATATTTTCATATGATAGTATATATTATATAATATAGATTAAAAAGTAAATTATTTTTGTTTTGCAGCATTTGTTGCTAATTTATCAGCCATCATATTTCCATACCAATAATAGTAATCTAGTGAATCTTTAGGTGGTTCTTTTTTATGTGCTTTGACATGACGATATATTACATTTAAATTTTTAGAATAATAATATAAAGTAGTCATTAATTTTTTGTTTTCGATCGTTTTTCCATTAGAATTTTTCCATTTATTCTTTTCCCAATTTTTTGCCCATAAAGCCATTGAATTTACAATATACATTGAATCAGTATAGATGACAGTTTGCTTTATTCCTATCATTTCGGTTCCTATTAATTTTTCTATTCCTTTTACACAAGCAGTTAATTCTGCTACTTGATTAGTTACTTTATATTTAGTAGATTCTTTTAATGAAATAGATATATTACGCTTATCGTCATCTCCAAAAAAAACACCAATACCCCCACTTCTCGAACCTTTTACTTGATTATTTAATGCTGAACCATCGGTAAATAAATGTATTTCTTTCATTATTAATATAATGTAATCTAGATTATATTGTATTAATAATAGTTTTTATCAATATTTTAGTATAAGGATTTAATATTATTAGTAATAAATGACGCAAGTTCAAGGTTATGACCCGAATTCTCAATGGCTTAATCAAGTAAATCATGATAATATTATTGATTATTTTTTTACCCAAAGAAAAGTAGTAGAATATGAAGAAATAATAGATGAAAAAACATTGGATAGAAAAAGTAAAAAAATAAATAAAACAGTTAATTTTCTAGCAATTAATTTACCCAATAATCAATTTCAAAATGTTAGTAAATTAACTATTGATATTGAAATATGGGGAGATCAAAAATATAATTATAAAGGTTCTCTATGTAATAAGGATGGAGATTTTCCTCATTTATTACTTAAATTAAATGATGATAAACAACTTTTCTTAAAACTTATATATAATGACACTGAACAAAATAAAATATTAAAAACATTTACAGTATTTATTCCTATTTTAAAAAGATATCAAATTACTCCAAATGAATAAAAGCAATGCTATTGAGATCACATATTTTGTATTTCAACATTTAATTTAGTAAATAATTGTTTGTAGTAATTAACTATATCTTGTAAAATCTTTTCAATATTACTTGATTTTAATTTATAATGGAATAAAATATTATTACCTAATGGATGTGGCATATTATAACCTCCAAATTCAACTGATGTATGAGATTGTAATCCATTTGATATAATATTACCTAAAGTATGATCCGCATTTTCTAATGACATTGTACCTTCTAATTCTTTAGTACTAGGTATAGATTCATAAAATTTATCTAATTGATTAATGATATTATGATATATTATATCTAATATTTTTTTTTCATTAATTTGTCCTCGAGATTCTAAAATTAAATCATAATTATTGTTTTCTTTTTCTCTAAAAGTAAAGATAGATACTGGTGAAAAAATAGATGATTCTTCTTCAATTCCTAAACCAGTTATAGCAGACAGTTTAATTTTTTGGTCAGGTTGTAATTTTACAATTGGTATGTTTACTGGATATGGAGTCTTAATTTGTTTTTCACGAAAATAAAATTTACAATCGTTTGTTCCCACTGTTACAATATTAGTTGTTTGATTATGATATTCTAAATACATAGTTAATTGTTTCAAAGTTGAAATATTGACTTGATCATCGATTCTCATATCAACATCATCCATATTTAAAGTTACATCATCGATTTTGTTAACTTGAATTTCTTCTTTCACAAAAATATTAGTATCTGTTTCAATCCCAAAAACAGGTAGGTTGGATAATCGTAGTTTTAAATAATTATTATTAAAAATACTTGTATTCTCAGTTATATCTATATTGGTAAAAGCATAAATAGGAACGTATGTTGTTCCTATCCGTCTCAATGTATTTAAAATAGTATTATTAATATTCTTTCCTTGAATATTTAGCTCTAATCGAGAATTGACTATCTCTTTATCCCATAATAATTTTTTAACACTTATTTTATTAATAGATTCCATTATAATATATTATAATTATTTTTTATAACTAAATATCAATTTTTATTATAACAAAAACTTTAGGTTTTTGTTATAATAAGTGCAAGTCGAGCATCGCTTTCCCCAAATCAATTATTTATTTTTATATATTGAATATAGATTCATTTGTCTTTCGCATATATAATAATAATTTTGAAATTAAAGAATTTGGAGATAGAATAAACTCATTACATTTTAAAAGAACATACATATCAATAAGAAGATTAGTTATTAATTTATCTTGATCATTATGATTAAAATGAATACATTTCCCATTCGCATCAATTGGCGTAGTATATGTACTTAACTCATATTCAGGTAGTTCTTTTATGAATATTTTTAATGCATGACAATCATCAGTAGCTAAATAAATTTTTTTTATATCATATTTTTGTATTTCTTTAATAAATAGTTTTATTGAATTACGTCTATCTGTATTTCTAAAATGAACACCTATATACTCTTCTTTGTATCTAATATATTTTGATAATTTTATAGTTTTATTAACTCTAATATATTTTGTTGTCAAGTTATTCATATTACCACCAGACCCACAATATACTTTTAATATATCTGTATAATTATTTAAATCTTGGCTAACATTTATATCTTTTATCCAATAACTTCTACAACGATTTATTATCTTAAAAATAGGCTGGCTGTTTTTAATTGTATCAATAGATAAATTTTTAAAGCATGGTAAATTAGTTGGTAATATATTATAATCTTCGATATAACTAATATTATTTAAATAAAAATAATCACTAAATTTTCGTTGGAAAGCTTTATGATTAATTACATCAATTAATAAAATGTAATTATTTTTTATACACCAATCAGCACAATAAGATATTCCATTTAACATGTGAATTAATCCTCCTGAACCTTTATAAATCACATATTTATTTGACATTAAAGTATACCATTTTTTAAACTGGGGGTAGGTCGTCTGGCATTATTTCAGGAAATAATTTATTGCTATAAATTGCCGATAGTTTGTAAAATACTTTATCGCTCTTATATAACGAGTTAGCAAATGCTTTTAGATTCGGATTTACGTTATCCACTCGTAATAGATTAAACATTAACTTACGACTACGCATAAAACTTTCAAAATCATTACTATCGATTGATTTTAAATAGTTATATACATCTTTAATTCTAAAAAAGTCATCAGTTTTACTACCATATTTTTTCTTATTCTTAAAGAAGATACCTCTTAGATGGAATAAAATATCCCTGTATTCTTTGGATAAAATATTATATAATTCTGAATTTAAATGAGTTCCATTTTTATCCCACAAAATATTAAATAGATGATATAATTCAGATGTACATACTTTAAAAACAGCATCAATCGTTCCAATAGTATCAAAGGATTCATTTAAATTTGTTGGATTTACTATTTTTTTATATTTAAGTGCATTTGTATTATTTGCAAAATAATTTGATAATTTATTTGCTTGATACAAGCTAATAAAACCCCGATATAAATTTTTTTCTGGACCAATGGATCGATAAAATTGATATGATATATTTTGTAATTTTAAAATCATATTATTCATTTTTATTACAATCCCTTCATCAGTAGGTTCATCTGTCATATCACATAATTGATTAACTTGGTCAAATGGTGTTTCGTCTACTAACCTTTTTGGTAGAAAAATATTCTCTGAAACAATAGTTGCCTCAATATCTTCAGAGTTAATTTCCTTTTGTGTTGATTGTTCTCGGGCAAAAATAAAACATAATTTTTTATAATTTTTACCAAATAACTTTTCATAATTGACAATATTGCGGTTACTATGATGTATCAAAACAAAATGATAACTATATTGAATATCCAAGTATTTAGTAAAATCATTTAGTGTAGCATAACCGTCTTCGTTAAGCACATCCATAAACATTTTATAATGTGACACTTCATTTACTATTGAATTCTCAGAATCTAAACATCTTCGAGATGATAGATACCATTTACTATTATAATTAAATAAGGAAAGTAATGAACCTTCATAACATTGGAAAATTTCTTTAGTTGAAGAAGGATACCTTAACATATAATTAACTGCATCCATATTATAAATAGGAGTGGGACAAGTATAACATACTATTTCGAATGTTTCTCTATTAATAATTACTGAACGACATTCTAATTCAATAGGTGCTTTATTTCGTGATTCGTACTTGTTATACAGTAAAATCATATTATCCTCATGATAATCTTTAGTAAGAATACCTAACTTGAATAGGTTTTGTTTTAATTGGTCGATATTAGTATTATCCGAATTGTTAATATAATTAGAAAGTAATAAAGTTTGATTTTCCATTAAATTAATATAATAAATTAATCTTTAAATACATCATGTTTCAAATTTTTTATAATACTAGAGGTAAATTATTTGGTGTTAAATAACCATATCCTACTATATTAATAGATTTATTAGATTTTGTAGATATAATTATCATCATATTATTATCTATACACGCTGGTTTACTTAATCTAATAGTTATTGTATTTTCACCTTTTAAATTACTCGTTTTTATTATTTGGGATGCAATTGCTAATGTAGCAATTTGAACTGTAATTACTTGATCTATTTTTGGAGCCCACTTAATATCTTTATCAAAATCAACCAATATATATTTTAATTGGATTGTAATATATATATCTGGTAATTGATTTTCCAAACCAATAACACTACCTGATAAATTATCATTTTTACAATAAAATGGATCAATATTTGTTCCAATTCCAATTAAACCACCTGAAATAATAGAATCCATTTTTTCAGTATCAGATTGTAGAGATAATATCTTTGTTTTTAATGGAATGCATTTAAATGATCCATTGGGTAATTTATTTACTAAACCAGGTCTGACTTCAATAATATCTCCAACTTTTAAAATTCCTTTAATTAAACTGCCACCTAATACACCACCTTTCAAATCTTCTAATGATATATTTTTTTTATTTATATCAAATGACCTGGTTACTCTAAATTGCGGAGTTTCATTATTATTAATTATTTTTGGTGGCATATATTTTAGTATATTTTCTAATAAGAAATCTATACCTAATTTCTTATTCATACAAACAGGTATAATTGCTTTGGGTCTAATTTCTAGTTTTAATAATAGTTTATCTAATTCGAGTTTACGTTTTAATGCAACATCTTTTGATACAAGATCTAATTTATTCAAGCAAATAATAATATTAGAAAAGTTAGCAATTTTCAGTGCTAGTAAATGTTGCAATAATTGTGGTTTTGTTTCAATCGGTTCTGCAGCTGATATGATAACAATTGCACCTTGCATTAAATCTACACTGCTTAACATAGTAAGAATTAACTCATAATGTCCAGGACAATCTATAAAAGATAAATGATGAATTAACTCACCATCAAGTTTTTTAGATGAATTAGTCGAAACTAACTTGTTATCAATTTGATAAATCTTCATATTAGCGTATCCAGGTTTAATGGTAATGTTTCTTATTTGTTCCGAACTATGTTTTTGTGTTTTCGTTCCGGTAAGTTGAAATACAGTAGTTGATTTACCATCAGATACACTTCCTAGCATACCGATATTAAGAATTGGTTGTATATGTAAATAATTTTGTATATCTGTAGTCATATTATCCAAGTAATTATTATATTGCTATCAGTTTATATATCAATTTTTATTTTTGTTAACTATGTGATGTAGGATTGCGATTATTCAAATTATAGAATATTAACTAAGTTATTATAGATAAAAATGTCTAAAAAATTTTACTTGGATGATTATTCGGATGAAGATATAATTGCCACATTAGATGCTAATAGTACTAAAAATACTAAAAAAAATAAGAAAAATAAGAAAAATAAGAAAAATAAGAAAAAGTACATGGATAATCAACCCTTATTAAATATTACTGTTGACAGCGATGAAAATAACGAGAAGGTTATTATTTTATCATTAGATATACCTTTAGATGAAAAGACAAATAAAGTTCTTACCTTTGATCTAAGTATTAATAAAAACCTATATCTCCTAATCGGTAAAGAATTGTTTAGTTAATATATTTAAAATTTAAATATTAATATTATTATATGGATCATAAAAAATTAAAAGGTTTAGTTGAATTTCAGCGTAATTTTCGTTTTATACAACAAGAATTAAAAGTATTATCCAAAAAAATTATATTTTTTAAAGAATGTTTAGTTAGTATGACATCTAATTTACAAATATTAAATAATTTAAAAATATATGATAATGTTGATAAAGGATATATAATTTTATTAAAAGAATTAACAAAAATCAAAAAAAAATTAGATAAATTACCAAATAAATTAACTATTTCATACCTTAGAGATACCAGTATTGATGATATAAGCTGTTCCCTATGTGAAATTCAAATGTTAATAATTAAATATATGAATCATGTTTCTACAGATAAATTAAATTTAATGCTTGAATTGTTTATTGGAGAAGATATAATTAATAATAATATTACAAAAAATGATATGGATAGATTAACAGTATTACATAGAATATTCAATCCGATCTGTATATGGGATTCATGTTATCATAATAATACAGTTGAGTATATTGAAGATGATACACAAAAACGTGATATTATTTCAAAAGAATTAATTGAAACATTGTTGGATAATAAAAAGAATAATACTTCATCAGTTATTATCGGAGATATAAGTTTACCTGGATTTTTAAAAAATCTAACAGAAATAGTTATTAAAGATAAAAAATCAAATAAACCAAATCGAGTAATAAATTATAATCATATGGAATCATTGTGTATTTTTGATAATACACGAGATAATATTAAACTAACCAAAAATTATAATTCAGTTTCTTTAATTGAAGAAAAACACGGACTTAATATATATATTAGAATACAAGAACGTATTTTTATTATTCAAGGTATTATTCGAGATGATATACTTGATATTTATAAAAGTCATGATTTTATAAAAGGCATGATTCAAAATATCAAAACATATTTTAATTATGATATAATAACAGTACCAAAAGGTTATAAAACTAATTTTCTAAACGTTTTAACACTTCGAGATATTTTAGTATGTACAGAATCCGAATTAGGCCTAATTATTAAGAAAAAATATAATGAATATAAATTAATGAAAGGTAAATCTCTCAAATCACTAGTAAATGAATTTCTTTTAGCTAGTAAACACCGAAAGCTTGAAATTTTAAATATGTTACTTTTGGGGAATGACACTGATAATAAGATAGCATTTATTTTATATGATGTGCTTAAAATGAAGGATAAAAAAGGCATATCAGGTGAAATTTATAATTCATTACATTATTTAAATAAAATAAAATTAGAAAATGCACATAAGAATATAACAACAGATGAAGAAAACTTATATAAAATAATGAGTTCAGATATCTCTTATGAAAAAAGAATTAATTTAATGAATACTAATGATAATATCAAAGGTAAAGCAATTGAGAAATTAAAATCACTCAAAAATAACATGCAAGGAGATAGTAAAGCCGAATCATGGTTAGATGGATTATTAGAAATCCCATTTGGTATATATAAAGAGAATAATATAATGAATTTTAAATCTTACTTTATTGAAAAAATAAAACATCTCTGTCCCGATGATCATTTATTCTCTAATACTCAAATAAGTAATTTTATACAAAATAATACTAATATAGATAATAATTTGATTCTTGAATGGAAAGATTATAATAAAGAAAAAGCAGATTATATAGTAAAGGTTCGTAATAAATTAAACGAGGCGGTTTATGGACATAAAGAAGCAAAAACTCAACTTGAAAGAATTTTTGCACAATGGATAAATGGAGAATCTAAAGGAGCTATATTGGGTTTGTTAGGCCCACCTGGTACAGGCAAAACGTCTTTGGCTAAAAATGGTCTTAGTAAATGTTTAATTGATAACAATGATAAATCACGTCCATTCGTTTTTCTACCTATTGGGGGTTCAGTTAATGGTTCGACTTTAGTAGGTCATAATTATACATATGTTGGGTCAACATGGGGTAGAATAGTTGATGGTCTAATGCAATCTGAATGCATGAATCCAATTATATTTATTGATGAAATAGATAAAGTTAGTAAAACTGAACATGGTAAAGAAATTATTTCAATATTAACTCATTTAACTGATGCTACACAAAATGATTCTTTCGAAGATAAATATTTTTCAGGAGTTCCTCTTGATTTATCTAAAGCTCTTATCATATTTTCTTTTAATGATATATCACTACTAGACCCAATTTTAAGAGATAGAATAACAACAATAGAAGTTAAAGCCTATAATATTGAAGAAAAAATCAATATCGTCAAGGATTATATGCTTCCCGAAGTATTAAAAGATACTGGATTTTGCAAGAATGAAATTATTTTTAGTACGGAAATTATTGAATTTATAATTAATACATATACCAATGAGGCCGGAGTTCGCAAGATTAAAGAAAAACTAATAGAAATTATAAGAGATATTAATCTCAAGATGTTTCATGATTCAGATATTATATTACCATATAATGTATCAGAAGAATATGTTAGTGAATTATTCCAAAATAAACCAAAAATGAGAATAAAAAAAATAAATATAGAACCCGAAGTTGGATTAGTGAATGGTTTATATGCTACAACAACCGGTATTGGTGGATTAACTGTTATCCAAGTAATGAAATATCCAAGTGAAAAAATGTTAGACTTGACATTAACTGGACAACAAGGTGATGTTATGAAAGAATCTGCTGAATATGCTCTACGTATTGCTTATAGTTTACTAACAAAAGAAGAACAAGAAACTATACTAGAAGCTGGAGCTAATAAAAAGAATTTCGGTTTACATATTCATACACCTGATGCTGCAACTAAAAAAGACGGTCCTTCTGCTGGTGCTGCCATGACATTAGCGATTTATTCTGTTTTAGCAAATAAAAAAGTAAATAACACAGTTGCATTAACAGGAGAGATTGATTTATGGAAAAATGTAACAGCAATTGGTGGTGTATATGCTAAATTATCAGGTGCTAAAAAATCTGGTGTTAAGAAAGCACTAATCCCACATGAAAACATGGAAGATCTAGAAATACTTCGACAAGAAGGTATATCACCAGAAAGTGATGATTTTAAGGTTGAAACAATTAAAACAATCCAGGATGTCTTTGACAATTGTTTAATAAACGAAACTGAAAACATTGAAATTTAACTTATTTAGACATTTAATAAATAATCTATAATAATGGATAAATTATTTATTAAAAACAAAAACACAGATGTATCATATTATCGTGCTATTAATCTACCTCTAATAGAAAGATATCGTCCTAAAAATTTTAATGATATTATATTAGAGGATTTATTAAGAACCAAATTAAAGAATATATTGAAATCTAAACAACTTCCAAATATAATAATTACAGGAGAACCCAGTACAGGTAAAACTTCTACTATTTTATGTATGGCTAAAAAAATATATCGTAATGACTATGAAAATAATGTATTAGAATTAAATGCATCCGATGATCGCGGTTTAACTATGATTTCATCCACCATTCAACCATTTTGTAAGAAAAAATCTAATTATAATAAATTAGTTATCTTAGATGAAGCCGATAGTATTACACAAAAAGCACAAAATTTATTGAATAATATTATCGCTGAATATAGTAAGAACACGCGTTTTATATTTATATGTAATGACTCTTTTAAAATAAATGAATCTATTCAATCTAGGTGTATGATAATTACTTTTCCAAGAATATCAAGAAAAAAACTAAAAGTTAAAATAATAGAAATATGTGAAAATGAATCTATTGATTATACTAATGATGGTATAAGTAGATTAATTGCTTTTTCTAATTATGATATTAGACAATGTATCAACAATTTAGAATGTATATTATATACTAATAGAAAAGTAGATGTAGATACAGTTAATGAAATTATTGATATACCAAAATTAGAATATATTAAGAAAATAATAGAACATTGTAGAGATAAAAATATTGCAAAATCACTTAATACTATAACAAACTTGTATAATATTGGTTATAGTCCAAATGATATTTTATTAACTTTTATGAATTATATTCAAAGTGATGAATTTACTATGCTTGATGAAAGCACACGATTAAAATTATATCAAATTATTAGTACTAGTTACATTAGGGTTAATTATGGAGTAGATACTTTATTACAATTATATGGATGTGTTTCTAATATATACATGTTATTATTTAACTGAATAATATAATTTAATATTATATTTTTTAAAAATATGTTCGATATTCTTTGTTATGTTATTTGATTTTAAATATAAAAGTAATTTTTTTATTTTATTTTCATTTGAAATATTAGTATTATCAGTAAAATTAATCAAGCCTCGACTTAGATTACTCTTATATAATATCCTTTTTTTTATCAAGGTGTCCAATAAATTTATAAAATCGTCTGGTAAGGTATCAGTATTATTAAAATAATATATTAAAACTATTTTACAAAACATATTTTTATCAAGGGCTGTTGGACATTCACCTTTAACAAATTCTATAATTTCCTCGATTGATCTTATATATAAATATTCATCTAGTATATTTTGAACCTGAATTGTAAAGGTATCTTGATTACTATCTATCGTACTATCTATCGTACTATCTATCGTACTATCTATCGTACTATCTATCGTACTATCAGTTTCTTCGTCATAACTAATATTATCGAATGTGCAATCAATATTGGTATTATCTTCTAATTTTTCATTTATTAAACTTTCTAATAAAATCTTATTTCGCAAATTATTTTTAGATTGACATACTTTAATATGTTGTTTAATTAAATCATAATAATTATCTATACATGTATTATTAAACCATATATAAATATCGGGAATATATCTATTTTGTTTAATAATTATATCTCCTATATCGTTATCTAATGATTTATAAAAAAAATCATTATTAATAAAATATTTTAGTATTTTTAAATTATTTATTCTATCTTGTTCAGTAGTAAATTCATGTAAAAAACTAAATTTATCTGGTAAATCAATACTATTGGAATCATTATTGTTATAATCATGTTTTATTTTATATTCTAAAATTTGAATAAAGTAATTTGGCATTATATTTAATTTACTTTTATTGATTTGAAAAATATTTTTCATAAAAATAAAATAATTATCAATAAAATTAATATCTTTTATTAGTTTACAATACATTTCTTTTTGAATTATTTCATATTCATCGATATCTTTAATATTAATAGTGGCTAAATATTCTATTATTAATTGTTTTACATTATCATTTGATACTTTGTTAAGAATAAGTATTAAACGATTTTCTATCTTATTTTTATTTATTTGAAATTTATTATTTTTTAAGATATTATTTGATTGTTTACCAGTACGTTTCTTTGTCCTAATATTTGATAAAGCAAACAAATCATTTATTTCATTTATCAGATCGATACTTAACATCTGATATTGCGGGTTGGCTTTTAATTCACGTAACTTGATAGAATTCATAATTATTTATATAATATTTAGTATCATATAACCTTTATGTTAATTATATAAATGTTATAAAAGCAACGCTTTTATGCAATCGTGATTGCATAAAAACAAAAATTGAAATAATTATATGATATTAGGATGCAATAATATATGATAGAATGTCATCTAATGTAGAGGCTGAAAATAATACAAATGTACCTTTAGACGCCGATTGGACATGTGTCGCTTTTTTAGGTGATACTTCGGGTTCAATGTGTCAGCTTGATACGAAAGAACTTGCGCAAGGTGTAACTAAGATGATTAGAGAACAAAATGATGATAATCGAAGTGTTGTCTTTTTTGGAGCAAGATTCTCTAATTCATATCAACTCTTTTCTGATGGAGTTGATGGTAAAGATATTACAATCACAAAAGAGGATTTGCATCCAGATGGGATGACAGCGTTGGTCCCCGCATTTGCCCGACATGTTCGTTATGTTGGTGCTAAACTAGCTGCTATGACCGAACGTCGACCAGGTAAGGTCATTTTTATTCTTGTATCAGATGGTGAACAAACTATTGATTACCTACAAAATCGCGATGAAACTGATGCACCTTTTGAAGGACCAACTGGTTACGAAAAACTAAAAGAACTAGTGACTGAACATCAAGATGTTTGGAAATGGACCTTTATGTTTTTGGGCACGAATTTCGATAGTATTGCCGTGGGCACACAAATGGGCATCAATCCAACATCATGTATGAACTATCATTATTCAGATGTTGGAGCTCGTAATGTTATGCGAATGTGTAGCCAAGGAATGACCCGAGTATATGAAAATGCATATGAAGGCTTTACTGACCTAGAACGGAATGAAAGTCAATCACAAACCACATCAGGACCAAATTATTATCCAAATCCCAAATGTAATGGATATGAAGTCTTGGATGATAGTGATTTTATGCCAGCTTGCTGCGAACCGGTTGTCAATGAATCGGTTAACAACGAACAGACTGACAACCAGCCGGATGGATACGAAACAGCTGAGTTTGAACCTACTAGTTTCGAATAATTATCTATATTATTATATAATGGATAATTTTTTGTTTTTACTTTATTTATATATTGGAGTATTTATTGTATATACTTTAACTCCTTATCCAGAGTTATTTATTAAATACCCGTCATTAGATAGTATAGTTAAAAAATAAATATATAAATTAAAAATCATTTCTTACTTTAATCATAATACCAAGTTCTTTTGCTTTTTGAACTTTAGATGTATTGGCAACAGATTCGTCTTTAATAATTAAAATATCTGTATTCTTAGAAATAGAATTTGCAATAATTGCTCCTTCTAATTCTAAATATTCTACTAATTCTTTATCACGAAAACCAGACAGAACGATTTTTTTATCTTTAAACTTTCCGGTTTCATATACTACTTTTGGTTCAATAATACTAATATATTTTTTAATATTATTATAAAATTTTATAAAATCAGGAAAATTTGTAACAAACATTGTGCTTGTTTTATCTTCCCAACCATCAAGTGTTTTTAAATACAAAATAAATTCTGCCCTTGTCCATGATTGGTATTTACTTAAAATGTCTGGATATTTAGCCAATACAGATTTCGCTCTTTCCAATCCCATCCCATGTCCTAATTTATTTGATGCTTGCATTAGATGAGCTAATGTAATATTAGTAGTTCCCTTCTTAATTGCATTTATTAGATTTTCTGCAGATTTTTCTTTAAATCCTGTAATTTGTGAATTAGATAGTATATCATCTTTTGATAATTTTAATACTTTTTCAATTGAATCAACTCCTCCATCATATAACTTTTCTACTATTCTTTCCCCCATACCTTTAGTATTTAAGGTAGAGAAAAAGTAATATATATTTTTAACTATGATTTCACGACAAGATAAATCTGTTGATATAATATCTACACCTGATTTAGTCCATTTATAATTACCAGTTGGTAAATCTGCTTGTTCGGCTTTTTTTATAATCCGTTCAATTTTTGGTATTACATCTCCACTTCTAATAATTTCTATTACTGCACCCTTACCTAGCATATTATCTTGGACAAACTTTGCATTATTAGCTGTTACTCTTTGAATAGTAACTCCACAAATTTTAACTGGCTCAATAATAATAGTTGGATTTATATATCCATCTTTTGATTTATTCCATTCAATATCTACTATAGTACTGGTTGCTTTTTGTTCTTCTAATATATCTTTAAAAGCAAATGCATAATCTGGATATTTAGTTTCTGTCCTTTGATGAACATTATTATTCGTTACTATAATACCATCAATATCATATTTTGAATTCGCTTTTCTTTTAATCAAGTATTGTGATAAATACTCGAAACTAATATCAGATACTTTTTTATGATGAACACGATTATAATGTAATTCTTTAATAATATCATATTGTTTGGTTATTTTATAAATTGGGTCAACTACTTCATACATTACTAGACGCGTATCACCTGCTAATTTTGGATTTATATTTTTACTATTAACTAGTCCAGACACAGTATTTCTAGTATTTTTCATTTTATCTTGCCAATTTCTTGCAAAGATTTTTTTAGAAATAATTAGTTCTCCTCGAAAAGCTATTAAATTCTTAGCTCCTTTAATTTTTCTATCCGAACAATATTTTTCAACTGTACCATAAGTTGGAATATTAGGTAAATATTTAATTATTGGTGATATATCCATACCATAGGTTGATGTGCCTCTAGTATATAATTTAATTTCTTTATCAAATGTATATACTAGTAAACCTGACACACCATCTAACTTGTCACTTAGGATATATTTACCTGGATATTTTTGTTTCCATGGTTTTAATTTATTTGAACTTGGTTTAATCTTAGCCATACTACCTAAAAAATAAGGTAATTTAACTTTATCTTTTGATTTAATTGAACTACCAACTTCTTTTAAAACTTTACTTTTAGGATTTTTTAGTCTTAAAAAATCTACTAATATATCCCATCGTGCGTCTGATATAACAGGTTTTTCGTTATAATACTTGTCAGAAGTATATAAAATTAACTCTTCTAATTGTTCTACTGATAAATTGTTAGCGAAATTAAATGGATCCTCGCTTGAGTTGAGATTTTTTATTAGTTTCATGTATCTTAATTAATAATATAATATTTATTTATAACAAAAATCAATATTTATTTTCGTAGTTATATTAATGGAAAGTCCTAATAATGTAGCAAACGTAGAACCTGTTAACGTAGAATTTGTAGAACTCGTTAACGTAGAACTCGTTAACGTAGAAACCGTTAACGTAGAACCTGTTGAACCTGTTGAACCTGTTGAACCTGTTGAACCTGTTGAACCTGTTGAACCTGTTGAACCTGTTGAACCTGTTGAACCTGTTGAACCTGTTGAACCTGTAAGTGCAACACCAAACCCAATATCAACAATTGTCCGAGCTTTAATTGACGATGATAAATTCTTAAATAATATCGAGTCAAGAATTAAAGAGATAATGCAAGATGGCAAAGTAGATACTACTGATATTCCGGATATTGTTCTACTTGTCATAGAGTGTTCAAATAATTTAGGCAGTTTTAATTTAACATATAATGAATTACCTGAGGTATTAGAAGAATTTATTAACTATTTACTTGAACGTTTTGATGTTATTCCCGATGATCAAGAAGAATCTTTTAAAAGAATGGTAAGCATGATAGTTAAATTAGTTATGCTTAAACCCAAGGTAAAAAAAGCTTGTTTATCTTTAGCTAATAAAATAAATATATTCAAATCTTGTAAAAAATAAAATAATCTAATTATTAATATATGGATAATGAATTATTAATAATTACATTATTTACTATTATTTTTGTAATAATTTATAAATATACTGTAAATAATTCTAGTATCGTTCCACAGAATATTAGTAAAGAAAATATGACGAATGATGCGAATAATAATATTGGACACGTTTTTAATGTTATCAATAACACATTCGAATCAACATCCAATAAAAATTTAGAAAAATTGGAAAATACAGTTGACCCTAGAAAAGTAGAAGTTCCATTAGATGATACAGATACAATAAATATGATAAAAGAACTTGCACAAGAACAGTCTGAAAAGGTAGAATTATCTTATCATGAAAGAGTAAATAAACAAACTGTTCTATTTAATAAAAGTTCTAATGACTATATTGTTAGACCAGATTACAAAAATATAAAGTTTGAAGATAAATCTATAGGACAAATAATTGATCAAGGCAAAATTCAATTAGACGCTAATATATCTAATGAACAATTAAATAATATTCAGAGTGACTATTTAGAACAAGAAAACAAAGAACTTGAAAAATACTATAATCCAGTATTTACATCTTATGATAAAAATTTTGATATAAATAATAATTTTACAATCGATAGATCTTTTAATGCAACCGAATTTCCCGATGCTAATCAAACTATACAACCATATTCTGGTAAAATATTTGGCGCTTTATATTAAATGTCATAAAAGCAATGCTTGACTTGTACTTATTAACCATTATTACAAGTCAAGCATCGTAATAATATAAATGTCATAAAAGCAACGCTTTTATTATTAATAAAAATTGATATCAAAACAATATAAAAACTTATTAGTATATTTTATTAATGAGTAGAAATAATAAAATAGGTTCATGTGATGCATTTATAATTAATGATCTTGATATCAAAAACAAGATCATTGATTACTTGTTTAATTCTATAAGTTTATCAAAATTTCGATATAATATATTAGATAATATATCTCAATTAAATTTTTTGAAATCTAATAAACATTATGTCTCTCCTAATTTTAAGGGATATAATTATTTTTTAATTTTTACTAAAATAAATAATATCCAATATTGTGTTGCGATTGATAAAAAAAAACTATCTTATCATCGAGATAAAGTTGATATTAATACAACAACTATTTACAAGTTAAAAGTATTGACATCACAAAGTATTTTCAGAGGTTCTATATTTGATTGTAAATTAATTAGAAATAAAGAAAATAAATACTTTATGTTAATTAAAGATTGTTATAAATTAATGGGTAATAATATTCATGATATGGAAATGAATGATAAAATGTTATATTTGAATGGTATAATTGATAATCAGTTTGAAAAAAATGCATGTAAAAATTTTGACTTTAAAATTAACAAGTTATACAAATATGACAAATTAGACCATCTTGTTAATCAAGTGATTCCAGCATGTTCTCTTGAAATTCATGGACTAATATTTTATCCTAAAATATCCGGTGTATCGATTATATATATTAACAAGAAAAAGGATAAAATACAAATTGAATCAAGTAACAATAGTATTAGTGGTGATGCTTATAATATGATTAAAGAATTAGCTACTTTTCTAAAAGAGAGAATATACTCTTATGAAAAAGAAGGGCAAAGGAAAAATCTCTTAATAGAAAAAACTAATATATCTGATGTCTATAATATTTACGAAATCGATAACACTAAAGTAGGTATAGCTCATATACCAAGTTTAAAAATTTCAGCTTATTGTTATGAAAATATTAAAGATACCGAACCAGTTAAATTTAATTGTATTTACAATAACGAGTTCAAAAAATGGATTCCTTTAAAAATTGTTTAAACATATATAATTATGGAACATTCTGTTTAACAGACTACCTTTTTAGGACAAGAAAAGTATAGATACAGTTACATTATCATAAGACCCTTGGTTAATTGCATGTTCAGCTAATTTTTTTGCAATATTACCTGTATATTTATTTTTTAATAAATTATTTACATATTTGGTAGCATTATGGTTTGCAATAACATCCCATAACCCATCACATGCAAATATAATAAATTTATCTTTTTTATTTAATCTTACACGATATACTTCTGGTTTATGAGTAACATATGGATATGTATCAATATCTCCAAATGCTCTAGATAATGAAAGATCTTTGATACGCCAATCAGCGCCATCAAATTTAATCTTACCGCCTAATTTTTCAATACGTGACCGTTCTGTAGTTGAATTAGGTTTATGATCTTTTGTTAAAGGAACAGTTAAACCTTTATGATTACATAAGATTGCCCGTGAATCGCCAACATTAACCATCCATAACATGGGATTATTATTTCGATCGATATAATGAACACCACATAATGCAGTTGAACCACATCGTTTAGCTGCTATTGGATGTTCTTTTTTTAATTTCATTTGTACTTTATCATATAACTTACCAAAAAATCTTGATACTACTAAATTTTTTTCTTGATAAATATTAATAGGTGTTTTTTTTAAAATATATTTAGGTAAAGTATCTTTTAAATATTTTGATACTAATTTTCCACCATGTCCATCAAAAACTCCAATAAAATTAATTGGATGTAATTTCTTATTCTTATTATCTATATTTATAATATTAAAATGCTGATCTTCATTTGATTCTCGTTTTCCTTGTAAAGTATATGTATGGATCTTCATATATTATATTTGAGATATAATATGTAAAGATAAAAAAATATTTATACTTTTATTATGCATGAATTAATATAGAATTTTTAATATACCAGCTATTATTCTCATGACATAGAATGAAACTCTGTGCAAATGGATATTTATTATCTATCATGCCTAATAGATTAATATCGATCCGACGTGAACCTGAATTCACATAATCACTTTTCTTAACGGTGTAACTATGATTTTTTAATTGATCTAGTAATTGGAGCAGCTCATTCTGCTGATAGTCTTTATTACAATATCTCAATACTGTATATTCTCTAATAGTTTTTTGGTCTATTAATACTTGGAGATTCTCTTGTAAATATTTAAAGTATGTGTTAATAAAGTCATTTACCACTTGTTCATTATTCCCATTAGTCTTTATATATTTTGGTTGAGGAACTGTATATTTTTTTTGTGATTCTTTTGGTATTGGTGCAAAGGGTGGATTAACCGACTGTACTGGTGGAGGAATAGACGGAGTCATAGATTGCGTTACTGGGGGATTTGTATAACCCCCAAATGGATTAACTTGTTGTGTTGCCTGTTGATAAAGATTAGTAAACAAACTGGTTGTTTGTGGAATACTATTAAATGAGTTTGCCATTATTAATAAATAAAATATAACTTTAATTACTATTTAATAATCAATTTTTATAAATAAATTATTAAATAAAGCGTGTGTTGCTATCTGTTTTTAGTTAAATAAAAATTAAGTTTTTTAATTGCTGTTAATAGAATAAATGCGTCGGGTGCTGTTCTCGGTTTGTAATTATAAAATTACATTCGCTGTTCGAGAACACTATATTTGCGTATGTTGCGTATGAGTGTTTTTATTTAAAAAATTTTAAATAATCGCTGTTACTCAAAAGCGTTGGGTGCTATCCCCTGTTGAAAGGCGTTCTACCATTTAACTACACATCCAAAGGATGCGGCCGGATTCGAACCGACACTACCTGCAAAAAAAGGCAAGGTAATTAGCTGTTAGGGAATAATGCGTCGGGTGCTGTTCTCGGTTTGTAATTATAAAATTACATTCGCTGTTCGAGAACACTATATTTAAACTTTGGGCTCAATATTTTAATTTTTCAATTTTTTTTGATAAATTGAAATAATGAATGTCTTATTCTCTTTATGAGACGATGGAATAGTTATAGTCTTTTACCGAGACGCTTCGTATATAAGATATTTAATCCTTATATATATTCGCTTTTCTTTAACAGAACATTAAACAGTTTCTAGTCATGTTGAGGACAACAGCCTTCTACGGGGCTCGAACCCGTGACCCTTAGGTTAAAAGCCTAATGCTCTACCGACTGAGCTAAGAAGGCATTCTCTTTATCCTGATTTGAACCAGGAAGAATCGGTTCCAGCAGGGATCGAACCTGCGACCTTTCGATTAACAGTCGAATGCTCTAAACCAACTGAGCTATGGAACCATTTTACTTTAAAGTTATTTTTCCTCAAAGGAACTAAATAATGCTCCGTATGGGGATCGAACCCATGACTTCGGCGTTATAAGCACCGCACTCTACCAACTGAGTTAACGGAGCGTGTTGCTACTTTCTGTTTATTATATCAATTACATTGCTGTTAGAAAGTAAAAAGCCCTCGGTGGGACTCGAACCCACAACCCCCAGCTTAGAAGGCTGGTGCGCTATCCGATTGCGCCACGAGGGCAGTTGCTAGTGACAGGGTTCGAACCTGCGCGGACATAACATCCAGTGGAGCTTAAGTCCACCGCCTTAACCACTCGGCCACACTAGCATATTTTCCTTAAAGGAACTATGATTTGTTAATTGATAAGTAATTTTGTCTTTAAATAATTAACAAATCAATTTTTATTAATAATAAAAGCGTTGCTTTTATGACATTTATATTATTACAATCTTGATTGTAATAATATAATAATGGTTAATAAGTGCAATCGAGATTGCTTTGGAAAGAAAAGAAAAAAAGCAATCGAGATTGCTTTTCTTTCCCCAAATCAATTTTTCTATCTTTAATAAAAATTGATTTGTTAATTGATTATATAATAATAAAGGCACATATATTAATGGACCCAATTAATAACCCTGAAGATAAAGTAATCGAAACTACAAATGATTTGATTTTCGTTCCTATTAAATTATCTACAACTGGTACGATGGAACCTTTTTGGGGAGTAGAACTTAATTTACCTGTTGCGCATTTAACGGCATCGGGTGAAATAATTAATCAAATGTCAATAGATGATATAATTACTGCTTTCAAAACATACCTTACAGAAATATGTAAACCATTTCCTATATTAATGGAACGTATTAAATATTTAAATATATCATTTCATGCAGATTGGGAACAAACTATAATTGATTATTATAATAATAATTGTAGTGAAATTTATTTATGTGATCATAATTGTCATAATTAATACTATTATTTACCATTTTTTAAAACTATGCATATTTATATTCAACACTTATTATTTTACCTAACATTACTAAACTATTAGAATTCATAACGGATTCTTCTGACATTAAATATATAGAATAATTTTTAATATTAGCATTAATATTATCTTAATTTAATTTTATATTTATCCGGAGTATTAACAATTTTTTTATTAACTGTTAATACTTTTTTCCATTTTGTTAATGGCTCTAACATTGTGTAGGTATTATTATATTTTTTAACTAAATTAGAGTTTTCTAGTACTAATAATTCTTCTTGATTAAAAGTTTTTTCCCATGTCTTTTGATGGAATATAACTTGTTTAATTTTATCTGTATAATCAACTAATTCTCTTTCACAGCAATTATCACAATTGTTACAACAGAAAAATTTAGGTACTTGACCAAAATATTCTAGAATAAAACGGCGACGGCATGTATTAAGATAAAAATATCTTGCCATCGTATCTAATCCTTTTTTTTTATTTTGAATTATTTGTTTAGACATGTCTGTATTTTTACCACACATACTTTTCCCAATAATAACATTTTTGTATTGGAAAAATAAAATAGTTTCAGCTTTGTCTTTATCACGTCCTGCTCGTCCTATTTGTTGGTAATATTCTTCAATTGATGAAGGAGCCCCAAATATTAATACACATCGAACAATTTGATCAATTCCCATACCAAATGCAATAGTGCTGATAATTATATTTGTTTCACCATTACTAAAACTAGTTTGGATTTTATAACGCATACCCTTAGACATACCAGCATGATACGCAAGTGATATCTTACCATGTGTTTTATTAATTGCATTAGCTAATTCGACACATGATTTTCGACTATTGGTATATATAATAATTTTACTATTACGATATTTTTTTAACCATGGTTCAATCACATCTGGATTAATATTTTTAACTTCGATACATTTTAAATATAAATTTGGTCTATCAAAATTAGCTCGAACTAATAATGGGTCTCTTAATTCTAAATACTCTGCTATTTCTTGAACTACCTGAAAAGTAGCAGTTGCAGTAACAGCTAATAATGGTATTGTGGGAAATTTTTTACGGAATCTGTTTATTTTTAAATATTCATTTCTAAAATCATGTCCCCATACACTAATACAATGACTTTCATCTACTGCTAAAAATCCCAACATATTATCATTTACTAATGTTTGTGCTAATTCCATTCCATCTCCTTTAATTAGAAATTCGGGTGACATGTAAACTATTTTTATTTCACCATCAATAATTTCAAAAATTTCCCTATCTTTATTAAAATTATTGCCATGTAAGGCAGCTACAGGAATATTCATTTCAACTAATTTTTCTTTTTGATCTTCCATCAAAGATATAAGTGGGGATATAACAAAGATTACTTTTTTGGTAACTAATGGTGGAATTAGATAGCACATTGATTTACCATAACCAGTTGGTAATAATCCGATTACATCTTTACCATTAATATAATTAGTAATTATTTCGATTTGTTTATCTTTTAATGAATCATAACCCCAATACTTTTGAAGAACTCTATTAATTTTTTTTTCGATATTCTTAGGCATTTAATTAAAAGTATATGACTTTATATTTTTAATTAAATTTATCAATATTTTTAATAAAAATAGCAATGATGCACATATATAGACATATATATATCTATATCATATTAATATGTTAAATAAAAAAAAAGAATTTACCAATTGTAATCAAAACAACATTGATTTTTTTCTACAGATATATTGTATATTTTCATTATTTATTATAATCTTATATTTACTACATATGAATGAAATTAATAAAAATAATGCATCCCAAATGTATTACACTAAAGATAATAATTAAAGAATATTACAACAACCAAATAACTTTTTTTTATTAGGTTGTTCTTGTCCTAATTCGATTGTTTCAAATTCATAATAATTTAATGGCAAATCACATATTTTATTATGAATAAGTTGTATTAATTCATTAAAATTTTTATCATCCTTTACACTTATTTGCATATATGGTATTTTAGTATGTTTCAATATATTATTTAATTTTGTTAAATCAATTTTAATTTCTAGATCAGCTTTATTACCGATAATTATTTTTTTAACATCGGATGTGCAATACATATTGACTTTGTCTAACCATTTAGAAAGATTATTTATACATTCTGGTTTATTTACATCAATCATAATAATAACTAAACTACTGTTTCGGTAATAAGATGATACTATAGATTGAAATTTTTCTTGACCAGCTGTATCCCAAATCTGTAACTTGAAAACTTTATTAAAAATATCTATATATTTTATAAAAAAATCTACGCCTATTGTTGAACTATATGAATATACATAATCATCTGTTGTTAATTTGGTACAGAATGTAGACTTGCCTACACCAGCATCTCCTATTAATAATGTTTTAACTAAAACATCATAATCCATTGAAGTAGGAAACATATATGTATTAATCTACGTTTTAATTTTCATTAAAACTTTAGGCGATTATATCGCTAATAATCGAGACAAGCGATGCAAGTCTGGCATTGTTAACAGCAGTTGTCACATATACCAATGCAATCTCGATTGCTTTTATTCAATCCTGATTGTATTAATCTTCATTTTCAGATTCTGACTCTGATGTTGAATTATTAGCTGAACTACTTGAAATACTATCTAGTTCACTCTCGTCAGAACCACTGTCAGAATCCGAGGCACTACTTTCTGATGTAAACTCATCTTCTGATTCAACATCAATCGTATTCGTGTCGATTTTAAGTGTTTTAGCTGCTTCATTTTTATTCGGTTGTTGCTTAACTGTTTCTTTTTTGGTTTGTGCTTTTTTTGCAGGTTTTTCGTTTACTGGTGTTTTGTTTACTAGTGTTTCGTTTACTGGTGTTTTGTTTACTGGTGTTTTGTTTACTGGTGTTTTGTTTACTAGTGTTTTTTTAGTAACTTGTTTTTTAGTTTTTGTTTGTTCAACAACTTCAATATTGTCATTAGTCTTATCTTCTGTAATATGAGCTACTGTAGTAGTTTGTTTAGGTGGTGGTTTTAAAGTCTTTTTAGCTACGGTTTTTGGGTTATTAGCTAATGGTTCTTCAATTTGTTCCATTAATTTAACCATTTGTGATATTACGTCATCTCGTTGTTTTTCTAGACCACTAACTTTACTATTAAGTTTCGCAATCTCGTTTGTTAAATTTAAAAAGTTGACCTTTGCTTCAACTAATTGTTTATCAATATTAGTTGTTTCAATATTAGTAGTATCATTTTTCGTAGTCTCAGTCATAACTTGTTTCTTTTGTCGAGGCATTATATATTATGCATCATATGGATAATAAGTCTATAAATCAATTTTTTTTTATTAATAATAAAAAAAATTGATTTATTTGTTAAATATTCCCTAATTGCTTTAAATTAATGACTAAATATAAACTGTTAATCAAATTTAATAATCTTAGTAATTTACATCGAGAATCTTATTTATCATATGAATCTAACTATCATAATGATTCGGGGTTCGATCTAGTTTGTCCAGATAGTATTTATGTTAATTCAACTAATATTGGGACCATTAATTTTCAAATATGTTGTGCAATGATTGATACTACGACGAATGAATTAACTGGATATTATTTATATCCAAGATCTTCTCTAAGTAAACATCCTTTAATGTTAGCTAATCATGTGGGTATTATCGATGCTGGATATCGTGGTAATATTATGGCAAAGGTTAGATATCTTCCGTTTATTACTAATGAACCAAATTATAAAATTGATGAAGGTATTAGATTGTTTCAAATATGTGCACCAGATTTATCACCATTTAAAATAGAAATAGTAAATGAATTACCCAGTTCCCAACGTGGGGAAGAAGGATTTGGTTCTACCGGATTATAATAATGTAGTTGTTATTAAGTTTGTAGATTGGTTGCTATTTTTTTTACAAACCGATAAATATTATCTAATGATTCATGACCATCTATATTTATTATTTTAGTATCGGTTGTATTAATCCATTCATTATGTTTGTTATTACAATTTTGTAAATATTCTAAGGATATTTTATTTTGTTCTTCAATCCGATTTCTTTTATTAATACGGGCTAAACATTCTTCTGGATTAGTATTAACATATAATATTAAATCTAGTTTAGTTTGTTCCTTAAAAGTATCAAACCAATATAAATAAGTTTTCCATTCAATTTGTTTAATCATACCAGATTCATAAAGCATACTAGCAAATACATTCTTATCAGTATAAATGCTACGTTCACAAATAATAATTTTATCTGGATTATTTTTTATAGTATCAAATAAATTTCGTAGTCTAGTAATATAAGCTAAAATTTGGAACCAAAATGAATTTTCCTTTTGGTCTTCATAGAATAATTGTAAGGCATTAGTACCACTATCATCTGTAATATTAGTCCATTCCTTAACAGGCTCGTCTACAAATACAATATCAGTAGAATGATTTTTAAGAAATTCAATTATAGTAGATTTACCAGATCCTATGTTTCCTTCAATTGATATAAGCATTTTTATTAGTTATATTTATTAGCAATTGAATTACTAATAAATATAATTATCAATTTTTATTAACACTCATAAAAACTTTGTTTTTATTAATAATAAAAGCGTTGCTTTTATGACATTTATATTATTGCACGATACTTGACTTGTAATAATATAATAATGGTTAATAAGTGCAATGCAATCCTGATTGCATTGCTTTGTGAGATTAGGAAAATACAAGTATTTTCCTAACTACAAATCAATTTTTATTTAGTTTTCTACAAATTTGTTAATTTACGTAAAATTATAATTACTATGCCCATTAATAAACCTTTGAAAGCTATACAAGGTATATTAGAATCTGTTGTATCTAAGATAGATATTCTATTACATAATAATTCAGTCATTTTACAATGACTAAAAATAATAAATAAAATAGTATATATTAATAATTGTTTTACTAGTCCTAAATTTCTTTTAAAAAATCCAGGTCTTGGTGCATCTAAATGTTCTATGGTATTAACCATTTGATTATTTTGTGGAATATAAGAATTATGATTCATTGGGGGTTGTCTGGGGTTCATATTGGGGTTCATATTGGGGTTCATATTGGGGTTCATATTGGGATTCGTATTATTATATTGTTGTGGGGGCATATTAGGGTTATATGTCATGTTTTGTTGTTGAATAGGTTGTTCGATTGGTATATAATTTTGAGAATTCATATTACCATATGTGTCTATATTACGTTCAATATTACCAACAATTGTTGGTATATTCATTTGATTATTTGGTGCACCCATATTGGAATTCATATTGTTTGGATTCATATAAATTAGTTTATATAAAAAATATCGTTAAACTATTTTTTATGATGTTGATATGCCATTTCTAGAATACGGTATTTATTTTTAATAATAATTCTACCAATTTCATCTTTCTCTTCTCGTTCAATATCTTCCTGGGTAGTATAATCTGTTAACTCTTTAGATAAATAAAGTATTTTTTCCACTTCTTCTAAAGTAAGACTACCGCGTATAGTATCTGTTACCATGGTAAAAAATAAACATTTTTCTATCTTACAACTATCAGCTAATAATTTACCACATACACCAGATTCACCAAATTCATTAGCAACGTACCATATATTTAAGTTATGTTTTAAGAATGGAATTTGAAATTTTTTATAATTTGATTTATCTTCCTCAAAAAATTTATCAGCATATATATCTAATGGACCAATAATTTCTTCTTCACGATAAGTATCATCTTCATAAATAACTACTTTTGTATAAACTCGATCTCGCATCATTTTTTCTAAATCTTTTATCGTAAGATTTTCATATTTCATATCGGTTGATACAACAGGGATATTTAATTTTTGAATTATAGCACACCCAAATATTAATTTTTCTTGTAAATCAAATAATTGAGCTAATTGATTCAAGTATTTATCTTTATCTTTTGCAAATTCTTCTTTTTCTTTATCTGTATAATCTAAATATAATATTTCATATGTTTCATTTTTATTAGAACCAATTATATGAGGTTCAATATATGGAGATTCACAATCGTTAACATTTAATAATTCTGCTATTTTTTCTAAATATTTAACAGGATCACTAGGCATAGTATGAATTGAACAAAAATCTTGTGTTAATAATGTATGAATATAGTCTGGATGGTCCCATTGATATGTTGTTATACTACATGGTTTTATTAAAAGAACATTAAAATCTTCCGTATTAGCCGTTTTTAACGATTTTAATACTACATCATTCTCAGCACTGTTTAAAGACATTATCATATTACAAAGTCAATTGTTTAATTGTTTTAACTAAATAATCCCAAGTTTTTAAACTTTGTATAAACATTATCTATTTTTTCTTTTTCTAGGATAGTAACTGGTACTTGTGAAAAGAACTTTACGTTATTACCTTTTTCATGTGGAATAAAATTAGAGTCATCAACATAATATAGAAATCTTTTTTGTTTGAGTCGCTCTAAACAATCATCGGTTTTTTGTATTAATCTAATACTATCGCCTTTATATTTTTTAACTAATTCAGTATCGGTCCATTTAAAAGACCCCAATAAAGCGTGAATAGGTTCAGTATATGCAAATATCTTGTCATTTTTTTTAGGATAAATTTTAGATGCTATATTATAAGGTTGTATCATACCAATCCATAAACCCGACCCTTTTTTTTGTTTACTAGATAAATCAAGTATTTTAATTATCTGGTCAGTTGTTTTTAATAAATACCCAGTTTTGGTATAGTGTTCGTTTATCTTTTTTTTTGTTTTTAATAAATAGGTAAAATCTATATTTTCAAGGGGATATACACCGTGTATAATATCATCTCTATATTTATCAATATTATATCCAATAATATTTCTAATAGTTTTATTAGATACATTAACTAAAAAACGATTGTTAGTCTGAATATCAACTTTTTTAGAAATATTACGAAAGTGATTATTATATCCTATTATAACTGTTTTTTTCTTTCCTGGTATATTCTGTTCAATTAAATCTATCATATTCTTTTCCCAAAAATATGTCATTTTTCTATCTATTTCTTTATATTTATCATTACGTGTATTTTTAAACATCTGATATTGATTAAATAATTTTTTCATATCAGGATTATCGAATATATCTTGATTTAATGTATCAAGATCTAAAATATGATATGTTTTATGATTTAATGTATTTAATAATTCCGTTTTCGCTATTGGGTCTAGCCCTACGATATGACATAATATGTTAAAATGTTCCATATAACTCTATTGGGAAAAATAATATTAGTTTTTATTTAAAATTAAAAATATTTATTAATTATAGATAATGTCCAATCCAATTAATATTTATAATAGTAAGATTGGGATTCATAACCCATATTTTGATTCTACAAACTATGTTTATCAATTAGATATTTTTTTCAAAAATAATTCAAAAAAAACATTTAATAAAATAACAAATAAAAAATATACTAGATTGATACAAATTAATGATAAAATTAATTTTAATACCATTTCTCATTTTATATTAGTGGTAACTAAAGATATAGGTCTTTTAAAACAACAATTTACTATTGAAGGTGACCTTAAATTAGATGAATTAGATGAATTAGATGAATTTGAAGATTATACTTATAAAACAGATGAATTGTATATTGAATTCAATAAAAATGATCTTAACCTTATAGATAGTTGCTGTTACGTAAAAGGTATAGATGATAATAGACTATTCATAACACCACCTAATTATTAAAAAAAATATATAATAATTATATATGGCACTTAATTATTCAAAAAATGTAAATAAAGTATGCAATTTATCACAATATGATTCTATATTTTATATTTTTGAAATTGAAATTAAAAGCGATGAGACAACAACTATTCGTAGAATTAAAAATTCACGAGAAGGTCAACTATTTAATACCGATGATATGGTTGATAATAATATAGATAAAATCAAATTTACTATATTTGATTTTAATGATCCTACTTGCAAAATAGTTATGAAAAAAAAATTTACAGAATTAATTGATAATATAGTTATTATCTCTAATAATAACTTGATTATCTATCTATATAACCAAGATAATTATATTAATTGTAATTATAAATTTATAAATTAAAATAAATCTTATCGATTGATTTTAATTACGCGATATCCCTTTAAAATAAACCAATTATAATCTTGATTATAATTAAAATCACTATAATTGTAATTCCCAATGTTATATATAAATAAGGTGGTTCAAGTAATTTAATAATTTCATTAGTTTTCTTCGTCTCATCTACATCATCTGTCTCACCTGTTTCTTCTGTCTCACCTGTTTCTTCTGTCTCTCCGGTCTCATCTGTCTCATCTGTCTCGTCGGATTCTTTTTTCATTTCTTCTTCTGTTTTTAATTGATAATCTTCTTTACCTAATAAATTATTAACATTTTCTTGTAACTTTGTTGTTATAGGTCTCATATTTTCCGGTTCTCTTCCTTCAAATTCAGCATTTTCATTTTCTTGTGTTTGTAATCTATCTTCATAAGGTTTAATAATAGCCATATAAAGACCTGCTTCTATTGCTTCTAAATTACTTAATCTTGCTCCCATTAATTTGTCCCATTTATCTCCATCCACGCCTAGTGGTGGTCCTTTCGCGTAATCAGTTTTCATATCTTGATATAATGATTTAAAAGTTTCATCTATATTTGTTTTAAAACTTTGTTTTATTGAAGTATTGTCTTTGTTACGTAATTCATTTTTAACTTTAATATCTAGTCTATTTTTTTGTAGGATTTGGTCCATACTTAATTGTCCACATGTAAATTTAGACAACTCGATTTTATTTTCAGCATTGACAACAGTATTGGTAACATTATCTAAACTTTTTTTTATTTCAGTAATCATTGAATTTGATGTTTTACTAACACTTTTATTAATTTGTTCATTACTAATACCTAATATATTCCGCATAGCAGTATCTTTTTCTCTTGATATGTTAACTTCAACATCATTTCCAATCCCAGATGAAGATGCACCAGCAACTGTTGCAGCTGCCAGATTTTTTAATTGATTCATATCAATACCAGCATCTTTTAAAAATGTTGCCATTGCTTGATTGTTTCTATCTAATACATCATTAATCATATTTTTTGGAACATTTTTTTCAATCCGTCTTTTAACAGATTGTTCTATAGCATTATCTATTATTGTTTCAGCTTCATTAGTAATAGTAGTTTGTGCATTAACAATAACGTCATTACTTTGAGTAATATTGGATAAATTTATATTATCGCATTTGATATCATGTAATTTAATTACATTACTAGCAATGGCAGATAAATTAGATATATTAGAAGATGAAATTTGAAGATCATTCACAACATCACTTACAAATTCATTCATAAATTCATTTACTTGTTCATTGGTAATATTTGTATTTGTATCAAATCTACTTTTCTCTTTGGCACTTATATTTACTTCAGTGTCACCCCCAATACTAAAAAATTCTTTTATATTTTGTAATTCTTGTTTCATATATATATATATATATATTTGAAATTTAAAAAATATATAAAAACATTACTTAAATTGTTTTATATATATATATATATATATGGGAAATATATTATCCGAAGAAAGAACGGGAACAGAAATATATAGACCTATTAATGAAGAAGATGCTCCATTATTAAGAAAAAAAATTCATGATATTTTAATGAACTCTAAACAAACTATAAATGGACGAGAAATAGATGTTAATCGTAGAAAAATGTTCTGTAGGGTATCAACAAAAGCAGATGGCCCAGAAGGAGACATGAGTATGAAAAAAGGCGAATATATAAATTTAGCCTTACCTGGTATTACTAATATTGTTCCAGATTTTATTTACCATGATAATGCATCAGAAGGTAATATAAAACCTACATCTAAAATTCAAACATTTGATATACCTTTAAGAATAAATGAAATCGAACCAAAAGGTAAAAAAGGGGAAGATTATCAATATAACAATGTTGATAATAATGGTAACACTATTACCCAAATTCAAAGAGATTTATATAATCCAACCGAAATATCTTGCACCGAAGATGTAAAAGATATTTGTGCGAAACAATTATATGATAATAAATGTGTAATTATGGACATGGGTAAGTTTACTTTAAGTTCGGCTAAAAGATGTTATAAAAATTCAAAAGATAAATTAGAAAAAAGTAAAGTAAATATCGAAAAAGATAAAGCTATTTTAAAACAAATTGTACTTGAAGAAAATATATTGACAAATAATGATTACTATTGTAAATTTCTTCAAATGGGTTCTGAAACCACTGAATATGATATAAATGGTACCAAATTAAATATTAATATTGATATACGTAATCTAGAACTTTGGAGCGCACCAAATGGAAAATATTATAATAAATTAAATAAAGACGGAGCTCTTGGTATTTTTGATCACCGTGATTTTATAAATATAGCTAAGAATACAAATAATGTTAAACCGACATATATTAAAATGCGAAATATGATTATTATTAATTATATTTATAGAAATGAAAATTTTTATAAAACAGATTTATATTCAGACAAAGTTGTATATACAGGAGAACCTGTGTGTGCATGTGCTAATTCTGTATATGGTAAGAATTTTAATACCTTTCCGTCAACTAAATGTAATATCAAGACAGAAGAGGGAGATGATGGCAATTATAATTATTTAATAGAAATATTAAATAATCCAAATGATAATGAAGACTGGTTAATAAATGAAGCTCGTAATTGTTTACAATGGGAAGCTAAATTTTTAACAAATTATAATGAAATTTTAGAAATCACAGATGTAAAAGGAGAGTGGATGACTCCATCTCAATGCGAACAATTTAAACAAAAATGGGATAATTTTGGGCTGCGTGTGTCGCGTACTGATAAAAATACACGACAAGTTATCAAGTTATTACGAGAACAAAGAGAAAAATGTAATTATAGACAAAATTTAAGAGTTAATATGTATAGAAATCTATCTACAGCCGATGAAGATTGGCCAAATAATGGTTCTAAATATTCTATTAAACTTGACGGTATGGGTCTTAAAGAGAAAGATGTTAAACCATACGAAAATGATAAATTATGTAAAGATAAGGTTTTAACGCAAAAAGGAACCGAACAACCTCCATATTATGTTGAAAGTAGAGAGGGTTCAGAAACTACATGTATTAATACTATTCAATTTAATAATGTAAATGCAGATAATATTAACATTGGAAGTATTTTACAAAATAATGTTTGTGGTAATATTGGTAATGTTAGACAATTTTTTATTACTCCGCAAACAGGAAAACAAAGCTATTCTAATTGTCCTGGTGGCATAAATGCTGGATTATTTTTATCTGGTTTTAATGTTAATATAAAAGGTAATGGTTCACTAGATTATGATATATTTTCTAATATAAATGGTTATTATAAAAAACATATTACTGAAGCGGATAGTGAGCGCGTTCTTTATACGAGTACAATAAATAAAGATATTATTTTAGAATTAAAAATATATGAAGGTACCAATAATTCTGCTTTTATGATACATCATATATCATCGGGTTTGCCAATTGCAAGGTTATCTTCACGTAAATTTGCATATAATCAAGATAGCAATACTGAAGGGGATAATGAAGAAATGTGTATAGATAAAACTATGAGAAATATATATATATATAGCTTATATTTACAAACTATTTCACCAAGTGAACAAAGACAACAACTTGAAGCTTTTATTAATAAAAACGAATATAATAATGTGATTAATCCTACACATAATCAAAATGATATTATTAATAATTTTCAAACATATATTACGAATATACCAGATTATTCTTGGTCTGTTGAAGCTCAAATTGATGGAACAAATGTAGAAAGTAATATTGGTATTATTTCTCATGGTGGAACCAGTTTATTTGAAACCGGTACTCGCTTCTTTAATACTAATGTAATGAATAGTAGCAATATTGTAAACCATTTTTATTTATATGAAACAACAGGTAATAGTTCTGATGTAATTACAGGTAGGGGTAAATTTATGTATGAAAATGATACTCTTACACCTTATCTTATTTTAGGTGATTTCGCAGAAGAAATCGTAGATTGGCATGAGGATGATGATGTTTATCAAGAACTACCTGGTCAATCACAAGAACTAGATGATTTAATTGACAAACCTAAAAGTCTTGTATTATCAGGATTACTATCTAAAATCAAGAAACTGCAACGTGGTTTACTTATTTATTCACCTTGTTTATATAGATATTTATTGATAAAAGGAAACAACTTGGTTGGTGCTAGTAATATATCTTATGATAATTTTATTGGAAATGAAGGAGAAAAACTAATTATCAAACAAAGTAACTTGGATGGTATATTAGATAGTTTATTACCATCATATTTACATAAAACAAGTGGCGATAAGGAATGGACTATGGTAAATATTCAAACTATAAATGATAATATGGGTGAACTATATAGACAAAAAGTTAAAAAATTTCAAATTGCACCATATATGGGAAATATTAAATTAATAACAATGGAAGAAGATGATAGATATCTATATAGAGCTGACGATAATAGTATAGTATTAAAATTACATAATAATAGATGGAATTTTTATCAAAATATGGCGTTGAAAACAAATTCTGAAGAAGCAGATTTAGATTTAATTACACAATATGCTAATAAGGTTATTGGAAAGAATGATTATTGGAAAAGTGATATTGGTAAGATAGAAATTAAACCAGTTGTTTCATTTAATTTACGTTTTACAATTAGAAGAAATATTATAAATAATCAACCACAAAATGATCGCACTAAAGAAATTACTATTGAAAACAAACTTACAAATATCATATCAGAATATTTTGAAACTAGTACACAATATATTACATCATTATCAGGTATATCTAAAAAATTCGCAATCTCTGATAAAACAAATTTGTTTATGTGGTTTAGTGTTGATGTTCAGAATTTAGTTAGTTTAGAAGAAGAAAAGAAACGGAATATTAATACGTTTATAACTCATATTTCTAATTTAGATATAGATTATATTGTTATTAGTGATAAGGAAAGTGAACAAACTATACTTGAAATATCTCCTGTTATTAATTATCCAGGATCTAAATTTAATAACGAACTAGTTATCAATGACCGTGCTAATAATACTGTAAATCATAATAGTTCAACTGTATTTAATATTTTTAATAAAGGAGTTAGTAATGTTTATAAATATGATATTAACTTTCAACGAGTTGGTAATTTTAGAATAAAAGTTAATCGTCAAGTAACAAATATTTATCCCATTATTAAGAATGGAATGTTAACTATGAATAATTTACCTTTCACTGTAACTAAAATAAATACAGTTACTGTTAATCCTAATTCAGATAATATAGAAGGTTTTAATAATAACTATAGGAATTACAATTATAAAGAATATTTAGATAATGTAGAAGAAACATATCAAATTACTTATTTTTATGATAATAATACATCATTTAAATCATCTAATCAAGATAAAGAAATAGGTCCAATTTCTCGAAGTATTCAATATAAAAATATCGATGGTAGTTATTCTGAAAGTAAACTATCACTTGGTAAAAATGAAACTACTCCTGTTGGTACTATTATTAACGTAATATTAACAGAGTTAAGAGAAATTAACCCTGATACAGAAATTATTGTTTTAACAGAAGAATTAGATGGAAGTACAAAAGTGTATAAAGTATTATATGATTCGAGTACTGACTTAACTGGAGAAAAAATTAAGAAATTAAGTATTAAAGAAACTATAGAAAAAATATATAATGAATATACCATAATAAAAAATAATTTGGATAATGAAACATTAGAAACAAGAAAGAAGTATAGAAATATTTCTTTTAATGGAGCAATTATTGGATTAATTAGAAATACTAAAAATTTAATAGCTAATACTATTGCTGATGAAGAACAAAAGATTTATGATATTGTAAATTATACTATACCACAATTAATAGAATTACCTTCATCAAATCCTATTTTTAATAATATTATTTTAGGAGATTATATCAGTTTACCAAATAAATTAAGCCAACAAATTAATTATTATAAAACTGAATTAGAATTAGAAATAGATTTTTATAATAGCGAAATAAGAGCAAATGAACTATTAAATAAATATGGACAGCAATATAATACAAGAATTAATAAGGATTGTAATGATGTCGAATCATGTAACCAACTTGAATTACAAATTTTACAACAATTAATTAGAGAGAAATTAAATAAAGAACCAGTGTGTTCAACTATCGAAGCATGTCGATTAGAACTTGCACCTAAACCTAGTTTACCTGAATCACCTATCGTTGCTCTTAAAGATTCATCTAATAAAGTTATGATAAGTATAATTATAATTGTTATAATTTTAATCACAATAATTAGTGGATATGTAATGTTGAAAAATTAAAACAGTCGTTGTCACATATAAATAATTTTTAATCAAAATTATTTATATAATATTCCATATAATTCATTAATTAAATAAAGTTCATTTGTTTTTTCTATTAAATACGTTCTAAATAAACATATACATTTTTGAGGCATAAGATAGAAACCCTTTTTGAAAGTCCCTTCTTGTTCATTATATACGATAATATTTTTATAGCTCTTTATTAAGAATCTAATTTTTATTTTACTAAATTGGATTTGTAAACCTAAATTTGTCCTACTATCTTTAACAGTACCAAAATTTGTATTTAAAAATAATTCCCAATGCTTGCTATCATAAATTAAACAATCAATAGAACATATAAATTTACTATTTATTTCATCATCATACAAACAATTAAAATGATTATTATCAACTTGTTCAATATGGTAAATCAGAGGAGAATGGAAAAATAAGGGCTTGTCAAAACTTTTATGACGATAATAAGGTATAATTATATCATATGGGAATCCAAATTGGGTATTTTCCATTGTTATTTTATTATATTTAACAATTTTTAAATTTCGATGTATATCAATAGTATTATATTGTATCCAATCGCTAGGTTGAATACTTTCTATTAACCATGTATCATATATTTGTTTTAATTTTTTTATATTGATCAATGTACGACATAATGGACATGTTTGAGATTTATTATTATTAATATATTCAATACATGAACGTTGTAAACAATAATGGTCAAAACAATGACCACAATCTAATAATATCATATCTGTTGATATATCATAACAGATTGGGCACTCAGTATTAATTGGGGTTATACGTGAACTTCTATTACCCATATTATAACCTTAAATAAAAAATATTTTTAAATTTAACTTAAAAACTGAAATGAAAAATCAGGATATTCATTGCGAATACTCGGAATAACTAAACCTAATCCGCCGAGTATAATATAATTAGCCATATAATTAATATTATCCTCTTTATATTCTAATAAACTTTCAAAACTATCCAATATATAATTTTGTTTTTCTTCTAAACTCAAGTCCACAAATTCAGGAGATGATAAAGCATATATACTTTTATTTTGTTCATTTGCTTTTTTCTCTATTTTTATTTTTACATCACTGATAATATTTTCTACATAAAAATCATGTGTTTCATAATATAACTTGTCTAAAGCATTTTGATTGAGTTGTAAAAAGTCTTCATAATCTATAAAAATCGATATGTTAGTAAATATTTGAAAAACTTCTAATGAACGTTGTTTTATTGTTTTTTCAACAACAATCTCTTTTTCTTCGACTTGTTGAAATACATATCTTGGTATGGTATCAAATGTAATTGGATGTTGGTTTATTTTATGGTGTTTTAGATATTGAATTGTTTCTTTTTCAAAACAATGAACTAAATTATTATCATCTTTATACATAATTAAATTATTTGGTTCATGATATACAAATACTTTTGTGTTATCTTTCATTAACCAAATGTCTTGTAATGAAACAGGGTCTTTATTTTCTACTGAATCTAAATAAGTGTAATTATTAGGAAAATACTCGTCATATTTTTTTTGTAATAGAGTATAAATTCTTCCTTTGTTTTTTATTTTTCTATTCGTGCGAGGGTTCATTCTTTTACTATGAGACCATTTTAAAATTTCTTGGATACTTGGAGTTTTTTCTGAAAAAGTTTCCATTCTACTATCACTAACTATATAAGTAGATATTTTTTATATCAATTTTATTTAAAAGTAAAATTATATATTCATTAATGACAACAACTAAAGCAAATTATGGTTCGTTTAAAGCACGGTTTGAAAGATCTAGTTTGGATATTAATAATATAACCGTAGACGACCAAAAGAATGAAAGATATATGGAATATATGGTAAATCCACTTTCACAAAAAGAACTAGCTGAAGGATGGCAGTTAGTTATTCCACAAGTTACATATAAATTTCGTGATTTTAGCGATGATCAAGGTAATGTACATAAGAAAAAGATTTATCTATATGACCGTTTTAAAGTAACTTTGGCTCAATTACCAAATCAGTTATGGGCAACATTAAAACCTATTTATGATGATGAAGAATATTCACATTCTGTTGTAAAAGATGGCAAATATATGTATATTGTCCAACCCACTCAAGTAGACAATGAAATTAAGGAATTGAGAGAATATATTACTTGTCCAGTATATGGCGAAATACGTAATATAACTGATACTTTTCCTTATGTTTCTGAACAAATACGTGGAAGAATGAAAGAACTTGTTAATATTCTACAAGATAATAGTATCAATGGGTGGGTCTTTATTAGGGCGAAAAAGATGCTTGAACATATGCGTAAATCAACCTAACTATACATACCCTATAACTAAATCCAAAACAGTGTTACGATTATTAAAAGCAATCCATTGTATTACTTTTAATAAAAGCAATTGTAGTTAGGAAAATACAAAAATAAAAATTGAAAATTTAATATACTGTATGTGCCTATAGAAAAAAATCTAGTTGTTCTTATCGAGATAGAAGAACCACCTTGCCAACTACTACGCGCACACCAATCATTGCCACCATCAGTTGTCTTGTTAACTGAGCTGCCAGTCGGCCCTTTAACAGACCAATCGCAAGAGCTGCTGGTCAGCCACCCCCCCCACCATGGTGAAATGTGGCGTCGTGTGTACCACCACCACCGTCCACACCACCATCACTAGTTTGTCTACGTGGGGTCCCTCCCACCGCCCTCCCCCGGGAGGGGAATATGTCCCCATGGATACGTCGCCCGACCCCCCCGGATGGGGATGTATCTCCGTCCCCCCGGGAGGGGAATGTGTCCCCATGGACACGTCCCCCGACCCCCCCATTGTTTTTTTATAACCCCTATATAGTCGTATAATAGCATGACTTGCGTTGCTTGTTTCGATGTATCGCCAAAAGTTTTAACGGAAAGCAATACAAGTATTTTCCATATAAAAATAAAAATTGAAAATTTAATATACTGTGTGCGCCATAGAAAAAATCTAATTAGTGTTGTGATAGCTGATTGAACTGAACCGTTCAAGCTATTATAGCGCCACGTCCTGGGAAGACTTGAAACTCACCCATTGTTGAAGAAATTTATAGATTCTTCAACTCTTATCATTTGGAATTAACTTGGGGGATTGCATACCCCTTGTTTCTTATGTCTGCATAGCCCACTTTGTTGGGTTACGTCTTGCTAGCTTGCTTGAGAAGCATGAGAACTAGAGTTATAGTTACCTAGGTGAAGGAGGTGTGATTCCTCCAACAGTTTACTGTTCTGCAGTTTATTGTAACGAATCTTTTGTTTGAGCCTCGCCCTTTCGGGGGTGTCATCGCTACGGCTTGATGACTATTGGACAAACAATTGAGAAGAAGTAATCATTGAAGTGACCGAAAAAGGCGGAGCGTGATGCGAAGCCACTAAAGTACTTGTGTGGCAGTTGACGAATCATCGTTAATTGTCGGAAGGCAGGATTGGTGTATGACGGGGTATGATGATGGGCAAGGGGTGAGACACGCTCCCATAGTCTATCAGATTACGTCTAGGGAGCTACAACCTAGGGGCACAGTCCCAAATTGTAGAACGAAGTCGGAGAGGGTGAGCAACCCAACTCTAGTCTGGACTTTAAGGGTGCGGCAGTGCACCAACGTGTCAAAACATCAGGCATAAACAATTCCTGGCACAGCAAAAAACGGACCGTCCTCCACAAAGGGCAAAAATGGATCGTCCTCCACAAAGGACACGGATACGGACTTGAACCGAACTCACACGACGAACTCTGGTGTTGAGACGCACCAGAGGGGATGGACCCCAGTCTCACCGTCACGCCAGGACGTTAAACTGGTAACACCCCATATGGCTTCTCACAAGAAACAAGCACATGGAAATAAGAATACCTATGCATCCTTGCGCATAGAAGGGGAAGAAGACGACTCAGTCGCGCCTTCCCAGGCTGCAAAAGCGGCCCAAACCCGGCCAACAACTAGGCAGACAACTGGGCAGCCCTGGCAGACAGCTGGGCAGCCCTGGCATACAGCTAGGCCGCGCATGGGACGCCCCGGCCAATGCGCGAAGAAAGCGGGGCAGCGGACGTCCGCCGCGCAAC
>Ga0233439_10000936_pt1 | contig 39591 bp, 39 predicted proteins | sample SI_123_September_6_FD_182713 | JGI IMG/M metagenome (GOLD analysis project Ga0233439, IMG submission 182713) | Seawater microbial communities from Saanich Inlet, British Columbia, Canada - SI_123_September2016_100_MG | ecosystem: Environmental > Aquatic > Marine > Inlet | place: Canada: British... | reverse complement strand
TGGAAAATTTGGAAAAGCTAAAAATATTCTAATAGAAGAATTTCTTAAAGGTGAAGAAATGAGTTTCTTTGTAATTACTGATGGTAAAACAATAAAAAATTTTGAAACAGCGCAGGACCACAAGAGAGTATCCGAGGGTGATAAAGGTAAAAATACAGGGGGTATGGGCGCTTATTCACCATCAAGATTAATTAATAAAGACTTAGAAGCTAAAATATTAAAAAAAATTATCTTACCTACAATTCATGGTCTTAATGAAATTAATACAGTCTATAAAGGCTTCCTGTATGTTGGATTAATGATTGTAAATAATGAGCCATATTTGATTGAGTACAATGTTCGAATGGGTGATCCAGAATGTCAGACTATCTTACCAAAGCTTGAAACAGATTTGTTAGATATTTTTTTAGCCTGCTGTAATGGCACATTAGATAAAACTGAAATAAAATGGCAAGACAAAAAGAGTTTGTGTGTTGTATTATGTAGCAAGGGTTATCCAGAAAACTTTCAAAAAAACATATTAATCAAAGATTTAAATAAATTAAAACTAAATAAAAATGAATATTGTTATCACGCAGGTACAAAAATTGTTGATAATAAGATATATTCAATAGGAGGACGTGTATTAAATTTTGTTAGTCTATCTTCTGATTTTAATGAATGTAGAAATAATATTCACAAATTGTTAGAGCTTCTTAATTGGAAAGATGGTTTTTTTCGAAAAGATATTGGCTATAAAGTAATAAATAAATGAGAATAATTGCCGGAGCTTCGAAGGGTAAAAAAATACTACAGCCAAAAGATCAATTAACTAGACCTCTAAAAGATTTAACTAAAGAATCTATATTTAACATAATTATGCATTCAAATAAATTTGAGACTAAAATTGAAGGTTCCAAAATTTTAGATTTATTTTCAGGTGTTGGTTCATTTGGTCTTGAGTGTCTTTCAAGAGGAGCTTTAAATGCAGTTTTTATAGAGAGTTATAAGGAGGTTTTAGATATCTTAAAAAAAAATATAGAAAATCTTAATTATGTTAATTCTTCCACAATAATAGAACAAGATATCTACGATAGTCTTGATTTTAAAACACTCAAAAAATTTGACATTATTTTTATTGATGCACCATACAAAGAAAAACGTGTAGATATGCTTTTACAAAAAATTTTTGATGCAAAAATACTTAATGATAAATCTATAATCATCATTCACAGACATAAAAAAGAAAATGAAAATTTTATAGATAACTTTAATATAATTGAAGAAAAAATATATGGAATTTCAAAAGTTATATTTGGAAATTTTCTTTAAATTAAAATTTTTTTAGTTTCTTTTTTTATCAATTCAACTGATGGCTGGTCATAAGGATTAACCTTTAACGCTCTACCAAGAAGTATCGTTTCTAATATAAAAAAACAAAATAATTCACCTAAAGTTTTTTCATCTCTCTGCATAACCTCAAAACTTCTAAAAGGTATATTCTTTTTTATAAAAACTTTTTCAGTTGCTTTTTTTTGAGATAAAATTATTTGGTTTAAACTTTTATTCTTTAAATATTTATGTGAAAAAAGTATGTCATTACTTTTAACATGCATACTATTTTTTTCATGAGTAAAGAAAAAAGTGTAAAAATTATTTTTTGGTCCATCTAAGTACAGTTGCATCAGACTATGATTATCTTTTGGCATTGTGGAAATAATAGGAAGAATACCTTTGCCTTTTTTTCCCAGACTTTCAGCCATTAATTGTTGGTACCATTTAAAAAAATTATCTGAGCACTCGTCGTAATTTAAGATAACTGAATTAGATTTTTTTTTTTTTATAAAATAAAGAATGCTACTCACATTTGATACTAATGACCTAATAAAATTTTTATTTATAATGAGGCTATTTAGTTGCTTAAATTTTTTTTCATCTAAACCCATTAATTGTGCTGGCAGCATTCCCACCTCAGATAAAACTGAGTATCTACCACCTATAAAATTATTATGATGAATGATTTCAGATTTTAATTTATTCGCAATTGAATATAAATAACTATTTTTATTTTCTGTAATAAAAAAATTTTTTTCATTTTTTTTTATTAAAATATTTGCATTAGAAATCGTTTCAAGAGTATTTCCTGACTTTGAAACAATTAAATTAATATATTTTTTTTTTGAAATTTTAGTAGACGATTGAAGGTTATTAATAAAATAAAAATTTTTTTTTATTTTCTCTCTTAAAAAGTCATATATAGCTTCTGTTCCTAATATAGAACCTCCCATACCAATGACTCTTACATCTTTGTATTTTTTTATTTTTGAGATAATTTTTTTATTATAACTATATTTATAAAAAGTTGATAAAGACTCTATAACCTTATTTTTTTCTTTAAGTATTAAATTTAAATCTTTTGAAATTTCTTTGTTGAATTTTTTTATTATAAAGTTTTTAAAATTAATTTTCTTTGTAAACATCAATCTTTATTTGATTTTTTTCATAATTGTGTTTTTAATAGATGATGAATCTGTTTTTTTATTTTCATCACTTGTGGAGGTTTGGCCTAAAACATTCTTTATATCAAATTCATCTTCCTCGCTGCTTTTAGCTTCACTTGCTGGTTCTGGCAATTCATCAAAGTCAGGTGGCAAGACTAAAGGACTTTTTTTTTCAATTAAGAATTGATCTGTATTATTTTTTTTTTTCATACTAATCCCATCAACTACACTTTGGCAGCTTGTTAAGATTAAAACCATCAAAGATAAAATTATAAATTTATAAAAATTTTTCATTCTTCTTTTTTAAAAAATAATTCAGCATAAATAAGGCAAACTACCCCTAGAGAAATAAATATATCTGCTACATTAAAAATAAACCAGTGAATATTTCCTATATGAAGATCTATAAAATCTGGCACTGCTGAATATTTAATTCTATCATATAGATTACCTAGAGCTCCACCCAGTATCAGTAAAAGGCTATATTTTTTAAAATTATTCTCTTCTTTAATCACCATTATTAAAATAATCAAAATTAAAAATGATATTAGGAAACTTAGAGCCATATACCCAAAACTGTCACTAAAAGGTAATAAGCCAAATGATATACCTTTATTCCATATAAGATAAAAATTTAAATTTGGTAACACATATATATCTAGTGAACTTTCAAATTCAGCCAACTTTAAAATATAAATTTTTGATGACCTATCTAAAAAAAAAACCACAATAACAGTTAAAAAATTAAATATTATATTTTTTTTTTCACTTTTAATCATTTTTAAAAACTAAACTGAATGTCTTTCACATTTTGCTTTACTTATTTTCCAACACACTGGACATTTGTTTCCTTGTGCTTTTGTTGTTAATGCAGATATTTCATCAGTTTTAACTTTCTTAATTGTCGCTATAGAGGTAATGCACAACTCTGAAAAATCTACGTCTTTTGAAACTTCGTACAATTTTTCATTCAAATTTATTTCTAAACTTGCTTCAAGACTTGAACCGATTTCCTTGCTCGCTCTTTTTGCCTCAATGCTAATATTACAAACATCTCTGATTATCTTTAAATCTATCCATTTTTTATTAAGTTTTTCGTTCAAAAAAGTTTCTGGAAATTCAATGAATTTTTCTAAATGGATACTTTTTTTTTTATCATTTATTAATCTAAAAATCTCTTCCGTCGTAAATGATAATATTGGTGCAAACCACTTAAGTAATGAATTAAGAATAATGTTTAATAATTTTATACAACTTTTTCTTTTTGCGGAATTTTTGTCATCACAATACAAACTATCTTTTCTTATATCAAAATAAAAAGCTGATAAATCAACTGTACAGAAATTTAAAAGCTCCTTGTAAAGATTGTGAAAATCATATGTTTTGAAATAATTTTTATAACTTTCATTTAATTCATATATTTTATTAAGCATATATTGTTCTAGTTCTGGCAACTGACTTAATTCTAATTTATTCATATCTATTTCCTCAAACTCATCATTTAAATTGCCCAATAAATATCTAAACGTATTTCTAATTTTTCTATACGAATCTGCGTGTTGTTCTAAAATTGAATGATCTATTCTTAAATCTTCTGCATAATTGGATGAGGCAACCCAAATTCTTAAAATATCTGCACCATATTTTTTTAAAATATCTTCAGGTGCCATTACATTTCCAAGAGATTTGGACATTTTCAAGCCTTTACCATCTACAACGAATCCATGTGATAATATTGACTCATAGGGAGCTTTACCTCTGGTTCCACAAGACTCTAATAATGATGAATGGAACCATCCTCTATGTTGATCAGATCCCTCTAAATACATTGATGCTGGCCATTTAAGATCTTCTCTTTTTTCTAAAACAAATGCGTGCGTACATCCGCTGTCAAACCAAACTTCAACAATATCGCTAATTTTTTCATAATCTTTTGCGTCATAATTATTTCCCAAAAATCTTTGAGGGTCATCAGAGAACCAACAATCTGAGCCTTCTTTTTCATAAATGCGTGCAATATTTTCATTTACATTATCGTCAACTAAGATTTCTTTTGTAACCTTATGTACAAATATTGGTAACGGAACTCCCCAAACCCTTTGTCTTGATACACACCAATCAGGTCTTGTTTCAATCATTGCTTTAATTCTTTCTCTACCTTTGTTTGGATAAAACACAGTGTCATCAAGAGCTTTTAATGCTTTTTGTCTAAGGCCATGACTTTCCATCGAAATAAACCATTGCGGTGTAGCTCTATGAACCAGCGGAGCTTTTGATCTCCATGAATGTGGATATGAATGAATTAATTCTCCATTAGATAATAATTTTTTTTGTTCTTTGAGTTTTTGAATAACAATTGGATTTGCTTTAAAAATATGAGTTCCTTCAAATAATGGAAGGTTTTTAGTATATTTACCATCATCATCTACAGTTTCTAGTGCTTTAATCCCGTTTTTTAAACAAAGATTAAAATCATCAGGACCGTGACTAGGCGCACAGTGAACAATACCAGTTCCTTGCTCAGTGGTTACAAACCTTGCTTCAAGCATTGGAATTTCATAGTCGTAACCAATTTCAAAAAATGGATGGTTACAAATCGTGCCCTCAAACTCTTTACCCTTAAACTTTTTAATTAGTTTATATTTTTTAATATCACAGTCTTTAATAACTGATTCTAGCAAAGCTTCAGCAACAACTATTTTTTTATCTTTAAAATCACCCTCATCATTTAATTGAATAATCAAATAATCTAATGCTTCATTATAGGCCAGAGCTTTGTTTGCAGGTATTGTCCACGGCGTAGTTGTCCATATAACAACTTCTGTACCCTCTAGCTCTTTAAGATTTGTTTTTTTAACTAAAAACGCTGCATAAATTGTATCAGATTTATGATCTTGATATTCAACCTCAGCATCAGCTAAGGCTGTTTTTTCAACTGTAGACCAAAGAACAGGTTTGAAACCTCTGTACAAACTTCCTTCTTTAAGAAATTTACCAAGCTCTCTTACGATTTGAGCTTCTGCCTCAAAGCTCATAGTGGCATAATGATTGTCCCAATCTCCTACAACACCTAATCTCTTGAATTGTGTTTTATGAACATTAATCCATTTTTCTGCAAAATCTCTGCACTCTCTTCTAAATTCTTTAATCGGTACTTCATTCTTGTTTTTTTTATTTTTTTTGTATTGTTCTTCAATTTTCCATTCAATTGGCAATCCATGACAATCCCAACCTGGAACATAAACTGAATCTTTTCCATCCATCTGGTGAAACTTGACAATTATATCTTTCAAAATTTTATTAAGGGCTGTTCCCATGTGAATATTTCCATTTGCATAAGGAGGGCCATCATGAAGAATAAATTTTTCTTTACCTTTGTTAGAGGCTCTTAATTCCTTATAAAGATCAATCTTATTCCAGTAATCTAGAATTTCTGGTTCTTTATTTTGCAAATTAGCTTTCATTGAAAAAGCTGTTTTGGGTAAGTTTAAGTTTTCTTTGCTCATTTTAACTTTTTCTTGCAACTTTTAGATCACTTCGAATTTGTAGTCTTAGTTGATTTACATTTTTAAATTTTTTTTCTTTTCTTATAAACTTTGTAAACTCAACTGATAGATACTTATTATAAAGATTTCCAGAAAAATTAAAAATATGGACCTCTAATAAGATTTTTTTTTGGTTAAAAGTAGGCCTATAGCCAAGATTAGCAATTCCTTTTAGGTATTTATTTGAGTTTTTTCTTTTTACTTTAACCGCATACACACCTGGCATTGCAACGACATAATTTTTAATATCAATATTACATGTTGGAAAACCAATTTTTTTTCCCTGCTGTCTACCCTTTTGAACCACTCCATCTATTGTCCAATTTCGATTTAATAATTTGTTAGCCAATTTTAAATTGCCTCTTTCCAAAAGAGCCCTGATGAAAGTAGAAGATACTATCTTTTTATTTAAGACAAGAGGGTTTGGTTTTATTATTTTATAATTATAGTTTACTTCATTTTGTATTAATTTTTTAACATCTCCTTCTCTATTATTTCCAAACTTAAAATTATTACTTACAAATAAATATTTTACTTTGAGTTTTTTGAATAAAAATTCTTTGATAAAAAAGTCAGACTTAATTTTAGAAAATTTTTTATTAAATTCTTTAGTGATTATAAAATCAACACCATAACTTTCTAATATTTTATTTTTTTGATAAATATTAGAAATTTTAAAGTTTTTTATTTTTTTGTTAAAATACATTTTTGGCATAGGATCAAAAGTGACAACACCAATTTTCAATTTATATTTTTTTTTATAAATATTGGCTTGTCTTAAAAGTTTTTGATGACCTAGATGTACTCCGTCAAAATTTCCTATTAATATGATTGACCTTTTATGTTTTTTTAAAATGTTAAAATTCTTATAGAATTTCATTTTTACCATTTAAGTTCTGTTTGAGTAAAATTAACTATAGCTTCATATTTCTTTGATACTGCTTCAATTCCCTCATCCTCAATTTCTTTTTTATGTACGCCATTAGAAATAAGCAATGAATCAAAGTTTAAAAGATTAGCTCCTTTTATGTCAGTATTCAAATTATCGCCTATTGACAAAACTTTTTTATTCTTATTATTTATTGACTGATTGTAAACCTCAGGAAATGGTTTTCCAAAGTATACGACTTTACCTCCCATTTTTTCAAAAATTAATGCTACTGATCCAGCGCACAATTCTCTTTTATTGCCTCTATCAACGATCAAATCGGGGTTAGTGCATATCATCGTTTTTTTTATTTGATCCTTAAGCAAATCTTTATAATAATTTAAATCCATACTTTCATCATCGAACAAACCTGTGCATAATAAATATGAACTTTTTGAAATTTTTTCTTCTTTATTTTTTCTAAAATCTAAAAATAAATCAAAATCTCGAGGGGGTCCAATATGATAAAATTTTTCACTTGAATAGTTTTTATTTAGATAACTTAGGGCTGCCTCTCCTGAGGAATATACTTTTTCTCTAATTTGAATGTTCATTCCCATTTTTTCTAAAAATGATTTTACTGTTTTACTTGGTCTTGGAGCATTAGTTAAGAGAACATAGTCTTTATTAGATTTACTTATTTGCTCTAAAGTTTCGATTGCATTTTTGTGTAGAGCTATTCCATTATGAACCACTCCCCATAAATCAATATAAAAGATGTCATAATTAGCTACAATTGAACCTAATCCTTCTTTATCCAAATTCTTAGTCATTATTGGAGGTATAGCTCATAAAAACAACAATTTCTCGGGTTTTTTGCTTGATATATATTTTTTTACTAACCTTGAAAAAGTTTGCCTAATAGCTATATGAGTCGCATATTAAAAGGAGAATTTATGAAATTTAAACCGTTACACGACAGAGTTTTAATTGAAGTTTTAGACAGTAGTGAAAAAACTGCTGGAGGAATAATTATCCCTGATACAGCACAAGAAAAACCTCAAGAAGGTAAAGTTATTGCTGTAGGTGGTGGAGCAAAGACTGAAGATGGAAAACTAATTCCAATGGATGTAAAAGTTGGAGATAAAGTTCTTTTTGGCAAATGGTCAGGAACTGAAATCAAAATCGATGGTAAAGAATACAGCATAATGAAAGAATCTGACATTATGGGTATTTCAGGTAAATAATTTAATTTAAAGGAGAAAATAAAATGGCAAAAATTGTAAAATTCGACTCTGAAGCAAGAGCAGCAATGATAAAAGGTGTTGATATTCTTGCAAACACAGTAAAAGTTACTCTTGGACCAAAAGGAAGAAATGTTGTTATTGACAAATCTTATGGTGCACCAAGAATTACTAAGGATGGTGTTTCAGTTGCAAAAGAAATTGACTTAGAAGATAAATTTGAAAACATGGGTGCTCAAATGGTTAAAGAAGTTGCCAGTAAAACAAATGAAGAGGCTGGCGATGGAACAACTACTGCAACTATTTTAGCTCAAGCTATTGTAAAAGAAGGTGTTAAATATGTTACAGCAGGCATGAACCCTATGGATGTTAAAAGAGGAATAGACGCGGCAGTAGAACATGTTAAAGCTAACTTAATTGCTTCAGCTAAAAAAGTAAAAGATACTGATGAGATTTCTCAAGTTGGAACTATTTCTGCTAATGGAGACAAGGAAATTGGTAACATGATTGCAAAAGCAATGCAAAAAGTTGGTAATGAAGGTGTTATAACCGTTGAAGAAGCAAAAGGAGTAGAAACTGAGTTAGATGTTGTTGAGGGTATGCAGTTTGATAGAGGGTATTTATCACCATACTTTATAACTAATGCTGATAAAATGACTACTGAATTAGAAAATCCTTTTATTTTATTGCATGAAAAAAAATTAACTAACCTACAACCAATGGTACCACTTTTAGAAGCTGTTGTACAAGCTGGTAGACCGCTAATGATTATTTCTGAAGATGTTGAGGGGGAAGCTCTTGCAACTCTTGTTGTAAATAAACTTAGAGGTGGTTTAAAAGTTGTTGCTGTTAAAGCTCCAGGTTTTGGTGATAGAAGAAAAGCAATGCTTGATGATATTGCAATCTTAACTGGTGGTCAGGTTATTTCTGAGGACATTGGTGTTAAGCTTGAAAATGTTAAACTTACAGATCTTGGATCTTGTAAGAGGGTAAAAGTTGACAAAGATAACAGTACTATTATTAGCGGAAATGGTAAAAAATCTGAGATTGAAGCTAGATGTACACAAATTAAACAACAAGCTAGTGAAACAACTTCTGATTATGATAGAGAAAAACTTCAAGAAAGACTGGCAAAACTTGCTGGTGGAGTTGCTGTGATTAAAGTTGGTGGTGCTACTGAAGTAGAGGTTAAAGAAAGAAAAGATAGAGTTGAAGATGCTCTTAATGCAACTAGAGCTGCTGCTGAAGAAGGAATAGTAGTTGGTGGTGGTTGCGCTCTTTTATACGCATCACAAAGCCTAGACTCACTTAAAGTTAAAGGAGATGATCAAAAAGCTGGTGTTGCATTAGTGGCTAAAGCTTTGCAAGCTCCTATTAGACAAATAACTTTAAATGCTGGAGTTGATGGTTCAGTTGTAGTTGGAAAACTACTTGAACAGAATAAAAAGAATATGGGTTACGATGCTCAGAACGAAGAGTACGTTGATATGTTTACTAAAGGTATCATTGATCCTGTTAAAGTTGTAAGAACAGCTTTACAAGATGCTGCTTCGATCGCTGGATTACTTGTAACTACTGAAGCCATGATTGCTGACAAACCAGATGACAAAGATTCTGGTGCTGGTGGAATGCCTGGTGGAATGCCTGGTGGAATGGGCGGAATGGGCGGCATGGGCGGAATGGGAATGTAATTACCCTTTTCGTACCTACGAAATTTAAAAACCCCAACGGTAGTAATACTTTTGGGGTTTTTTTGTGTTATAAGATTAGGATATGTCAAAAAGATACAGTGGAAAATCGTTCAAAGATTCGAGTGTTAGTAAAAAACCTAAATTAAGCTTAAAAGAAAAAAGAAAACTTAAAAAAGAAAAATCTAAAAAATCTTAAATTTTAGCTCTTTTTTGACTATGTTTTTTGAAGGTAAAATTTTTTGGCCTACTATTTCTACTTTTAAATTTTTTCTTTCCTTTAAAAGCAGAACCTTTTTTATCAAAATCTACTTGCAAATTATCTGATACTTTCTTTCCAAAATATTTTGGATTATTTGTAAAACCAGATGGTTTTGATTTATCTCCAAAACTAGATTTTCTAGAGTCATCTTTTTTAAAGAATTTTTTCTTATCTCCAAAACTAGATTTTCTAGAGTCATCTTTTTTAAAGAATTTTTTCTTATCTCCAAAACTAGATTTTCTAGAGTCATCTTTTTTAAAGAATTTTTTCTTATCTCCAAAACTAGATTTTCTAGAGTCATCTTTTTTAAAGAATTTTTTCTTATCTCCAAAACTAGATCTTTTTTCATCTCTAAATTTTCTTTTTTTGTTGTATGGAGCTTTGCTTCTTTTTTTTCCTTTTGAATTTTTTCTTAATCCACTTGGTGCAGGTTTGAAATTTGGATCAATCAATTTACTAATTGAGTTCCACATAGATCTATCATCTGGTGTAAGGAATGTTAAGGCAGATCCTTCAGATCCTGCTCTAGCAGTTCTGCCAATTCTATGAACATAATCTTCCGGAACTTGAGGTAAATCATAATTTATAACATGTTGAATTAAAGGAATATCTAATCCTCTTGCCGCAACATCAGTTGCTATCAATATTCTCTTAAGGCCTTTTCTAAATGAAGCAATTACTCTATCTCTTTTACTTTGACGAAGATCTCCATGGATAGCGTCAGCCGAATGACCTTCTTCTTTTAATCGCTTAACCATTTTGTCTGCACTTCTTTTGGTTTTAACAAAAACTAGAATTGATCCTTTTCTGGATAAAAACTGATCTATTAATTCATCGTATTTATTTTCTTTAAAAACTTGAAGGGTTGATTGTTTAATTTTTGCAATAGGAACTGATGTAGATCCTGTAGAAATTCTTTCGGGACTCGTCAGGTATCTCTCTGATATTCTTAAAATATTTTGTGGTAATGTTGCTGAAAATAATAGTGTCTGATGATCTTTAGGTACAAATTTTAATATCATCTCTATTTGTGGTGTAAAACCCATATCTAACATTCTATCTGTTTCATCTAGTACCAAATATTTTGTGGCTGAGAGGTTTAAGCTTTTTCTTTTTAAGTGATCATTAATTCTACCAGGTGTGCCAACTATTATTCTAGATCTATTACTTAGTTGCCTAAGTTGTTTTTGCATAGCTTCTCCACCAATAAGCAATGCTGTCCTGATATTAATCTTATCGCTAATAATGCTTTTAATGGCCCCCATTACCTGAGATGCAAGCTCTCTAGTAGGGCACATAACTAAAGCAAAAGCATTTTTGTCTAGTATTAATTTATTAATTAGAGGAATGCTAAAAGCTAAAGTTTTTCCTGTTCCAGTTTGTGCTGTTCCTAAAATATCTTTGCCTTCTAAAGCTACTGGTATAGCCATACTCTGAATAGGGGTAGGCTTTGTAAAATTCATTTTTTGTAATGAATTTTTTAACGAATCTTCAATCTTTAATAATTTAAAATTTTCCATTTGATTGTTTAGATTTTTTAAAACTTAAGGAGATGTGCTCTTAATCCTTTAATACGTCTAACTTATATAGCGATATCTATACGTTTTTATAACAATCACAAGAACTGAATTTTTAATTGAAGTACAGCTAGTGAGTAAATAATAGCTTTTTTTAAGTTTTCAAATGACTCAATTCATGTATAAGAACCACAAATTATGAGTAACAATATTCGAAACATCACAATTATTGCCCACGTTGACCATGGTAAAACAACCATGATCGACAACTTAATGAAACAAAGTGGTTCATTCAGAGAAAATGAAGTTGTTGATGAAAGATTAATGGATTCTGGCGAGCTAGAAAAAGAAAGAGGTATCACTATTTTAGCTAAACCAGCATCAATAGATTGGCAAAACTCAAGAGTAAATATTATAGATACACCAGGTCACAGAGACTTTGCGGCTGAGGTTGAGAGAGTTTTAAGTATGGCTGATGGTGCTTTATTACTTATAGACTCTGCAGAGGGTGTAATGCCTCAAACAAAATTTGTACTAGCAAAAGCTCTTAAACAGGGGTTAAAGCCTATCGTCGTCATTAACAAACTAGATAAAGCAGACCAAAGAGCCAATGAAGTTTTGGATGAAACTTTTGATTTATTTGTGAGTTTAGATGCTAATGAAGAACAGTTAGATTTTCCAGTCATGTATGCAAGTGGTAGATCTGGTTGGGCTAGTAAGGAAGTTGATGGGCCAAGAGAAAATCTACACCCGCTATTGGATTTAATTATTGAACATGTAAAACCTGCAGAACTTGACAAAACAAAACCTTTTGCAATGCTGTCTACGCTTTTATATGCAGATAGTTTTTTAGGAAGAAGTTTAGTTGGAAGAATATCTCAAGGAACAGCAAAAGCTAATCAACCGATTAAGGCTATAAATTTAAAGGGCGAAAAAGTAGATGAAGGAAAATTAACTAAAATTTTTCGTTACGAAGGAACAAAAAAAGTGCCAATAGAAGTTGGTGAAGCTGGTGATATTGTTGTCATTGCAGGGCTAGAAAAAGCAAATGTAGCTGATACCATATGTGATCCAGAATTAAATGATCCCATCCCTGCAACACCTATAGATCCACCAACTATGTCTATTACAATAAGCGTCAATAGTTCTCCACTAGCAGGTACTGAGGGTAAAAAATTAACTAGCACCCAAATCAGAGATAGATTAGTTCAAGAGGCTCAAAATAATGTTGGAATTACTTTTTCTCAAAATGAAAATGTAGACTCTTTTGTAATTAGTGGTCGTGGAGAATTGATGCTTGAAATTTTACTTACTCAAATGAGACGTGAAGGTTTTGAAATGACAGTAAGCCCCCCTAAAGTTTTATATCAACAAGATGAGGCTGGAAATAAATTAGAACCTATTGAAGAAATTACTGTTGACTTAGATGAGGAATTTTCTTCAAAAATAATTGACTCGATGAATAGAAGAAAAGGAAAGTTGCTGGATCTCAAGGATACAGGCAAAGATAAAAAAAGATTAATTTTTCATGCACCAACTAGGGGTTTGATGGGTTACACAAGTAGATTTTTGACCTTAACAAAAGGTACTGGTGTAATAAATAGAATTTTTCATGGTTATGGAAAATTTGAAGGTGAAATGGATGGAAGAAAAAATGGTGCTTTAATTTCAATGGCCACTGGTAAAGCGGTTGCTTTTGCAATATTTAATCTACAGGCAAGAGGTGAGATGTTTGTAACTCACAATGACCCAGTTTATGAAGGTATGATAGTGGGCTTAGCACCAAAACCAGGTGATATGATCATCAATGTCATGAAGGGTAAACAATTAACAAATATGAGAACACAAGGTACTGATGAAAATGTAGTACTCACACCAGTGAGAAAAATGTCAATTGCAGAACAATTAAGTATGCTAAATACTGATGAAGCACTCGAGATTACTCCAAAATCTCTTAGATTAAGAAAAGCTATACTTAATCCAAATGAAAGAAAGAAAAACGAAAAGTCTAGTACACCTCTCTAATTAAAAATTTTTCCAACAACATACAAACTTAAAGCAACTGCAGGACCAATTCCAAAAGCAAACAATAATGTTCCTAAACCTACAGTACCACCCAAATACCACCCAATAGACATGACTGTGATTTCGAGAGTTGCTCTAACAACAGCAATTGGAAAATTTGTTTTTTTTTGTAATCCTATCATCAGGCCATCTCTTGGCCCTGCTCCTAAATTCGCAATCAAATAAATTCCACCACCTAAACCCACTGTTAGTACAGCTGCTACAGCTAAAAAAATTTGGGGAATAAAATCTTTAGGTGTAGGTACAAACCTAATACAAATATCAATCATAAGGCCAATGATCAGAGCATTTAAGATTGTTCCCATTCCAGGTTTTTGACTTAAAGGCACCCAAAGAATTAATAACAAAATACTAATGATTATAGTTATTGCTCCAACAGAAAGACCAACATTCAAATGAATTCCTTGTGCAAAAACAGACCATGGTGAAGCTCCTGCAGCTGAAACTATTAATAATCCCTCACCAAGACCAAATAAAGTTAATCCAAAACATAAAAAAAATAATGTAGAAATTTTTGGTTTTAAATTTAAAGGTTTATCTGAGCTCCATGAAACTCTCGGAACATTTTTTATAGACAAAAACATACTTTGACTAATTATACACTTTCACAAGAAAAGAAAGTCTATTATTCTTAATTTTAATATGAAAAAAATTTTTATAAACATTATTCTTTTTCTTTTATTATCATCGAATTTAAATGCTCATGTTTCTCATTATAAAGATTTTAAAAAAATTGAAATGGAAATTTTTCGAAATAATGAATTGATTGGATATAATTATTATTTTTTTACAAAAAAAAATAATGAGATACAGGTAACTAATCAAATTAAAATTACTGTAAAATTACTTGGAACAATAATATTTGATGTGGAGGGCTATGGAGAGGAAAAATATATTGATGATAAATTAATTTCTTTTAATTCAAAAACCAAACAGAATAAAAAACAAAAGTTTGTAAACCTGTCGTTAAATGAAGAAAAAAATAGATTTATCATAAAAGGTTCTTCTTTTTCAGGGGAAGCTAATATAAAAAATGTAGTGGGGAATTGGTGGAATCATAAAATACTCCAGGCTGAAAGCCAAATTAGTCCAGTTTCTGGCAGTATAAAAAAACAAGTTGTAACATTTGTTACCAAAGAAAAGATTGAATTATATGGAAAAAGTTATGAAGCTGAACGCTTCACTCTAAAATCTAAAAATTTAGATCTTCCTGATGATAAAAAATTAAATTTTGATATTTGGCTTGAAAAAAACACAGGCTTAATTCTTAAAGTAAAATATTCAAGAATGGGTGATTGGGAGTATAGATTAAAAAGTTTTGAATAGTTTTTATTTACCCGCTACAACCATACCTTCTATTAACATTGTTGGAGAATTAGTTGAATACTTAAATTCAAGATCATCGGCTATAGTAATATTTTTAAATATATCTTTAAAGTTTCCTGCAATAGTAATTTCACTAATGGGATATTTAAATACACCATTTTCAACTACAAATCCTGTTGCTCCTACAGAATAGTCTCCTGTAACTAAATTGCTTCCATGTCCAATTGTTTCTGTAATATATAAAGTTCTTTTATTTAACTTTAAAAGGTCTTGGTACGAAATAGATCCTTTTTCAAAAAATAAATTACTAGTTCCATCACGTCTGCCATTTGATTTTAAATTCAATTTTTTTCCGTTGTAAGTATCTACTAGATAGTGTTTTAAAACGCCATCATCTACTAATTTTAATTCTTCTGTTTTAACGCCCTCTGAGTCAAAATATCGTGAGCCAAGGCCTTTAACTATATCTGGTTTGTCAAAAATATTTATCGATTTTGCAAATATATCCTCATTCATCTTGTCTTTTAAAAATGAAGTGCCTCTTGCTATAGAAGAAGATGAGATTGCACTAGCAAAAGTACTTAATATTCCTTTTGAAATTCTTCTATCAAAAATGATACTAATTTTTTCACTTTCTATTTTTTGAGGATTTAATTTTTGAATTGTTTTTTTTGCAGCCATTCTCCCAATTTGTTTAGGTTTCGACATATCATTTAGATGACACACATTTGTGAACTCATAATCTCTTTCCATATTGTTAGAAACTTTCGCAACAGCAACGCATGAGGCTGAAAAAGATGAGGATTTATATCCATTTAAAAAACCATCACTATTAGCTAAAATAAAATTTGATTTACTCTCTGAAAAGCCTGATTCAGTATTAATAATTTCTTTCTTTTCAAATGCAGAATCTTCAACTTCTTTTAAGTACTCTATCTTTTCATCGTTTTCTATATGATCATCATCGTATAAATTTAGATCATTAATTTCTTTAGCTAATAAATCTTTGTCTGGTAAAGAATTAAACTCATCTTCTGGAGTAATCTTTGTAGTTTCAATGCATCTCTCGATTAAAGTTTTAATATTATTTTCTGTTAAATTTGATGAAGAAATACTAGATTTTTTTTTTCCTATATAGGTTGTTAATGTAATGCCTAAATTATCTGACCTTTCAGACTCATCTAATTTTTTATTTCTAAAATTAACAGTCTCAGAAACAGAATGTGTTACTAGTGCAGTTGAGTCTGTAGCGCCTAATTTTTTTGCAAAATCTAAACAAAAAGATGCTGTTTTTTCTAAATGATTTTGATCTTTAACCATATGATTTATAATTGAGTTCCACCTACAGTCATTTTATCTATCAAAATAGAAGGTTGGGCCACTCCTACTGGAACTCCTTGTCCTGCTTTTCCACATGTTCCAATTCCTGGATCAAGCATCATATTATTACCAACTAATGAAACTTCTTTTAAAATTGATGGACCATCTCCAATTAAAGTTGCTCCTTTTATAGGAGATCCTATTTTACCATTTATAATCTCATAAGCTTCTGTACAATTAAATACAAATTTACCTGAGGTAATGTCAACCTGACCACCACCAAAACTCACTGCAAAAATTCCCTTGTCTACTGACTTAATCATTTCTTCCTGAGAATACTTTCCATTTAACATCATTGTGTTTCTCATTCTTGGAAGAACAACATGTTTATAACTTTCTCTTCTTCCACTCCCTGTTGATCTGGTACTCATTAATCTTGCATTGAGACGATCTTGCATAAAATTTTTTAATATACCATTTTCAATTAAGACTGTTTTTTCTGTTGGAGTTCCCTCATCATCAATTGTTAAACTACCTCTCCTATTGTGTAGAGTTCCATCATCAACAATCGTAACTCCTTCGCTAGCAACTCTTTGACCCATCAAATTATGGAATGCTGAAGTTTTTTTTCTGTTAAAGTCTCCTTCTAAACCATGACCAATTGCTTCATGAATTAATATTGCTGGCCATCCAGGACCTAGAACTACTTTCATTTCTCCAGCAGGAGCAGCTTTGCTTTCTAAATTTACTGAAGCAATTCTAAAAGCTTCATCACACACTTTTTTCCAATTATTATTTTTAAGATACTCGTCATAAGATTGTCTTCCACCAATTCCATAGACGCCCGTTTCTTTTTTTCCATTTTTTTCCAACATTACGGAAACGTTGAAACGTATCAAGGGCCTTACATCTGTTAATACTTCCCCGCCTGCCCTAATGATCTCAATTGATTTATGTTCTCCAGCAAAACTAGCAGTAACTTGTTGAACAATACCTCCTTTTGCTCTTGTATAATTATTTACTTCTTTCAGTAATTCCAGTTTAGAGTTGAGTGATTTCTCTTCAATTGGGTTAATATCTTTATATAGTTTTTCATTTGTCTTAGGAATTTCATGGTTATAAATACCTTTTTTTGATTTTAAAGTTGAACTTAAATTATTTGCAGATTGCTTAAGTGAATTTTTTGAAATTTCATTTGAGTGAGAATATGCAACAACTTCTCCAGTCACAGCTCTTAACCCATAACCTAAATCAGAGCTATAGCTAGAACTCTTAATCTTATTGTCATCAAGCACAATAGACTCACTTTTTGAGTTTTCTAAATAAAGTTCACCATCATCACACTTATTTAAAGTCTCAGATATAACAGCTTCAGCATCTTTTCTACTAAGATCTGTTTTAGAAAAAAAATCATTCATATATATAAAGTAATATTTGTCTCTTTTTTATCAACTGTTGTAATTAGCACATGTACAAACTAATCATTTTTTACTAATTATATAGATATAATTTATGAAAGTTTATTATAATGAATCTTGTAGCATTTGTAGAGCTGAAATAAATCTCTATAAAAAGCAAAATATAAAAGAAATTGAGTGGATTGATATTACTAATAATTCAATTGCAGAAAAAGATACAACAAAAGACAGTAAAACTCTTCTAAGACGACTACATGTTGAGGAAAATGGAAAAATATTTGGAGGTGCTGAGGCCTTCTTGCTTGTCTGGAAAAAAATCCCAAAGTATAAATTTCTTTATACTTTTTTAAAACTCCCCATAATTTTTAATCTTTTTAACTTTTTTTACGAGATAGTAGCTTTTTTTTTATTCTACAAAAATAGAAAACAACTAAAAAAAAATTAGTTCAGTATCAACAACAACAAATGACTTGTGAAAGACATCAATACAACAAAAAAAGTAAATACAACTAAATACATTAGGGTAATAATTAAATTTCTAAATCTTCTAAGCCTTACAAAATTTATATCATCTAAGTCTGATATATCTCTTTTGCCAACTACAGGGTAATCGTAGGAATATCTCCATACTGATTTTTGAAGCCGATCGTCAATACTATTATAATACTCAATCCAAGATACAATATACCTAAAAATCAAATATAATATTATTAGTGTAAGCGTGGTTGAGATCATCTTTATATTAAATTATATTGATTAAATGAGAATTTTCATATTAATTTTTTTCATGCTTTTAACTGCTGTACATTCAGATAATTTAGATCAAAAAAATAAATTAGATAAGTTGTTTAAACAGTTGGCAAAAATCAATAATTCTAAAACTGCAGAACAATTAGAAAAAAAAATTTGGCTAATCTGGAACCAGCATCCAAATAATTTAAAGTTAACAGATAGACTAGAACTTGGAACAGAACTGATGCACTATGGTAACTATGATTATGCATTAGAGGTTTTTAATAATATTATTTATACTGACCCTAAATGGTCTGAGGCTTGGAACAAAAGAGCTACTTTATTTTTTTTAATGAAGGATTATAAATCATCTCTTAAAGATATTGATAAAGTTTTGGGTCTTGAGGTTAGACATTTTGGTGCATTATCTGGTCAAGCTAGAATTTACATCAAACTGAAAGAATATGAAAAAGCTATTTTAAGTTTAAAAAAAGCTTTAGAATTTTATCCATCATTTAGGAGTGGAGAGTTAATCCCTGAAATAGAAAAAATAATTAAAGAACAAATTATATAGCTATTCTTTTTTTTCTCTTTTTTTAGCAATTAACTGAGTTAAAGAATCAACCATTAAATCTGAGGCTTTAAAAATTTCATTAGGCTTAAACTCATGAGATGAATTCTTTTCTGGATTTGTTTTATCTTCAATAACAATACCTTCATCTGGTGAGTTATTTTTAATATATATTAGAAGTAACCACTCCTCATCTTCGGACTCGTCCCACTTAATAAAAATTTCTCCTGTTTCAAATCTTCGATCAATACATCTGAAGATAGACATATTTCTAGTTATATGTCGTTTGTTAAGTTGAAATGCTAAACTAGCCGCACTTCTATAAAAACTTTCTAACGAAAGTTCAATTTTTTGTCTGGCGAGTACATATTCTTTTTCCTTATTTAATAATGTTTGTCTATCTTCATCTCCTTGAATTTTTATTCCTAATGCTTCTACTCTTTCTCTAATTTTTTGATCTCTTATAATTCTATATTTCTCTTTAAGTTTATCTATTCTTTCTTGTAATCCAGAGTAGTCTTCTCTTTTTTCTTTAAGTGAAATTCTTTCAAGTTTTTCAAGCTCTTTGACTTCTCTTATTCTAAATCTCTCAATTTGTTTTTCTAATCTTAACTGTTTTAAAAACTGTTTTTGTTTTTCAGCTTGTTCAATTCTAAGTAAGGCTTGCTCCTTACGTAAGAACAATCGTATATCTCTAACTCTTTCTTTTTCTAATTTAATTTCATCTTTTAAAGATTTTTCTTTAATTTTTGTTAATTGTTGTTCTTCTTCGAGTTTTTGTTTTTGTAAAAAAATTCTTTCTTTCTCTTTCTTTTCAATTTCTTCCAGCTTTTTTTTTCTTTTATCCTCTAGTTTTAATATTTTATAATTTAGGATAATATTTTCAATTTTATCAAAGAAACTTTGTATATATTTTTCTAAACTAAAACTAATCTTGATTTTAAAGTTAGGCTTTAAAAAATTCTGGAGCTGTATTATTTTAACTACTAAGTTTTCTTTTTTTTTTATAACAAACTTTTTTGAAATAGGTTTCTTCCTAATAGGCTTTCTTTTAATAGGTTTCTTTCTAATAGGCTTTTTTTTAATGGGTTTCTTTCTAATAGGTTTCTTTCTAATAGGCTTTTTTTTAATGGGTTTCTTTCTAATAGGTTTCTTTCTAATAGGCTTTTTTCTAATGGGTTTCTTTCTAATGGGTCTTTTTTTAGATGAATTTTTTTTCATTTTTTATGATTTTATGTACCTAAGATTTATCAATTTATTTTTGATAAATATAGTCCCTTGTAGAAGGTGTAGATGTATAATTTTTTGTCAATTGAAACTGATACACAACCTGATCTCCCCACTTAAAAGCTATTTCGCACCCCGCCAGGTAGAATTCCCACATCCTAAAAAATTTTTCATCAAACATTTGGACTATTTGCTCTTTGTTTTTAATACAATTTTCCTTCCAATGTCTTAAGGTATGGGAATAATGTAACTTAAGAACCTCTACATCAGACACTATTAAACCAGCCTTTTCTATTGGTGTTGTCACTTCACTTAAACTTGGAGTATAGCCGCCTGGAAAAATATATTTTGTAATCCATGGATGTGGATCTCTAGGTGGATTTACTGAGCCTATAGTATGAATTAAAGAAACACCATTATCATTTAACAATCTTTCAATTTGACTAAAGAATCTTTTATAAAATTTTCTACCTACATGCTCAAACATTCCAACGCTAACTATTCTATCAAATTTTTCATTTAGCTCTCTATAATCAATTAATTTAAATGTGACCTGATTTTCTAGATTTAATTTTTTTGCTTTTTTTACACAGTAATCAAACTGATTTTGAGATAAGGTAATTCCTGTTACCTCGCAATTTGCACTTTTTGCAATATCAATTGCTAATGACCCCCAACCACATCCTATGTCGAGAACTTTTTGATTTTGTTGAATATTTAGTTTTTTAATAATGTGCTGAATCTTATTATTTTGCGCATCTTCTAAAGAGTCATTTTCATTTTTAAAATATCCACAAGAGTATTGTCTTTTAGGATCTAAGAATAAATCATATAAATCATCTGAGAGATCATAGTGATGGGAAACATTCATTTTTGATTTTTTTATAAAATTAAAATTAGTCAAATACCTGTAGGAGCCACTTAACTTATTAATTAATTGACTAAAAAAATTTAATTCTCCTCTTCCAATATTCTTAAGAGCAATATCTAAAAATTCTGTTAATGTTCCATTTTCAATTTCTACCTCACCATTAGAGTAAGCTTCTCCGAAATATAAGTCAGGACGTAATAATAATTTGTAATGAAGATTTTTTTTTAAGATTTTTAAAACTATTGGAATTTTTTTTTCAGGTGCTCCTATTATATATTTTTTTAAATTTGCATCTATCAATATAAAACCATCTTTTTTAAAAAGTTTATTTAAAAATCTAGCTAATTGCATCTATACCACCCTCAAAGACCTTAAATTAAAGTCAACTTCGTTAAGATTTTTTATTAATTGGTTTTTATCCATCTCGTCCAAAAGACTAATTGGAGGCAAAATATTTTTATAAATTTCATCCTCATCAGACATAAATGAATGTAATCCAGATATTAGATTAAATTTATCAAAAACACTCCTCACCTTGCACAGTTTTTCATTAATAGTCTGTTGTTTTTTTTCTATAAAATCATCATAAACCTTTCTAGATAAGCTGGCAGTTACATTGCATGTTGCAGTAATAATGCCAGAACAACCAAGTTCTAAACCTTTTAAAAGTTTGGTTTCAGAACCTGGTAATACAGAAAAATTTTCTATCTTTAGATTTTCAAAAAGATTGTACGAACTATCTTTCACACCAACGATTTGATCTGGAAATTTTTTTACAAGTTCTTCAACACAATTTAAGCTAAATTTATAACCACATAACTTTTCAAAATTATATAAAATAATTTTACTGCTAGGCACTGCTTCAACTATTCTTGTATAGAACTGAATCACTTCTTTATCGCCATATTTATAATATGCAGGTGGCATTATTAAGAATTTGTTTAGATTTAAAGATATTGCTACTTTCATTAAATTAATATTTTCAACAAGTGAATTAAATCCAGTCCCAACTAAAAATTTATCTTTATGTCTACTTTTAGATAATTTATTTAATAGTGCAATTTTTTCGTTTACTGGGATTAATTGAGCCTGCCCAGTGCTTCCAAAAATTACAGCTCCATGACACCCCTGTTCAATTATTTTTTCAGCATGAGCTAACGTTTTTTCAATATTTAAGCTTAAGTTCTTATTAAATATTGACATTGATGCCGCATAAATGCCTTTAATTTTGCTCATCCTTAAAACTTATATAAAATTAAACATTAGTAAAGATGAGAATTTTAACTGTACAAAATAGAATGGGTATTGGTGATATGGTAATTTTTTTGCCATTTATTGAAGCTATTTCTAAGAATTTTAAAGTTCCTGTAAGTTTGCTTGTAAAAGAAAATTCAAAGGCAGCACAATTTCTAAAAGATAATAAATATATAGATAAAATTATTATCCTTGATCGAGATAATAAATTAAAAAATGGTCGTCATGATGGAATTATTGGGTCTTTCAACCTTATACTAGATTTAAAAAAATATAATTTTGATAAAATTTTTATATTTAATTCTTCTTTTAGATTTAATTTAATAGCTAGAGCTGCTGGTATTAAAGATATTTTTCAATATCCAATATTTAAAAAAAAGAATCAGCATATAATAAATGCAGCAAAAAAATTTTTAAAAAAAGAATTAGACCTACAAATTGAAAGTAATCCTCAAATTTCAATAAATGAACAATTAGTAGAGTCGACTAAAATTATTTATAAAATTAAAAAGAATGAAATAAATATTTTATTAGGAATTGGAGGTTCCGGTCCAACTAAAAGAATCCCTGCTAAAATTTTTATACAATTTATGAATTTAATTTCAAAAAATCATCAATGTAAGTTTTTTTTGGCAACAGGTAAAAATCTAGAAGAGCAAAAGATTTTAAATGAAATTCTCTCCACTCATTATAAAAATCAATGTTATCCATTAGACAACTTAGAACTTAACGAAATATTACCAATAATTAAGAATTGTAATGTTGCAGTTTGTAATGATTCTAGTTTTAGTCATCTATCATCAGGATTAGGTATAAAAACAATTGTTTTAATGGCAGACACTCCCTTGCTCTATGGAGACTATAGCTCAAACATGTATCCAATAATTCCAGATGGAGAAAATACTGTCACACACAACACTCTTGGAAAAGAAAGAATTAATCCAAATAAAATTTTAGAACAATTTAATAAAATTTTAAACTAAGAAATATTATTTAGCACAATCTCTTTTGCTTCATTAACTATCATTGATAACCTGGCAGTTTCTGGTGAAACATCAGGGTGTATTTTTTTCTGAATATTAATGTAAGCTTTATTTACATCATTTTCGGTTATTTTATCTTTGATGTTAAGATTTAAAATTTTATATGCCTCTTCCAGGGACAGGGATGTGGAATTTTTAATATTTTGGCTTTGGTTGAATGTAAATCTACCTGATCTTCTCAAAGTTTGTATTAACCTGAATAAACCTATTAATTGAAATATTGAGAATCCTTTTAATTTGACTATTGCTAGACTCAGTAAAGTTAATGGTAAACTTAATAAAAATTTTCCACCAAAAGCCATCAAAATTGCTAAAACGATTAAACTAAAAAATATTAATTTACGTAATTGTCTTGAAATTTTTTTAGAAGATATATTTGCTAATATTTTTAATAGAATATAAATAGCTGCAAATAAAAATAATGTATAAATTAAAATATTCATAGACTCACTTTTAAATGAAAATACCACAACTTAAAAAAAAACCAGAGATAAAAAATTGCCATTGTTATAGTTGGGAAGATAATTATAGCTGGATTCATCAAAATGACATTCTGGAAGTTTTAAAAGACAGTAAAAAGCTGAACCCTGATGTCAAAAAGTATTTAGAAGAAGAAAATTCATATACAGATTTTCATCTATCAAACACAAAAAATATTCAAAAAAAATTATTTGATGAAATAAAAGGGAGAATAAAATTAGATGACGAATCTTTACCATTTAAAGATGTAAATTATGAATACTGGACAAAAACTACTACTAAAGGAAATTACTCTATAAAGTTAAGAAAAAAAATTGGAACTAATGATATCGAAGAAATTTGGAATGGAGATGAAGAAAAAGAAAAGTTAAATGTAGAATATTTTGGTGTTGGAGATTTAGAAGTTAGTTTTAATGATAATTATTTAGGATATTCTTTAGATACTAAAGGTTCAGAATATTATACGATTTATATTCGGGACATAAAAACTAAAAAATTAGTTACTGAAAAAATTGAAGAAACATCTGGTGGTATTACTTTTAGCCTAGATGACAAACATATATTTTATTCAAAATTAGACAATAATCATAGACCAAGAAAAATTTTTAGACATAAATTAGGTACAAATCCTAAAAATGATGAGTTAATTTTTGAAGAAAAAAGTGAAGCCTTCACTGTTAGTATTGGACTAAGTTCAGATGAAAAATATTTTTTTATAACATCATCAGATCATAATACCTCGGAACAATATTATTTTGATGCTAAGGAAAACAATCCAAAACCACAATTGATAAAAAAACGAAAAAGAGGAATACTTTACTCAGTAAATTCATGGGATGGTAAGTTTTACAATCATACAAATGAGGATGCTGAGGATTTTAAGATTGATATAACTGATGATTTAAATGAACAAAAATGGAAAAGTTTTATAGCTGCAAAAGAAGAAGTTTTAATTGGTGGACTCACTTTTTTAAATAATTGGATAATAAGATCTGAAACATCTGATGCCCTTGACAAATTATTTGTGAAAAATATTATAACTGAAACGGAGGAAGAGTTAATATTTTCAGATGAGAAGGTTTACGTTCCTGGAGTGTCGTTAATTCAAAAAAATAAGGATACAGATGAAATATATTTGGGTTATTCTTCACCAAAAACTCAGTCTAGAGTTTATTTATATAACCTAGCCACAAAGAAAAAAAAATTAGTTAAAGAGCAAATAATTCCCTCTGGACATAACCCTAGCGACTACATAGTTGAAAGAGTTGATTGTAAATCACACGATGGAAGAATGGTTCCACTAACAATTACTAGGCATAAAAACACTAAATTAGATGGTTCTGCCAATTTATTACTTTATGGCTATGGTTCTTATGGAAGCTCTATGAGCCCTAGTTTTTCCTCTACAAGATTAAGTTTAATAGATCGAGATATTATTTGGGCTACAGCCCACATAAGAGGTGGAATGGAAAGAGGAATGAGGTGGTGGAAAGAGGGTAAGCTTCTTAATAAAAAAAATACTTTTGAAGATTATATTGCCTCTGCAAAATACTTAATTGATAAAAAATACACATCAAAGAAAAAAATAATTGGAATGGGTGGATCAGCTGGAGGTCTTCTAATGGGAGCTGTTGTTAATCAAGCTCCTGAATTATTTTTAGGAATGATTATGGCTGTGCCTTTTGTGGACTCTTTAACGACTAATTTGGATCATTCTTTACCTTTAACAGTTGGTGAATTTGATGAATTTGGAAATGCAAAAGACAATAAAGACCACTTTGATTATATCTATTCTTATGCACCATATAATAATATTAAAAAAATGGATTACCCTCATATACTTATAACTACAAGCTTGAGTGATAACAGAGTATTATTTGATGAACCTGCAAAATTTACCGCAAAACTTAGGGATTATAAAACAGATAATAATCTATTACTTTTAAAGACAGAAATGAATGCTGGCCATGGTGGAAAATCTGGTCGTGACGGCGCCATAGAAGAAATTGCAATTGATTATGCTTTTGCTTTAAAAATTTCAAATAAAATTGAAATTTAATATCTTGAAATTTAATTTTTAATACATACATAAATTATTGTAAGTCGCCTAATGGGGCTTATTTATTTAACCTTGCTAACAAAGGAGGAAACTATGACAAGTAAGGATCTATCTATATTTAACACGCTAAGACCTTTTTCGATTGGATTTGATGATATGTTTGATCAGTTCGAAAGTATGTTAGGTAATGGAGGGTTAACAATGCAATCAAACTACCCGCCATACAATATAAGAAAAACTGGAAAGGATAATTACGCTATTGAAGTTGCTCTAGCTGGTTTCAACAAAAATGATGTTGAGGTTGAGTTTGAAGATAATTTATTAACTGTAAGAACTAAAGTAGTTGATAAATCAAATGAGAAAACTGAAAATAGTGAAATTATACATAAAGGTATTTCTCAAAGACAATTTGCAAGATCTTTTACAATTGCAGAGGATGTAAAAGTAAATGGTGCTGAGTTAAAAGATGGACTTTTAACGATTGCCTGTGAAAAAATTGTGCCTGAATATAAGAAGAAAAAACTTATTGAAATCAAATAAGTACTAACCTTGCTTGTGGGGTTTATCCCCACAAGTATTAAAAGCAACCATTAGATACAAATCCTATAACAATAGAATTAGAGTCTATTTCAAACCTTCTTTCACAAAGTATTCCATATTTTTTAGTATTATACACTAACTGTAAATTACCTTTTTCATTTTTATAATCCTCATCAGGATTACCAAGGTCTATTTTAAGTTTATTAATATTTTGACCAATATATTGGCTTAATTTATCATTTTCTTTTTTTATAATAGCATCAGTTTTTTGTTTTATAGTCTGACAACCAGAAACAAGTATTAGAAAAATAAAACTTAAAAATATAGATTTAAATATTTTCATAAATAAATCTTAACACTCAAAATGTAGCTTAAATATAAACTTGTAAGTTGAATAATGTTAATAAATTAGTGATTTTAAGAGTATTTAATCAAAGAATCTAATAATACTTGAGTCTAATCACAGGAGGATCAATGTTAGAAAATTATTTTAACTATAAAAAACACAAGACAGATTTTAAAACAGAAGTCATTGCAGGAGTTACAACATTTTTGACAATGGCTTACATTATGTTTTTAAATCCATTTATATTATCAGGTGAATTTGCTGGCCCAGAAAAAGGTTTTTTTGATTTTGGAGCTGTATTCACAGCCACAATAGTAGCAACGGCTCTTGCTTGTTTCATAATGGCATTTTATGGAAAGACTTGGCCAATTGGTTTGGCTCCTGGAATGGGAATAAATGCATTTGTTGCATTTGGCGTTGTTGCTGGCATGGGATACACACCTCAGGCTGCTTTAGGAGCTGTTCTAGTTGCGGGGATATTGTTCTTAATTATTTCACTAACTCCAATCAGAGCATGGCTTATAAACTCCATACCAAAAAGTTTAAAACTTGGAATTGGAGCTGGTATTGGATTATTTTTAGCAATTATTGGTTTAGAAATTATGGGAGTAGTCGCTGACCATCCTGTTACTCTAGTGACTTTAGGGGATATCAAAAATCCTTTAATTATACTTGGGTGTCTAGCTTTTGTTTCAATGATAGTCATGGAAAAACTCAATATTAAAGGAAACATAATTATTGGAATTATTGTTTTTAGTATTATCGCCTGGGCAACAGGTCTTGCAAAATTTAATGGTGTTGTAGGAAGTATTCCTCCAATGACTTATCTATTTGATTTTGATCTTAAAGCCGCATTCACAGCTGGAATGTCTACAGTAATATTTACATTATTGTTTATTGACTTTTTTGATACTGCTGGGACTTTAACTTCTGTCGCTAATGTTGCAGGGAAAGTTGACAATAAAGGAAAAGTTCAAGACATTGAAAAAGCAATGATGGCAGATAGTGTTGGAACTGTAGCTGGAGCAATGATGGGCACGACAACTGTAACTAGTTATGTTGAGTCTGGTGCAGGTGTCAAGGCAGGTGGAAGAACAGGAATGACCTCTCTTACAATTGGAGTTTTATTTTTAGCTTGCTTGTTCTTATCACCTCTTGCAACTAGCTTGCCAAAAGAAATAGATGGTGCAGCTCTTTTATATGTTTCGGTTTTATTTGTAAGAAATATTACTGATATTGAATGGGACGATATTGGTGAGTCTGCTCCTGCGGTACTCGCTATGATAGCAATGCCTCTAACATACAGTATTAGTAATGGTATAGCTTTAGCATTTATATCTTATGCTTTAATTAGACTATTTACTGGTAAGTTTTCTAGCACTTCACCCGCCATATGGGTAATTGCTATACTTAGTTTTGTAAGCTTTGTTGTTGCTTAAAAATTAATTCATAGGGCTAGATTAAATTCTAGCCCTATTTATTTTTCTTAATTATTTCTTCCATTGATAACTCCTCATAATGTTCAGTTGGCTGAACAATCCATGGGTCAGACTCTAATTTAATTGGACAAAAATCTGGATTAAATGTGGATGATTTTTTTTTCCACAAACATGCAGTTTTAATTTCTTTTATATAGTTTTTAATTGGTTCGTATTTTTTTAACCACTCAATACTTTTGTTTAATGTTAATCCAGTGTCGGACAAATCATCGACTAAAAGTACTTTATTGAAATCTTTATTTTCAGCTAATGAACTTATTTCTCTTGCAAATATCAGTTGCCCCTGTTTATCTTCCATTCCTTTTCCTGAATAACTTTGAATAACTATATACGCAATAGGAAGTTTAAGGATTCTTGAAAGTATATCCAAAATTGGAGCTGCACCCCTCATAATTCCAACTAATACGGTTGGTTTATAATTATTATGAATTTCTATTGCCAGTTTTTCAACAATTTTTGTATACTCTTCAAAGCTGATAATTAATTTTTCTGACATTAAAATTTTTTATCATATTAATAGATTTAAAAAAGAATAAAAAATTATGAAAATATTTGATTGCTTTATGTATTTTGATGAAGAGCTCATTTTAGATGTAAGGCTTAATACTTTGAACAAATTTGTTGATTATTTTGTAATTGTAGAAAGTAAGTTTACGCATAGTGGTGAAGAAAGAAATTTACGATTTAATCATCAAAAGTTTGAGAAATTTAAAGATAAAATTATTTACTTAATTTATGACCAGCAACCAGCAGGTGTTAAATCAATTAATAACAAAGATACTGAACACGAAATTTCGAGCCAATATATTTTTAATGCGGGTCACAGAGAAAATGGTCAAAGGAATTATATTGCGAAAGGTTTAGTTAATGCAGATGAAAATGATATAATTTTAATTTCAGATGTAGATGAAATACCAAATTTATATAACATTAATTTTAAAAATATTGATGAGAAAATTATTTTATTTAAGCAAAACATGTTTTATTACAAGTTTAATTTACATTTACCCAAATTAATTTGGACGGGAACAAAGGGCTGTAAAAAAAAGGACCTACTTGATCCTCAATGGTTAAGAAATGTAAAAGATCGTAAATACCGTTTTTTTAGATTAGACACTTTGTTTTCAAAAAATAAATACCAAAGCATAAAATATATAAATAATGGTGGTTGGCACTTTACTAATTTAAAAACAGCCAAAGAAATTGAATTTAAATTAAAATCATATTTACATCACAGAGAATTTGATGTGAATCCATTAACGGTCGACCAAATAAGTAAAATTATAAATGATAAAAGAGCAATCTATAATTTAAATGTTGATAAATCTGATAGCAAATGGAGAGGTGGAGATAAATTAGAAAAATTTGAAATTAAAAAACTTCCAATTTATATTCAAGAAAATTTAAATAATTTTAAAGAATGGATAGATTAAAATGAAAGCATATTGGATAGCTCGAATTAATGTTGATGATAAAAATGCTTATGCAGAATATGCAAAAAGAGCTGGACCAGCTGTTGCAAAATTTAAAGGTAAATTTCTGGTAAGAGGTGGTAAATTTCTAGAACTTGAGGGCAAAAACCCATATGCAAGGAATGTTGTAATTGAATTTCCATCATTTGATATTGCTAAAGAGTTTTATAAATCTAAAGAATACCAAGAAGCAAAATCCTTTAGAGATGGAAAGGCAGACTTCAATGGTATTGTTATAGAAGGTTTTAGTACTGAATAGGTTCAGGATCTATGCTACGCCATAAATACCATGTTGCTACTGAACAATAAGGTGAAAATTTCTTTTGTAAAAAACTTACATAAGAATCTGGTGGTAGGTATTTCTTTTTATAATTTTTTGATATAGCTCTTAATAAACCTATATCTTGTACAGGCCATATATTTGAACGATTATAAGTAAATAATAAAATCATTTCAGCTGACCATCTGCCAATTTGTCTTAATTGAGACAAATAAATTATTGCTTGCTCATCAGACATTTTTGAAATTAATTTTGGATTGAATGATTTATCGAGTATTTGTTCTGCTAAACTTTTTATACCCTTAACTTTTTGTCTACTTAGTCCACAGCTTTTTAATTGTATGCTAGAAAGCTTTACAACCGATTTTGCTGTTATTTTATTTGAGCATTTTTTTTTAAATTTTAAAAAAACAGAGTTAGCTGCTGCTACACTAATCTGTTGACCAATAATACTTTTACATAATGAATAAAAAACATCTTTCCTAGAGGTAAGTACTGTTTCTGAAGGAGATTTATATTTTTCAATCAAAAATGACATAGTTTTATCTTTTTTAGATAAATACCTTTTTGCTGTATTCCAATATTTCGGTTTTTTACTCATGTCTTGTAGTAGATGGTATTTTTTCTTTATGATAAATTTCACGTCTAAAAATAATAAGAGAAGCAAAAATCACCAGTGATGCCCCTATTAGTGTTTTAAATGTAGGAACTTCGTTCCAAATCAAATATCCAAAAATTACAGCAAAAACTAAAGATAGGTATTTTAAGGGAGCTACTAGAGAAACCTCTGAAAGCTTATAAGATTGGGTTAAAAATAAGTTAGCAGACCCACCTGTTACACCAATTAAAGCTAATAAAATAAAATCCTTTAAATCTGGCATCTTCCATCCCATTGATATTGTAAAAAGACCAGCAATAGAAATAGTGATAGTAAAAAATATAGAAATTAACCAAATTGGTTCTGATGTAGATAATTTTCTAATTGTGATTGTAACAAATGCCATCCCAATACAAAAAATCAAAGGTAGTAGATAATAAATATTCATTTGATCAAATCCTGGCTCGGAGATTACAATTACTCCAATAAATCCAATTAATACAGCTCCCCATCTAAATAAGCCTACTTTTTCACTTAATAAAAAAATAGATAAAACTGTAATGAACAATGGTGCTGCGAAAGACAAACTGACAACTACAGCAAGAGGAAGTTTTCTTAAAGCTATGACTATCGCAACTAAAGCTATCAAGCCCATTAAGCATCTAAATAAGTGTTCTTTAGGTCTGTTAGTTTTATAAAAAGTTTTTAATTTATTTTTTGGAATTAAAAAAAATGTGGGTAGCAGCCCAAAAAACCCCCGAAAAAATAAAACTTCACCAGTAGGATACTCACTTGACCATTTTACAAGTAAGTCCATAACCGAAAAAGTACAAACAGCCAATAACATGTACAAAATACCTAATTGATTTTTAGTAAACATATGAATAATTTGTAGATTAAATTAAAGGATAATCAATGGAAATTGCAATTTTAGGTTTAGGATGTTTTTGGGGACCAGAAATTAAGTTTAGTAAACTTAATGGTATTATAAAGACAGAGGTTGGCTATTGTGGAGGTGACAATAAGCAAACAACTTATAAAGAAGTTTGTTCAGGTACAACAAATCATGCAGAAGTAGTAAAATTAGATTTTGATCCTGAGGTTATTTCATACGAAAAAATATTAGAATTTTTTTTTGATATTCATGATCCAACAACTCTAAATTCTCAAGGGCCAGACTTTGGAACTCAGTATAGAAGTGAGATATTTTATTTGAATGATAAGCAAAAAAATATTGCTGAAGAAATTAAGAATAAATATAATGACAAATTCTCTGGCAAAATTGTTACCAAAATATCATTGGTAAAAAATTATTGCACTGCAGAGGAATATCATCAAAGATATTTAGAAAAAAAATAAATGTCTTTAGTTGACACAAATTGGTTAGAAAATAATCTGAAGAATGTAAAAATTATTGATTGTTCATGGCATATGCCTCAAACAAATAGAAATGGCTTTGAAGAATTTAAAAAACAACATATTCCAAATTCAATTTTTTTTGATTTAGATAAAAACTCAAAACTAAACACTGACTTACCTCACATGCTGACTGATAAAATTTCATGGGAAAAAATTGTTTCGGAGATGGGTATTAACAATGAAGATAAAATAGTTATCTATGATAATTCAGACGTAATTAGTTCTTGTAGATGTTGGTATAATTTTATTTACTTTGGTCACAATCCAAAACTTGTTCGAGTTTTAGATGGGGGTTTAAAAAAATGGAATAAAGAAAATAGAATTACTAATGACAATTTATCAAAAATATTAAAAAGTAACTACAAAGCAGATGAAAAAAAAGAATTAGTGAAAAACAAGCTAGATATTGATGAAAATATTACCCTAAAAAAATTCACCGTTATTGATGCAAGAAGTAAAGAAAGATTTGAAGGTAAAATTGCTGAACCAAGAAAAGGTCTAAGGAGTGGTTCAATTAAGAATTCTTTTTGTTTACCTTATACTGAATTAATAAATAAAGATGGGACTTTTGTTACTAAAGATAAAATTTTAGAGAAATTTAAAACTACTAAATCTGACTTTAACAATAATCTTGTATTTTCATGCGGTTCAGGAGTGACAGCCTCTGTTTTAGCCCTTGCTTATTCTTTAATAGATAATAAATATATGCCTACTATTTACGACGGTTCATGGAGTGAATACGGAAAATTTTAAAATATGAAAAGATCAACTAAAATTACATCCATAATAATAATATTTTTTCTAATAATTACAATTGTGGTAGTGGCCAGAACACTTGTCGGTAATCATTTTGCTAAAAAATTTGGAAAAAGACCTCCTCCTGGGGTTATAGTAACAGAAGTTGTTAATATTAATTTTTCAGAAAAAATTGATAGCTATGGAACAGCTGTCTCCAAAAAAAACGAGTCATTTAGAATAAAAAGAGATGATCTTATAAATGAGTTGGATCTGAAGAATTATGTTAAAAAAGGTGAAGTAATAGTAAACTTAAAAGAGAGTAATATAATTGCTCCATTTAATGGTGTGTTAGGCTACAGAGGAATTACGGGGGATATTCTTGACTCAAGTAATTCAATTATTATCACACTAGATGATAATTCTGTTATTTTTGCAGATTTAAAGATCCCAGAAGTTTTCGCTCCTGCAATAAAAAAAGGGTTACCTATCAAAGCCAAATTTTCTGGTAACAAAAAAAAGATATATGATGGTGTGGTCTCTGCAGTTTCTAGTAGAATTAATGCTGAAACACGAAGTCTTTTAATAAGAGTTAAAATTATAAACAAAAACCTAGAATTAATTCCAGGTTCACTTCTTGAAGTGACCATTAATTACAACGAAAGAAATTCTTTGGGAGTTCCAGATACAAGTATAATATTAGAAGGAAATAAAACTTATGTTTACAAAGTTTCTGATGAAAATATTGCTAATAAAACAGAAGTTTTAATTGGATTAAGAGATAGTGGATATATTGAAATTATATCAGGATTAAATGAGGGTGATAATATTGTAGCCGAAGGACTGAAAAAAGTACGTCCTCAAAGCAAAATAAAACCGATTATTAAATAATGTATATCACAGATGTAAGTATAAGAAGACCAGTCGTAGCATGGGTGATGTCTCTTATCCTAGTAGTCTTTGGAATTTTTGTTTTTTCAAAATTACCAGTTCGAGAATTGCCTGACGGATTACAACCACCTGTGGTTCAAATTAAAGTTGATTATAAATCTGCTTCAGCACCCATTATAGATCAAGAAGTGACACAAATTATTGAAGATGTTGTGGGTGGAACAGAGGGAATTAAAAATATAGACTCAAAGTCAGAAAATGGAGGCAGTACAATTAATGTTGAGTTTGAAACTGACATTGATTTAGATGATGCTGCAAATGATATAAGAGAAAGAGTAGCAAGAATTGTAGACAATTTACCTAGTGAAGCAAATGCTCCTCAAATATTGAAGCAAGCTGCTGGTTTTACTACTACGATGTGGATAGCTGTTACCTCCTCTACTTGGAGTGATTTAGAGTTAGGTGATTATACTGAGCGATATTTAGTAGATCAATTTTCAAGTGTAAAAAATGTTGGCCGAATAAGAACTGGGGGCTTAAGAGATTTAAGTGTAAGAGTTTGGGTTGATCCAATTAAACTAGCAGCAAACAATTTAACTATTCAAGAAGTTGAGTCATCCTTGCGGAATGAAAATATAAGTTTACCAGCAGGAACATTGGAGTCTAACAACATAGACTTGACTCTAAATTTAGATAAATCTTATGATGATATTAATAAGTTAAAAGAACTACCTATTAAAAAAATTAAAAATAGTATTGTGAGGCTTTCAGATATTGCTGACATTGAGTTTGGACCTGTGTCAGAAAAAAATCTTTTTAAAGCGCAAAGTAAAAATGCTTTGAATTTGAAAACGGTCGGTATAGGAATTTATGCAAAATCTGGTGCATCTACAGTCGAGCTTTCAAAAGATGTAAGAAAAAAACTAATTGATATAAGGAGAAATTTACCAGATGGTCTTAACATAGAGGTCGCCTTTGATAGAGCTACATACGTTGGAACGGCAATAACAGAAGTCTATAAAACTCTAATAGTTGCTTTTATCCTTGTGGTGGCAATTATTTATCTATTTCTTGGTAATATAAAAGCTGTAATTGTACCTGCCATTGCACTACCTGTAAGCTTAATAGCCTCGTTTTTAGGTTTATACTTATTCGGTTTATCCATAAATATATTTGTTCTTTTAAGCTTTATTCTTGCAATAGGAATAATCACTGACGACTCCGTTATTATGACTGATGCGATTTATAGAAGAATTGAGAATGGCGAAACACCATTAGTTGCAGCTCACAAGGGCTCAAAACAAATTAGTTTTGCAATTGTGGCTACAACTTTAATCTTAATAGCTGTATTTCTTCCATTAATTTTTATTGATGGAATTGCTGGCACACTTTTTAGAGAAACAGCCATAGCATTATCATTCTCAATTATTGTCTCATCTTTTGTTGCACTAACATTGTCACCAATGTTAGGAAGTAAATTTTTAAGTAAAAAGCCAAAACAAAATATTTTTGTGATTAAGTTTGATAAATTTTTCAAATCTTTCTCAAAATTCTATCAAGAAACACTTTTATTTTGGTTAGATAAAAAAAAAATTATAATTTTATTTTTAATCTTAACGGTTATTGGATCTGGTATTTTATATAATTTTACTAAAAAAGAATTATTACCTATGGAAGATAGAGGTGTTTACCTTGTGCTTGGTTTTACTGATGAAGGTAGTTCATTTGAATATACAGAAAAAAGAGCTGAAGATGTTGAAAAAAGATTAATCCCTCTTCTGCAAGCTGATAATAGTCCATATAAAAGATTAATTATGAGAGTGCCTGGGTTTGGTAGTAACAAAAATTCTTTTAACAGTTTTATAATCATTGCATTATTAGATGATTGGAAAAATAGAAGTCAAAATTCTCAAACAGTTATGAGGCAAGCTATTGGAAAAATAGTAACTGTTCCTGAAACTGTTGCTTTTCCCATATCACCTCAATCTATAAGGGTATCTAGCTATAACAAACCTATTCAAATGGTTATATTAGGAAGATCTTACGAAGAGTTAGAGAAAATTCAAAATGAAGTTATTAATAAAATAAGAAGTAATAAAAATTTATCTAGAATAGAGTCTGATTACTCTAGAAATAAACCAGAAATAAAATTATCTATAAATAAAAATAAAGCTAAGGACCTTGGTATATCAACTGATGCTATTGGAAAGACCTTAGAAACTTTATATGGTGGTAAAACTGTCACTCAATTTAATAAACTTGGTAAAGAATATCCAATAATTCTTCAACAATATTTAGGTGATAGAAGAAGTAAAGAAGGACTGGCTAAGATATTCGTAAGATCAAAAGATAATGGTAAATTAATTTCTTTAGCTAATTTAGTGGAATTTAAAGAAGAAGGCTCAGCAAAAAAGTTGTCTAGATATAACAGGCAGAGAGCTGTAACAATTTCTGCAAATATATCTGAAAATTATACTCTTACTGAAGCAATGAAATACTTAGAAAAAACTTTATCTGAAACTCAGAATAAAAATCAAATTGCATGGAAAGGTAAATCCGAAGAAGTTAAAGAAACTAGCAATGAACTTTTTGTCATTTTTGGATTGGCTTTATTAACTGCTTATTTAGTTATGGCAGCTACCTTCAACTCCTTTATTCATCCATTCATTATAATATTAACAGTTCCCCTTGCATTGTTTGGAGGTTTGGTATTTATCTTATTTCTCAATAGTTCTATTAATATTTTTTCACAAATTGCTTTAATAATTCTCATAGGTATTTCTACAAAAAATAGTATCTTGATTGTAGATTATGCTAACCAATTGAGAGCCACTGGAAAGAACATCGATGCATCGATAAAAGAGGCTTGTAATCTTAGATTCAGACCAATTATGATGACCTCAATCAGTACCATGATTGCGATGCTACCACTAGTGATTGGAAATATTGGTCCAGGTGCTGGAGAAGCATCAAGGTTGGCTGTGGGTGCAACTATTTTAGGTGGCATGATGATATCGACTTTCTTCACATTGTATGTAACTCCAACAATGTATTTAACTTTAGCAAAAAATACTAAAAGAATTGATGCTGTTGATATCGAGTTAAAAAAACAATTAGATTAAAAGATAATATATTTATTTTTATTTAATTTTTTTTGACATTTTTTTAATTGAGATTTGTATTTATCAGAATAATTTTTTACTTTTTTAGCCAACCCTATAACCATTTTATTGTTTTTATAATTTTTATAAGCACCCCAACCTTCATGATAAGCAATATATTGTTTAAAAGCATCTTCTTTAGATATTTTTAAAATTGATTCAGTTTTATTTGTATACCATCCAATGAAATCTACACTGTCTTTAAATCTTGTTCTTCTTGCTAATTTGTTTCCAGTTTCTTTTTTATATTGTTCCCATGTGCCTTTAACAGCCTGCGAATAACCAAAAGAACTTGACGGTCTTTTAAATGGAATAATTTTAAATATTTTTTGTCTAGCTGGTTTGGCCAGCCAATCAAAATCAGACTCCATCTTAATAATTGCTAATTGAATGTATATTGGTGTCCCCCATTTTTGTTCTGTTTTTTTTGCATGCTTATACCAAAGATATCTTTCATTAAAAATTGAGCAGCTATTAGATGTATTTTTTGGAATAGAAGAACAGGCTGAAACAAGGAAAATAATCAACAGCAAAAAAATATTTAATTTTTTATTCATATTTTTTTTTTAAATTATACAAAACATAAATTAATAAAACACCAAAAACGTTTCCTAATAAATCACTCCACTGAAACATTCTTGCTGGGATTACTAAATGTAATAATTCAAGTATAATAGATGAGGTAAATAAATATTTAATTAAAATTTGTAATCTTTTATCATTTAGATAGGCTAAGAAACCAACGGTAGATAAAAGGGCAAAAGCATAAAAATGATTTGCAGAAATATTAAGAAAATCTTCTGTAATTTTAGGTTGTCTCGTCAAATCACTGTAAAGAATATATCCAAATATACTTCCTGGATATAAATACAACCCAATTAAAATAAAGTTAATTAGATGAAAAATTACTTTTAAAAACTTAATAAATTTAATCATAATAATAATTTTTATATATTTTATTCTATTTATCAGTTATCAAAATAAATTATATGTCTCATTTAATTTTAGTTAGACACGGACAAAGTGAATGGAACCTAGAAAAAAGATTTACAGGTTGGGTTGATGTAGATCTTACAGGTAACGGCAAGTTGGAAGCCTGCAAAGCTGGAGAATACATTAAAGAAGAAAAATTCATTATAGATTATTTTTTTTGTTCTTTTCAATTACGAGCTATAAATACTTTAAAACTAATCCAGGACACTTTAAGAGATAAAAGGGAACCCATTAAAGCCTGGCAATTGAATGAGAGACATTATGGAGCACTGACGGGTTTAAATAAAGATGAAATGAAAACAAAACTTGGTGAAGACAAGATTCACCAGTTTAGAAGATCTTGGGATCTAAAACCTGACCCTCTTAGTAAAAATAATCCTTATCATCCAATAAATATCGATGCTTACAAAAAGGTACCATTAGACAAAATTCCCGATACGGAGTCATTAAAAGATACTTATGAAAGAGTAATTGAATACTATAATTTAGAGATCAAAAATAAAATATTAGATAATAAAAATATTTTGATATCTGCACATGGAAATTCAATAAGAGCTCTATGTAAATTTTTATTCAAACTAGATAACAATAAAATTTCTTTGCTTGAAATACCAACTGGCAACCCACTTTTAATCAAATTAAATTTAAATCAAGAAGTTACTGAGTGTAGATATTTAGATACTTCTAGAGCAAAAGATTTACTTGTCTTTTAATAGTTTGTTATAAACATCGATGTTAGTTACATGTTTAAAAGATTCTAAACTTTCATAACCATACAACTGACCAACATCCATTAATTTATTCCATACTTCAGAAACTGGAAAATTTTTACTTAAAAATTTATCGAACAAAGTCTTATTGATTATCTGACAGCCAGTATAAATATACTGATTTTTAATATTTTTTTTAATTTTATTTTTATCAAGATTGAAATCTCCGTTTAAACCTTTATCAAAGCTCAAATTTTGCTTAACGAGTAAAAGTATGTTTCTAATTTTATATGAAAAATAAAATTTTTCCATTTCTTGAATATATTTTTTATAGTTTTTATTCCATAGGGTGTCTGGATTAATTGTTAAAAAATCTTTTTCATTTGAAAAATTCATCATATTTAAAATACCTCCACCAGTATCTAAAATATCTTTTCCTTCATCAATTATTTCTAAATCTATTTGAAAGTTTTTTTTTTCAATAAAGTCATAAATTTTTTCTTTTAGATAAAATGTATTTATAATGACTTTTTTAATTTTAAGATCTTGAAGTAAATTTATAGTATTTTCTAAAAGAGTAATGTCATTAATTTCTAAAAGTGGCTTTGGTATGTCTAAAGTTAATGGACTTAACCTTTTACCATAACCAGCACATAAAATTAATGCAGTATTAATTTTCATTTTAAGCACCTTATTTTTTTCGAAAAATTAATATCTAATATCTCTTTCAATGGTTCAAATTTTTTATTCTTTTTCATTCTCAACTCGATTAATTCCCATGCATAAGGTATCAACTTTAAATATTTTTTTTTATTATCTCTCATGGCAAGTCTTGTAAAAATTCCTATAATTTTCATATTCCTTAAAACTGACAATATTTCAAAATCATTTGAAAAGTTCTTTCTATTAATTAAATTTTTATTTACTTTTATAAAGTAATTATAAATTTGATCTTTA
>Ga0233439_10000933_pt1 | contig 39790 bp, 36 predicted proteins | sample SI_123_September_6_FD_182713 | JGI IMG/M metagenome (GOLD analysis project Ga0233439, IMG submission 182713) | Seawater microbial communities from Saanich Inlet, British Columbia, Canada - SI_123_September2016_100_MG | ecosystem: Environmental > Aquatic > Marine > Inlet | place: Canada: British... | reverse complement strand
GCGGCTGCATTACGAATGCGCCGGGGCGTAGTCGCGGTCCCGTCAAGTCATCCTTGACAGTTTTGCGGAGGCAGACGTATCGTCAAGACAACCTTGACGGAATGTTCGCCATGGCTCTGAAATCGAAGGCCAGGAAATCGAAAACCGCCGAGACGGCGAAATCCGCTGCCTCGAGCGAGACTGCGGACATTCTGTTCTGTTCCTTCTGCGGCAAGTCGAAGGACGCGGTCAAAACGCTGATCGCCGGTCCGACTGTTTTCATTTGCAATGAATGTGTTGCGGTCTGCACCAAGTTTATCAGCGGCGAAGCTTCGCCCGAGCCGACGGACTGGGACCGGTGTTCCGACGAGTTCCTGCTCAGTCAGCTTCCGCGCACATCAGCCATCGCAGATGCTGCCAGCAATCACCTGGCGTCGCACGTTGCGACGCTGCGCAAGCGGGAGGTAACGTGGGAGCTGATCGGCAAGGCTCTCGGCGTTTCGCGTCAGGCAGCGTGGGAGCGCTTCTCCTAGACGACGACTGCAAATCGGACTGACCATGAATCCCGACGAGAAATCCCAACCTGGCCTATCGGACGTTCCTCTGCGACCGTGGGGCGAGCCATCGGCCGGTCAACAGCCGCCGCCGCAGGAGCATCAGCCCGGCCCGCGCCGCCGGCGATCGTTGTGGTCCGCTCTCTTCGTTGTGCTGTTGATCGCCACCTATGGCGTTAGCGCGTATCGGGATTTGTCGTCGCCGGGCATATGGTCGTACTGGAAAGACTTCTTCGGCTCTCCCAGCATGACGGCGTCGGCCATCAGCATGACGGACGGCCGCAAGGCGCTCGCGATCGAAGGACGGATCGGACCTGCCTCCGCAAGCTGGTTTCGCGAACAGCTCGATGCAGCCAAGCTGACCAGCGGAGATGTGGTCTTGCTGTCGTCGCCGGGCGGCTCGCTCGATCAGGGTTTGATCATGGGCGCGGTGGTCCGGTCGCGCGGACTGACGACCGTGGTGGGGAGAGCGGATTCCGCCGGCCGTTTGCAACCGTCGCGCTGTGCCAGCGCATGCGTATTCGTTTTTGCGGGCGGCAAGGTCCGTGAAGCGATGCCGCGCTCCATGCTTGGCGTTCACCAGTTCAGCAGCACTTCTGCGAAAGGCGAAGAGTCCGCAAGCGACCTGGTGGCGCGGACCCAGCAAACCACCGGCATCATCCTCGATTACATGACGCGGATGGGCGTTTCGCCCTCGATCATGCAGGCGATGACGGCGAGCAAGGACATTCGCTGGCTCACGGAGAAAGAGGCGTTTGAGCTGAACCTGGTCACGGCTCGCTACGCGGGAGCCTGATCGCGCGAAAGCCTACTTCGGACATCTCGATGTCTGGTCGCCGGTGCGGGCGGCAGGCTTGCCATTGATATAAATGCCGCCTGCGCCGCCAACGACAACGCCGCCGCATCCGGTCTTGCCGCTCGATATGGCGGCCGGCTTGCCGTTGATGAAGACGTTCGGAGATCCCTCGACGATCACGCTGCCGTCGCTGGTCGTATCGCCCTGACGTGCAGCGGGCTTGGCGTTGAAGGTGACGCCCGCCGCGCCGCCCGTGACCACGCCGGGTGTTTGCGCATGTGCCGAGCCCGAAAGAACCGCAGCGACAAGGATCGGGCAAAGCAGCATGGTCCGCATGACAAACCTCTTATGGGCGCGAGACCGGGAAGCGCTTGATAACCAGCCGGGCAGGCGACTATATGCCGGATCTGGAGAGCCTGCATAACATCAGTCGGCGCCGTCCGTGCGCCGGTTCAATCAACAAGGGGGCCATGACCATGATCCAAGAAATGCGCGTGTATCGCTGTGTTCCGGGGCGGCTTCCCAATTTGCTGAAGCGCTTCGAGAACCACACGCTGAAGATCTGGGAGAAGCATGGCATCCGTCAGGCCGGCTTTTTTACCACGGTGATCGGCCAGTCCAATCAGGAACTGACCTATTTCCTCGCATGGGAGTCGCTGGCTGAACGCGAGCAGAAGTGGACCGCGTTCATGAACGATCCCGCCTGGCTGTCGGTGCGCGAGGAAAGCGAAAAGGATGGTCAGATCGTCGAGAATATCGTCAGCCAGCTTCTGACGCCGACAGCATTCTCCTTGGTGAAGTGAGGGCGCGTTTCGCGTATCGGTCATGCCCCGCGGTCTCGATCATATTGTCCATGCCGTCCGCGATCTCGATGCCGCGGCGGACTTCTATCGCCGCGCCGGATTCAAGGTCGGCGCGCGCAACAAGCATCCGTGGGGAACGCACAATCATGTGGTGCAGTTTCCCAATTTCTTCATCGAAATCCTGACGGTCGGCGAACCCGAAAAGCTGGTCGGCGAGGGATTGCCGCAGATCTTCGGCATCGCCAATCGCGATGCGATTGTGCGCGGCGACGGATTCTCGATGTTGATCCTTGAGAGCACGGACATCGAGGCCGATGTCGCGGACTTCAAGACATCGGGGATCGGCGCCTCACGCGCGCTGCCGTTTTCGCGCCAGGCTGTTTTGCCCGACGGCACCACTACCACGGTGGGCTTCTCGCTGGCCTTTGCACGCGATGCGATGTCGCCGCATACAGGCTTCGCAACCTGTCAGCAGCATAACCCCGCGGCGTTCTGGAAGCCGGACTATCAGCAGCACGCCAACGGCGCGAGCGGCGTTCTCGGTGCGGTGTTGGTCGCAGACAATCCGGCAGATCATCATATCTTCCTCAACGCGTTTACCGGTGTGCGCGAGCTGCATGCCAGTTCGATCGGTATCACCGCGCCGACGCAGCGCGGCGATGTCGAGATCATGGAAGCCGTGTCGTTTCGCGATCAGTTTGGAACCGCGCCCAGGCTGGACGGCGAGGGCGCCTCGCTGAAGGGGCTGCGCCTTGCGGCGCCGGACATTGATGCCACCGAGCGTGTCCTCAAAAGCGGCGGGGTGGCGTCGCACCGGCAGACCGGACGGCTCGTGGTGCTGCCGGAGGCCGCCTTTGGCGCAACCCTGATATTCGAGAGACCGGCCAGGATTTAGCGGGCCAGACTTGATACGCAGCCGCCAGGTCGGCATGGTCAATTCAACTTCTGAAAAGGATATGCCTTGAACGCCAAGATTTCCGCGGCACCGGTGGTTTCCGCAGGCAACGTCAAGTTTGGCAACGCGCTGCCGCTGGCTGTGATCGCCGGGCCATGCCAGCTCGAAAGCCGCGCGCATGGACTGGAAGTCGCCTCCGCGCTGAAGGAGATCGCCGCACGCCTCAAGATCGGGCTCGTCTACAAGACCTCGTTCGACAAGGCCAACCGCACCAGCGCGTCCGGCGCGCGGGGCATGGGCCTCGACAAAGCGCTGCCGATCTTCGCGGAGATCCGCTCGACGCTCGGGCTGCCGGTGCTGACGGATGTGCACGAGATCGAGCAGTGCGCCCGCGTCGCGGAAGCCGTCGACGTGTTGCAGATCCCCGCGTTCCTATGCCGGCAGACTGACCTGCTGCTGGCGGCTGCCGCGACAGGGAAGGTTGTCAACGTCAAGAAAGGCCAATTCCTAGCGCCCTGGGATATGGCCAACGTGGTCGGCAAGGTGACGGGCGGTGGCAATCCGAACGTCATGGTGACCGAACGCGGCGCATCGTTTGGCTACAACACGCTGGTGTCCGACATGCGGGCGCTGCCAATTCTGGCGCGTTCCACCGGCGCGCCGGTGATCTTCGATGCGACCCATTCGGTGCAGCAGCCGGGCGGTAAGGGCACGTCGTCCGGCGGCGAGCGGGAGTTCGTACCGGTGCTGGCGCGCGCCGCAGTCGCGGTCGGCGTGGCCGGTGTTTTCATCGAAACGCATCCCGATCCGGACAACGCGCCATCGGATGGTCCGAACATGGTGCCGCTCAAGGACTTCGAGGCCCTCATGAAGAATTTGATGGCCTTCGACGCGCTCGCAAAATCAAAATCGTGATGGCCAGATCATAGCAATCAAAACATAAAAAGGGCCGCGAGCGTAACGCGGCATCCGCCGGACCAGATGCTGCCAATCCTCAATGTGATCGCCGCGACAACCTTCGCGGCAGCCCTGTCCTCGCGTGCGATGGAGCCGGTGCTGCCGCTGGTGTCCAGCGATCTCGGCGTCACTGTCGCCACGGCGGCAAGTCTGTCGGCGGCTGTCGCCCTGACATTTGCGCTGGTGCAGCCTATCCTGGGCGCGGCTGCGGACATGTTCGGCAAGGCGCGGCTGATGATCGGTTGCCTCGCGATGCTCGGCGCAGCCAACATCATCGGTGCGATGGCGACATCGTTTGAAATGCTGTTCCTGTCGCGCATTCTCTGCGGCATCGCGGCAGGCGGCACGTTTCCGATCGCGATGAGCCTGACCAGCGACCTCGTTCCGACCGCGCAGCGGCAGGTCGCGTTGAGCCGCATTCTCGCGGGCGCGATGACCGGCAATCTGCTCGGCTCATCCGCAGCCGGCGTGATCGGCGATTTTTTCGGATGGCGCGGCGTGCTTGTCATCCTCGGCCTGCTGGTGATCGTCGCGTCGGTAGCCGTTTGGATCGGTTTTCGAAAAGGCGGGGTATCCAGTCCCAAGCAGAGCGTCAGTTTTGGAGCACTCAGGGACGGTTACCGGACGATCCTCGCCAACCCGAATGCGCGCGTGTGTTTCACGGCGGTGTTTATCGAGGGACTTTGCGTTCTTGGGTTGTTTCCGTTCGTCGCCGCATTTCTGTTTGAGCTGGGCGAAACCCGTGCATCGATTCCTGGCGTGGTCATCGCAGCGTTCGCAGTCGGCGGTTTGTTTTACACCCTGAGCGTGTCGCGCATGCTGCCGCGATTTGGCGTCAGGGGCCTGATGGTCGGCGGCGCCGTGGTCATGGCGCTGCAATTTATCGTTATCGCGCTCGGACCGCGCTGGGAGATTCAGGCGATCTCCTTCCTCGTCATGGGCTGGGGCTTCTATTCGCTGCACGGCTCATTGCAGGTGTTCTCGAGCGATCTCGCGCCTGAAGCGCGCGCCTCGGCGCTGTCGCTCCATGCCTTCTGCTTTTTCATGGGGCAGGCAGCAGGACCGATCGTGTACGGTTTCGGATTGTCTCATTTCGGCAAAATGCCGACGCTGATCCTGAGCGCGACCGCCATTCTCGTGCTGGGAATCGTCGCCGCTCGTCTGCTGCATCAGAAGCCGGCGGAGATGGTGGATATCTAACCTCTTCCCCGATACGGGGCGACGCCCTGATCGGGCACCCACACATCCTTCGGCAATTTGCCGGTCTGCCAGAACACGTCGATCGGCATGCCGCCGCGCGGATAGAAGTAGCCGCCGATCCGCAACCAGCGCGGTGCCAGCAGTTTCGTCAGCCGCTTGCCGATGGACACTGTGCAGTCTTCGTGAAACGAACCGACGTTGCGGAAGCTGTTGAGATAGAGTTTGAGGGTCTTCGATTCGACGAGCCATTTGTCCGGCACGTAGTCGATGACGAGAATTGCGAAATCCGGCTGGCCTGTGACCGGGCAGATCGAGGTGAATTCCGGCATTGTGAAACGCGCAACGTAGTTCGTGTCGGAGTGCGGATTCGGCACCCGGTCGAGTTTTGCCGTATCAGGCGAGGTGGGCGTTTCGACCTGCTGGCCGAGCTGCAACGGCTGCGCGGCGGCTTTGGGGACGCGGGGTTTTCTGGACATCTGTGTCTCCGTTTGCCCTCTGATACATATTCCTGGCCAAAACGTCACGGGACTAAAGACTTCAGATGGCCTTTTCCGGCGCGGCGCGTTCCTGTAGAAGCTGCCCCAAATCCCCGAACCGACTCCTGAAAGGGCGCACATGACCGCAATCGTCGACATCATCGGCCGCGAAATTCTGGACAGCCGCGGCAATCCGACCGTCGAGGTCGATGTGGTGCTGGAAGACGGGTCGCTGGGCCGCGCCGCCGTTCCGTCGGGCGCTTCCACGGGGGCGCATGAGGCCGTCGAACTGCGCGATGGCGACAAGGGCCGCTATCTCGGCAAGGGCGTACAGAAAGCCGTCGAAGCGGTTAACGGCGAGATTTTCGACGCGATCGGCGGCATGGAAGCCGAGCAGCAGGTCCAGATCGACCAGACCATGATCGATCTGGATGGCACGCCGAACAAGAGCCGCCTCGGCGCCAACGCCATTCTCGGCGTGTCGCTCGCTGTCGCGAAGGCCGCGGCGGAATCGCTCGGCATGCCGCTCTATCGTTACGTCGGCGGTACCTCGGCGCGCACCCTCCCGGTGCCGATGATGAACATCGTCAATGGCGGCGTGCACGCGGACAATCCGATCGATTTCCAGGAAATCATGGTGATGCCGGTCGGCGCGAAGAGCTTCTCGGAAGGGCTGCGCTGCGGGGCCGAGATTTTCCACACGCTGAAATCTGAATTGAAGAAGGCCGGTCACAACACCAACGTTGGTGACGAGGGCGGCTTCGCCCCGAATCTGCCGTCGGCGGACGCGGCGCTGGATTTCGTCATGAGCGCGATCGGCAAGGCCGGATACAAGGCCGGCGGCGACGTCATGCTGGCGCTGGATTGTGCTTCGACCGAATTCTTCAAGAATGGCTCGTACGTCTATGAAGGCGAAAAGAAAACCCGTTCGCGCTCGGAGCAGGCGAAGTACCTTGCAGATCTGGTTTCACGCTATCCGATCGTCTCGATCGAAGACGGCATGGCGGAAGACGACATGGATGGCTGGAAGGAACTGACCGACCTGATTGGCGGCAAGTGCCAGCTCGTCGGCGACGACCTGTTCGTGACCAACGTCACGCGCCTTGCGGACGGCATCAAGAAGGGGCTCGGCAATTCCATTCTGGTGAAGGTCAACCAGATCGGCTCGCTTACCGAGACGCTTGCCGCCGTCGAAATGGCGCACAAGGCGGCCTACACCGCCGTGATGTCGCATCGCTCGGGTGAAACCGAGGATTCGACCATCGCCGATCTCGCAGTGGCTACCAACTGCGGGCAGATCAAGACGGGATCGCTGGCGCGTGCGGATCGGACCGCGAAGTACAACCAGTTGCTGCGCATCGAGCAGGAACTCGGCAATCAGGCGGTCTACGCGGGCAGGTCGGCGCTCAAGGCGCTGGCGTAAGGCGGGCTGCGCCGGAAGACACGGCGACGCATCGCAGGGTTTCGTTTTGACATCGCGCTTGCGGCTTGCCTTGGCGGGCCGCACTCGCTTGAGTGGCGTCCGCGAAAATCAAGCTGCGGGAGAACGACGCCATGAACGGTCCACTCGCCGGTATCAAGGTCATCGAGATCGGGCAAGCGCTTGCGGGGCCGCTCGCCGGCGCGATCCTCGCTGACATGGGCGCGGACGTTATCAAGATCGAGAAGCCTGACGGCGGCGATGACGCGCGCAGTTGGGGGCCTCCGTTTATCGAAGACGCATCGATCATGTTTCATGTCACCAATCGCAACAAGCGATCGGTGACGCTCGACATGAAGAACGCAGCCGATATCGAGAAGCTCAAGACGCTCGTGCGTGACGCCGACATCCTGATCCAGAACCTCCGCTCGGGTGTGGTCAACGATCTCGGCATCGGTCCCAAGCAGATGTGTGCGATCAATCCGCGATTGATCTACTGCTCGATCTGGGCGTTCGGGCCGAAGGGGCCGTTGTCGAAGGCGCCGGGATTCGATCCGCTGCTTCAGGCCTATGGCGGCGTGATGATGCAGACCGGCCGCCCGGACGATCCGCCGACATTCTGCGCGCCCGCGATCAACGACAAGGCCACCGCGCAGTGGTGCGTGATCGGCGCGCTCGGCGCGTTGCAGCAGCGTCACGTCTCGGGGAAGGGCTGCGTGATCGATACCTCGCTGCTCGACAGCGCGGCGTCCTGGGTGGATTCATCGCTCGCGACCTATCACGTGACGCAGGAGCTGTCGCCGCGAACAGGGGCGGCGACGCCGACCATCGTGCCGTATCAGGCATTCGAGACGGCCGATCATCCGCTGGTCATCGCGGCCGGTTATGACCGGCTGTTTCACAAGCTCGCCACGGTGCTCGGATTTCCGGAATGGTGCACCGATCCGCGGTTCGCACGCGGCCGCGACCGGTTTGTTAACCGGGACACGCTGCTCGGATTGCTGAAGCCGGTTCTGCTGACCAAAAAGCGGGCCGAGTGGCTAGCGGCTTTCGAGGCGGTGGGAGTCCCGTGCAGTCCGGTCAACACCATCGCGGAGTTGTCACAGACCGAACAGTTCAAGGCGTCGGATTTGATGCGCACATTGCCCGGCAGCGATCTGCCGGTGGTCGGTCTGCCGATATCGTTCGACGGCGAACGCCCGCATCCGCATTCCGGTGCGCCCCGGTTGGGACAGCACAACGACGAGTTGCTGGGTTAACCCGCAGGACCTGTTCCTGCGATCCGAAGTTAATGCACTTGCATCCTTTTTCCCCCAAGGCTAAGCCGGGCTGCCCGGTGTTCTGTTGCCGTTGCTGAAAGGATGTTCTGATGGCCCATACCGTTGCCGTTATCGTCGGCAGTCTCCGCAAGGAGTCGTTTTCGCTCAAGATCGCCAACGCCTTCACCAAGATCGCGGCACCATCTCTCAAACTTGAGATTGTGACGCTTCATGGTCTGTCGTTCTTCAATCAGGATCTGGAGGCGACACCGCCAGCGGACTGGGTCGCGTTTCGCGAGAAGATCCAGAAATCCGATGCGGTTCTCTTTGTGACACCGGAGTACAACCGCTCCATCCCGGGTGTGCTGAAAAACGCCATCGACGTCGGTTCGCGTCCGTCCGGCAAGAGTTCGTTCCTCGGCAAACCTATCGGCATTGTCGGCAGTTCGCCCGGGCCACTTGGCGGCGTCTGCGCCGCGATGAACCTCAAGCAGATCCTGCCCGGTTACAGCGGCCCGATCCTCCAGCAGCCCGAAATCTATCTGAACGGCGTGGGGGACGCATTCGACGACAAGGGCAACCTGGTCAAGGAAGCCCTTGAGAAGGTTCTGAAGACCTATATCGATGCCTTCGCGGCATGGGTCGATAGGCTCAAGAAATAATTGCGCGGCGATGAGGCAGTCCGGCTGTTAGCAATGGGTTAACCGGGCTGTCGCATCGTGCGGGTATGGTTTCACGCACGCGACTCAAAGCAATCATGACCGGCCTTGCGCTGTACGCGATCGCGGCGGCGCTGATTGCCTATTTTGGGGTCAATGCCTACACCGGCAAGTACGGCCTGAACGCGCGGCAGGAACTTGATCAAGAGATCGTGTTGCTGACCACCGAACTGGCCCGGCTCAAGGCCGAGCGTGTTGCGGCAGAACAGCGCGTCTCGCTGCTTCGTTCGGACCGAGTCGATCCCGACATGCTCGACGAACGCGCGCGCTACCAGCTCGACTACGTGCATCCGCGCGATCTCGTCCGGATGATCGGTCAGAACTAGTTTCAAATTTCAAAAATCTCGCTCTTTCGATTTTAAAATTGCTGTCGCTGCATTGCGTCATAGATGCGCGATGCGTTTGTGCACGCTATCCTTTTCATTGCGATACGAGTTGGGGTACAGAAGTCGAGTACCCGCTCTCTTATCCGGACAAGCAATGGCAACAGCGAAGAAAACGGCGACACAGGATGCCGGCAACGGCTCCCGTCACCCGACGAATCTGAAGTTCACCAAGGAACAGGAGCTTCACGCGTTCCGCGAAATGATGCTGATCCGCCGTTTTGAAGAGAAGGCCGGTCAACTCTACGGAATGGGTGCAATCGGCGGCTTTTGCCATCTCTACATCGGACAAGAGGCCATCGTTGTCGGGATGCAGCTGGCGCTCAAGCCCGGCGATCAGGTCATCACCGGTTACCGCGATCACGGTCACATGCTTGCATGCGGCATGGAAGCCAACGGTGTGATGGCCGAACTGACCGGCCGCAGGAGCGGATATTCCAAAGGCAAGGGCGGCTCCATGCACATGTTCAGCAAGGAGAAGGCCTTCTACGGCGGACATGGCATCGTCGGCGCGCAGGTCTCGCTTGGCACCGGTCTCGCCTTCGCCAATCGTTATCGTGAAAACGATCATGTCAGCGTCGCGTATTTCGGCGATGGCGCCGCCAATCAGGGACAGGTCTACGAGAGCTTCAACATGGCGGAGCTGTGGAAGCTTCCCGTGATCTACGTCATCGAGAACAATCGCTACGCCATGGGCACATCGGTCACGCGCTCGTCGGCGCAGACGGATTTCTCCAAGCGCGGCGTGTCGTTCAACATTCCGGGCAAGCAGGTCGACGGCATGGACGTCCGCGCTGTCAAGGCTGCGGGCGACGAGGCCGTGGCGTGGTGCCGTGCGGGCAAGGGCCCCTACATTCTTGAAATGCAGACCTATCGCTATCGCGGACACTCGATGTCCGATCCTGCGAAGTACCGGACGCGTGAGGAAGTGGACAAGGTGCGCCACGATTCCGATCCGATTGAACAGGTGAGATTGCGTTTGCTCGACATGAAGGTCACCGAAGCGGAGCTGAAGGCGATCGACGCCGAGGTGCGCGAGATCGTCAACGCATCAGCGGATTTCGCGCAGCGTGATTCCGAGCCTGACGCGTCCGAGCTTTACACCGACATTTATCGATAGGCGCGCAGTTCGCGCAATTCAGAGATTACGTCCGGAGCGACCATGCCGATTCAAGTTTTGATGCCCGCGCTTTCGCCCACGATGGAAAAGGGCAACCTTTCCAAATGGCTGAAAAAAGAGGGCGAAGCCATCAAGTCCGGCGACGTGATCGCCGAGATTGAAACCGACAAAGCCACGATGGAAGTCGAGGCCACCGATGAGGGAACACTCGGCAAAATCCTCGTCGCCGAAGGCACCAACGATGTTGCGGTCAACACGCCGATCGCGACCATTCTGAGCGACGGCGAAAGCGCCGCCGATCTGGGCAAGGCTCCAGCCGTTGCTGCCAAGGCCCCGGAACCTAGCGTTGAAGTTAAGCAGGAAGTTGAAGAGTCTCGCGCACCCGTCGGCGAGGGCAAGCCGCAGATCAGCGCTCCGGCGGCTGTCGCAGCCCCGGCCGCGCCGGTGGAGCCCGATCCGGAAGTGCCGCCCGGCACCGAGATGGTGAAGATGACGGTGCGCGAAGCGCTCCGTGACGCCATGGCCGAGGAAATGCGCCGCGACGGCGACGTGTTCGTGATGGGCGAAGAGGTTGCCGAATATCAGGGCGCTTACAAGATCACGCAGGGGCTGTTGCAGGAATTCGGCGCGCGCCGCGTGATCGACACGCCGATTACCGAACACGGTTTCGCCGGCGTCGGCGTCGGCGCCGCGTTCGCCGGGCTCAAGCCCATCGTGGAATTCATGACCTTCAACTTCGCGATGCAGGCGATTGACCAGATCATCAACTCGGCGGCGAAGACGCTCTACATGTCCGGCGGGCAGATGGGCTGCTCCATCGTGTTCCGTGGTCCGAACGGCGCGGCTGCGCGCGTCGCCGCCCAGCACAGCCAGGACTACTCGGCGTGGTACTCGCAGATACCCGGCCTGAAAGTGGTTTCGCCGTATTCGGCGGCGGATGCGAAAGGCCTGCTCAAGGCCGCGATCCGCGATCCGAATCCGGTGATCTTCCTTGAGAACGAAATTCTCTACGGCCACTCTGGCGACGTGCCGAAGCTCGACGATTACGTTGTTCCGATCGGCAAGGCACGCATCGCGCGCGCCGGCAAGGACGTGACGCTGATCGCGTGGTCGAACGGAATGACCTACGCGCTGAATGCCGCCGATGAACTCGCCAAGGAAGGCATTGAGGCCGAAGTCATCGACCTGCGTACGCTGCGTCCGATGGACACCGAAACGATCATCAGCTCCGTGAAGAAGACGTCGCGCGCTGTGGTGGTCGAAGAGGGCTGGCAGCAGTCGGGTGTCGGCGCGGAAATCGCCGCGCGGATCATGGAGAACGCGTTCGATTATCTCGACGCGCCGGTCGCGCGCGTCTCGGGCAAGGACGTGCCGATGCCGTACGCCGCCAACCTCGAAAAGCTTGCGCTGCCGACGGTGGCGGAAGTCGTCGCCGCCGCCAAAGCCGTTAGTTATCGCTGAGAGAGCAGGACCAGGATCATGCCGATCAACATTCTGATGCCTGCACTGTCTCCCACGATGGAGAAGGGCAACCTTTCCAAGTGGCTCAAGAAGGAGGGCGACAAGGTCAAGTCCGGCGATGTGATCGCCGAGATCGAGACCGACAAGGCGACGATGGAAGTCGAAGCCGTCGACGAAGGAACGATCGCGAAGATCCTTGTGCCGGAAGGCACGCAGGATGTTCCGGTCAACAACGTCATTGCAGTTCTCGCCGGTGACGGCGAAGACGTGAAGGCTGCGGGAGCAGGGGCTGCATCTGCGCCTGCTCCAAAGTCCGAAGCACCAAAAGCCGAAGCTCCGAAGGCTGCGGCGCCTGCAGTGGCGTCAGCACCTGCTGCGCCTGCGCCGAAAACCCCGGCGCCTGCTCCGCAGGCGGCTGCGCCTCAAGCCGCACCAGCCGCCAGCAATGGTACGCGCGTGTTTTCGTCGCCGCTGGCGCGGCGGCTTGCGAAGGAAGCGGGGATCGATCTCGCCCGCGTCACCGGTTCGGGGCCGCATGGCCGCGTCGTGGCGCGCGACGTCGATCAGGCAAAGTCGGGCCAGGGCCTCAAGCCCGCTGCCAGCGCCGGCGCTCCCGCCGCTGGCACTGGCGCGGTCGGCGCGCCGGCGATGTCCGATCAGCAGATTCTCGCGCTGTATGAGGAGGGCGCTTACGAAAGCGTGCCGCACGACTCGATGCGCCGGACCATCGCGCAGCGTCTAACCGCTGCGACCAATTCGATGCCGACGTTCTATCTCACGGTCGATTGCGATCTCGGCAAGCTCAACGCGGCGCGCGAGGAGATCAACGCCGCTGCGGGCAAGGACAAGGACGGCAAGCCGCTCTACAAGCTTTCGGTCAACGACTTCGTCATCAAGGCGATGGCGCTGGCGCTGCAGAAGATTCCCGAGGCAAACGTATCGTGGACCGAGGCCGCGATGCTTCGCCACAAGCATTCGGACATCGGCGTCGCAGTGGCGCTGCCGTTTGGTCTGATCACGCCGATCATTCGCCAGGCCGAGATCAAGACGCTGTCGGCAATCTCCAGCGAGATGAAGGATCTTGCCGCGCGGGCAAAAGCCAAGAAGCTCAAGCCGAACGAATACCAGGGCGGCACATCGTCAGTGTCGAACCTCGGCATGTACGGCATCAAGGACTTCACCGCGGTGATCAATCCGCCGCAGTCCTCGATCCTTGCCGTCGGTACCAGTGAGGATCGGGCGGTGGTGCGCAACGGCCAGATCGTGGCGGCGTCCATGATGAGTGTGACACTGTCCTGCGACCACCGCGCCATCGACGGTGCGCTCGGCGCGGAGCTGATCACCGCGTTCAAGAGGCTGATCGAAAATCCGGTGATGATGGTGGTGTGACGGACCGGCGCGGGAGATTCCGATGAAACTCTTCGGCGTCGTTCTTCTCGCGGGCCTGCTGTCGTTGATCGTCGGCGTTGGGGTGACCATCGCGATCAATGCGGTCGCACCGTGCTACAGTGACAAGGCCGGATGCGGGATGGCCGAGGCCTATCGCCTTTTCTTCGTGCCGGGCTTCGCCTTGCTGGGGATGGTTGCGTTCGGATTTTCCGCCGCGGGCAAGAACCGCGAGCGGCCGCTCTGGCTGACGTTGATCACGCTGTGTCTGGTGCCCGTGTTTCTATTTCTGTTTGCCGTCGGTTCGGATTTGTCGTCGGGCCGCACGACGAGCAAGGGGGACATCTCCGATTCATTGCTGGCCGCGCTCGCGTATTTGTCGGTCATTTATGTGCAGTGGCGCGTGATCCGCGATTTTCTTCGCCGGCGCGAGGCCGCATTGCAGGCGGCGGCATGACGATGGCCGTGAACACAAACATCCGAACGTCCTGGCCATGGATTACGATGCTGCTCGCCGCGGCCGCAGCGCTCCATCCGGTCGTCTACGACATCATCATCTACTATGCTTGGCATTCGGGTGAACAACTGGCGCGTAGCCGCGGACAATTTCTCGTCTATATGGTGCTTGCGATCGCGGCAGGTGTCGGCCTGATCGAGTTCGGCATCAGGAAATTTTTGATTTCAAGACAAAGCCGGTTGGCTGGTGGAGCGAAGAATGGCTGATACATCTTTCGACGTCGTTGTGATCGGCTCCGGCCCCGGCGGTTACGTTACCGCGATCCGCGCAGCGCAACTCGGCTTCAAGACTGCCATTGTCGAGAAGGCGTATCTCGGCGGCATCTGCAACAACTGGGGCTGCATTCCGACCAAGGCGCTGCTGCGCTCGGCGGAAATCTATCACTACATGAAGCATGCCAAGGACTACGGCCTGTCGGCGGACAATGTGTCGTTCGATCCGAAGGCTGTGATCGCGCGCTCGCGCGGCGTGGTGAAGCGCCTCAACGGCGGCGTCGAGTACCTGATGAACAAGAACAAGATCACGATCATCTGGGGCGAGGCGACGCTGGACGGCAGCGGCAAGTTCACGGTGAAGAAAACCGAGGCGGCTGCGCCCAAGGGCGCGCTGGGCGAGGGTGCGTATACCGCCAAGCACATCATTGTCGCCACCGGCGCGCGTCCGCGTGTGCTGCCGGGTCTCGAACCCGACAAGAAACTGGTCTGGACCTACTTCGAGGCGATGAACCCGGACAAAATGCCGAAGTCGCTGCTGGTGGTCGGCTCCGGCGCCATCGGCATCGAGTTCGCGTCGTTCTATCGCACCATGGGCGCGGAGGTGACGGTGGTCGAGGTGTTGCCGCAGATTCTTCCTGTCGAAGACGCGGAAATCGCCGCGGTCGCGCGCAAACAGTTTGAGAAGCAGGGCATGAAGGTTCTTGCCAACACCAAGGTGACGAAGCTCGACAAGAAGGCCGACAGCGTCGTCGCCACCATCGACGACGGCAAGAAACCCGTCACGCTGGAAGTCGACCGTGTGATCTCGGCGGTCGGTGTGGTCGGCAATATCGAAGGCTTCGGGCTTGAGAAGCTCGGCGTGAAGACGGATCGCGGCTGCATCGTCATCGACGGATACGGCAAGACCAACGTGCCCGGCATCTATGCCATCGGCGACGTCGCCGGTCCTCCGATGCTGGCCCACAAGGCCGAGCATGAAGGCGTGATCTGCGTCGAGGCCATCAAGGGTCTGCATCCGCATCCGATGGACAAGCTGCTGATCCCGGGCTGCACCTACTGCCATCCGCAGATCGCATCGGTCGGTCTCACCGAGGCGAAGGCGAAGGAAGCGGGCAAGGACGTCCGGGTCGGCCGCTTCCCGTTCGTTGGCAACGGCAAGGCCATCGCGCAGGGCGAAGACCAGGGCATGGTGAAGGTGATCTTCGACAAGAAGACCGGCCAGCTTCTCGGCGCGCATATGGTGGGCCACGAGGTCACTGAACTCATCCAGGGCTTCGTCGTGGCGATGAACCTCGAGACGACCGAGGAAGAGCTCTTCCACACCATCTTCCCGCATCCGACCATCTCGGAAACGATGAAGGAAGCGGTGCTGGATGCCTATGGGCGCGTGCTGAACATGTGAGTGGCGTTGGGAACGCCGCTGTCGCTTCAGAACCTGTAATTCAAGCCGACCCGGGCGATGTTCAGGTCGGTGGTGAGTTTCGCGGTATAGGTGTTCGGCTGCGTCCCAGCCGTCGGCGTCACCGCTGCCGCGGTCACTGTCTGCTCGAAACGCGCGAAGAGATACTCGCCCTTCAACGACCAGTTTTGCCCCAGCGCATATTCAAGTCCGCCGCCGACCGCCCATCCCGGTGTCAGGCTGTTTGACGAGCCGGCGAAACAGGTCGTCGTGAAGCCGACGCCGCAATTGGTCGAGGCGGGCACGCCATTCACGACACCGTTGATTTGCATGATGGCGGCGGGCGAGATGGTCATCGCCACGTCGCTGTTCAACTGCGCATAGGCGAAGCCGCCGGTGGCATAGACCAGCAAGCTATTGGTCGCCAGATAACCAAGCCGCGCGCGAACCGTGCCGAAGTACTTGATGTCCTGACTTGCCGATGAGACCAGAACGCCGAAGTAGGGCGTTGAGCCGGAGCCGTTGACACTGGTGAACTGGAAGTCGGCCTCGACGCCGGCAATCCACGCCGGCTGGAACTGGTAGTTGTAGCCGATCTGCACGCCACCCAGCGCGCCCGACGATCTGATGCGGTCGCCATTCGCGGGAAGATTGACGATTCCATCGAACACCGGCTGTATCAGCGGGTCGCTTGTGCCGTAGCCGACGCCGGAATCGGTCCAGCCTCCGCCGACGTTTACGCCGGCGTAAAATCCCGTCCAGCTTGCAACCGGAGCCGGCGGCGGCGCCTTGCGATAGAGGTCAGCGGCTTGGGCCGAGCCTGAGAGCAGGGCGATAACTGTTGCGGCGTATGCGATCTTTGTCATGAAATTAATAGCCCGCGAATGAATGCGCCAAAGCTATCTGAATCGGGAACCCGAGTCTGTAGCGGCGGAACAACACCCCGGGGCGGACGCGGGCTGGCGGCGGTGGCGTTCTGCGGCGTGCGTGCGGGGCTTCGTCGTGGCGATGAACCTCGAGACGACCGCGGAAGAACTCTTCCACACCATCTTCCCGCATCCGACCATTTCGGAAACGATGAAGGAAGCGGTGCTCGACGCCAACGGGCGCGTGCTCAATATGTAAGGGCAAGCACACCAATCGCCGGCCGCAAGTTTGGTTCCTTGCAAAGGGAGCAATAAAGTGGTGCGCCCGGAATTGCAGTTCTGGTATCTTTCTGCCGCCGCACCTGCGTCGCGAATGAAATGGCTGATTCTCTCAATTAAGGAATCATCTGTGTTCGCCTGATGGATGCAGGGCGATAAATGCCGATGGACAAGAGAATTGCTTCACTGACCGATGAAGGCCGCTACAGGCTGCTGGTTGAATCGGTGACCGACTACGCAATATACATGCTTGATCCGAACGGGATTGTCACAAGCTGGAATCCGGGGGCTCAGCGATTCAAGGGCTATCTGCCGGATGAAATCATCGGGCAGCATTTTTCAAGATTTTACACGCCGGAAGATCAGGCCACGGACCTTCCTGCGAGGGCGCTGCAAACCGCCCGCACCGAAGGAAAGTTCGAGGCGGAAGGCTGGCGCGTCCGGAAAGACGGAAGCTGCTTCTGGGCTAACGTCATTATTGATCCTATCCGCGCGCAGAATGGCGAGCTTATCGGCTACGCTAAAATAACGCGCGACCTTACCGAGCGGAAAGCGTCGGAAGAGGCATTGCGCCAAACTCAGGAACAGTTCCGGCTGCTTGTCCGTGGCGTGACCGACTACGCACTCTATCTGCTGGATACGGACGGGCGCGTCAGCAACTGGAATATCGGCGCCCAGCGCATCAAGGGTTATCTTCCGGAAGAAGTCATCGGAACCCATTTTTCCCGTTTCTATACGGATGAGGATCGCGAAACAGGCGAGCCGCAAAAGGCGCTCGATACCGTGCGGCGCGAAGGGCGTTTTGAGAAGGAAGGCTGGCGCCTGCGCAAGGACGGTTCGCGCTTCTGGGCGCATGTCGTCATCGACGCCATCCGCGATGATGACGGTCAGCTCATCGGCTATGCGAAGATTACCCGCGACATCACCGAGCGGCGCGAGATCGCGCTGAAGCTGGAACAAACCCGCGAAGCCTTACTTCAATCGCAGAAGATGGAAGCCATCGGCCAGCTCACTGGCGGCATCGCGCATGATTTCAACGATCTGCTCATGGCGATTATGGGCAGCCTTGAGTTGATGCGCAAACGAATGCCTGACGATCCTCGGCTGATGTCACTGCTGGCGAATGCAGTTCAAGGCGTCGAACGCGGGACGCTGCTCACCAAGCGTATGCTGGCGTTTGCGCGCCGGCAGGAACTGAAACAGGAAGCCGTCGATGTACCCGAGCTCGTGCGGGGCATGAGCGACTTGATGCGCCGGTCCCTCGGTCCTTCGGTGAACATCGAGACGCGCTTTCCGCTTCAAATCCGCCCCGTGCTTGCTGATGCCAACCAATTGGAAATGGCGATTCTCAATCTGTCGGTGAATGCGCGAGACGCGATCGGAGACCGCGGCGACATCATCATCGGTACGCGCGAAGTCACTGTGGGTGCCGCCGACGATCAGTTGAGCCCGGGCGACTATGTTTGCATTTCCGTGACAGACAACGGGAGCGGCATGGATGAGGAAACCCTGCGCCGGGCCATGGAGCCGTTCTTTACCACCAAAGGAGTCGGGAAGGGCACGGGACTTGGATTGTCGATGGTGCATGGCCTTGCCGAACAGTCGGGCGGCCGCTTCAACCTGAAAAGCAAGGTCGGTGAAGGCACGACCGCGGAGCTCTGGCTGCCGGTCGCGGAGCCGGCCTCCGGCAAGGCAAGATCCAATCTGAAAGCTGCTTCGCGGGTTGCGACGGCCGAACTGACGATCCTCGCGGTTGATGACGATCCGCTGGTATTGACCAACACGATGGCGATGCTTGAGGACCTTGGGCATCTCGTCCATTCAGCGAGCTCCGCCAAGGGCGCACTCAAGATTTTGGCGGGATATCCCGACATTGAACTGGTCATCACTGACCAGGCCATGCCGCAGATGACGGGAGTTCAACTCGCGAAAGCCATCGAGCGGGATTGGCCACACATTCCGGTTCTCATCGCGACAGGCTACGCGGAAATCGAGCCCGGTACTGCGAACGTTAGGCCGAAACTGGCCAAGCCTTTCACGCAGGCGGAATTGGCCAACGAAATTGCGCGGCTATCGGCTCGTACACGCAAGGCTGGCCGCGTTGTCAAAGTCCCGCGGACCGAGGCGAAGGACAAGTGAGATCGCAGCCCGGGTGTCGTTGCAGCAACGTGGCCGCTTGCTGAAGATGCAAATGTAGAGACGTTCAAGGTCATCCGGCTTTCGAAGTGTCGCCGAACTGCGGTAAAGTCCGCAGGTTCGCTGGCGATTCCGGCGGAAGCTACGGGTGGGGGATTTGATGGACGCACAAGCATTTTTCAGCCAGCCGGGAGTTGGTTTTTTCACCATGCTCCTGATCGGCGCCATCGCCGGCTGGATCGCGGAGCGGGTCACCAAGTCCAACCACGGCATCTTCACCAACATCCTGGTCGGCATCGCGGGCTCGTTCGTGGGCGCCAAGCTCGCGGAAATCGCGCAAGTGCCGGTGTTTGGCTTCTGGCGTACGCTGATTTCAGCCTCGATTGGCGCGGTGCTCCTGCTGTTTGCCTGGCGCATGATCCGCGGCGGTCGTTAACCGCTCATCGGTCCTCAGCATCGAGCGGGCAGTCGCGGCATCGTTGCCGCGGCGCAACGGATGTTGCGTGCCTACAACACTTCGTGAACATTTAACCGTCGTCGCAGGCGCACAAGAAGAAGGCGAAGAAATCCAAAGCCAAGAAAGCCGCGCCAGCGAGCGCAACACCAGCGCAGACGGCGCCGAAGAGTTCCTGTTAGCGTTTGTTCAATCGCCGCGGACGCGAAAGGCCGGCTGCAATGCCGGCCTCTTCTTTGGCGGTTATCACAACCATCCAGCATGTGCGACTCTGATGCATTCGGCAGCAACGCTCCTTCGGAGGGGGCGCGTTGGCCATCTGACCGGTGCTGACCTTTGACCGCACACGCCGAAAAACTTGACCATATGCACCCGCGTGCTCCGATTTTGTCGTCGTGCGCGCGTTTTAGACAATTGAAAACGCGAGTTTATTTCCGCTCAGCGAGGCGGCGTGCGCCATAGGCTGTTCGCGACGCATCACGTTGCAGTCGCCGAAACGCTCGCTAAGCTTCAAGCATAAGAAAACATCGGAGAGGAAACGTGACCCAGACTATCGTGATTGATGACGCAGCGTGATCGCGCATCGCCACTCGTAGTAATTCAAATCTGAATCACTACAGGCGAAGCAACCGGACCATTCAAATCTCTGATGACTGCACAACCGAGGGAGATTCCCGCGGCAGGAGATGTTTGTCCGCTGATGGCGATGTGCATTCAACCCAAGTCAAAAAGGAGGAAACGATGGAATATCTCTACGTCGGCCGTAACGAGCTCGTTGCCCTTGTCGTTGGGCTTGTCACCGGATTCCTGTACTCGCTGCTCAACCTGCCGATCCCGGCACCGAATGTGCTCGGCGGCATTCTCGCGATCATCTTCACCTTCGCCGGCTACGTGATCGTGAAGCTCATTCGCAAGCAGATCACGTTCGGCCGGCCTGAATCCTCCGAAGCGAAACCGCTTCGGGTCGAAGTCTAAAGCATCAAAAAAATCAGGAGGAACGAACATGGTTCAAATCAGTCTTGGTCTCATCGAACTACAGGCCGCCATCGTCGGTCTCATCACCGGCGTTCTCTACACGGCAGTGAATGCGCCGATCCCCGCGCCAAATGTTCTGGGCGGCATTTTCGCCATCGTCGGTACGTTCGTCGGCTATGTCGCCGTCGCCGCGCTTCGCCATCAAGTGACTTTCGTATTTTGAACACAAGGAGACTCAATCTCATGCTCAAGTCCATGATCAAAGGCACGACCGGACCGCAGCTTCACGATTTGAAGGCTACTCTCGAAACCATTCAGTGGGGCGCGTTCGACGGTTCGGTCGACCCGGTCCTTCACGTCAACTCCGGCGACATCGTGAAGATCGAATGCCTTGCTCACCATGCCGGCGATGCGCCGGATCTGCTGATGGATGATGTGATCCGCGAAATTTACGAGACGGTGCCGCCGGAGAGCCGTACGCCTGGCGTCCATATCCTCACCGGCCCGATCTATGTCGAAGGCGCCGAGCCGGGCGATACGCTGGAATGTCGCGTGCTGCACATGGAGCCGCGCCTCAAGTACGGTGTCAACTTCATCGCAAGCTGGGGTCTTCTGCACGAAGAATTTGGCCGGAAAGAACACGTCATCATCTATGAGGCGGACGTTGAATCCCAGCTCGCCCGCGCTGTGTTCAAGTACGAATACGACACGCCCGAGAAGTCGTATCCGGGCATGATCACGCCTGTCGATCATGCCAAGCGCAAGCCGGCACTCGAGAACGTCGTCGTTCCGCTCCGCCTGCACTTCGGCACTGCGGGTGTTTGTCCGGCGGCCGAGGGCAAGATCAGCACTGTGCCTCCGGGTGTGCACGGCGGCAACGTCGACAACCGCGAGTTCATCGCCGGCACCAGCATGTTCTACCCGGTGCATCGTGAAGGCGCGTTGTTCTGGGCTGGCGATACTCATTTTGCCGAAGGTGATGGCGAAGTGAACGGCACCGCCATCGAAGCGCACGTCAATGCCACCATCCAGCTCATCCTGCACAAGGGCGGCGCGGGCAAGAACCCGGTGTTGGAAACGCCGCGCGAGTGGATCTGCCACGGGTTCAGCGAGGACCTCGACGAAGCTGTCCGCGAGTGCGTTCTGGAGACCATTGGTCTGCTGCAGCGCAAATGGGGCATCACGCGCGAGGAAGCCTACTCGATCTGCAGCGTTGCTGGCGATCTGCGCGTCACCCAGGTGGTCGACGGCGTCAAGGGCGCACACATGGCGGTGCGCCGCGATCTGCGCCGACCGTAAAGTCACCCAGCGACTGGAAAGGGGAGGAAATACATTTCCTCCCCCTTTTTTTGGATTCCGGAATGATCCGTTTGTGCGTTGCATTCTGCCAGGACGGGATATCGCAGACGGAATGATGCACAGCGGATCGGCCTCGCCTAATCATTGGTTTGAGAAAGGGCGCAGAGTTGTCATAGTTGTCGGTTCGGGCGATGGAGGAGACGCCGTGCAGTCATGGCACTTCGCAAGCGATGACTATCCATCCACGCTGCGCGAAACCGCGTGGCGGGCTGCGATCGAGCGCGCCGGGCTGTCTACGGAAATCGGCCCGGATGAGCTGCGGGCTTATTCCCATCATCGTCTTTCGCCGCTCGGCGGATCATTTTCGGTGGTCGCCGCCAGATCACAGCGTTTCCATTCGCTCGGGCAGGGCGACGGCGCGATGCTCGTCGTCCTTCATCTTGAAGGCAAAGGCCTCCTCAATAACGATCAGCAGGCCCACGCGTTGGCGGTCGGAGATTTCGCCATTTTTCCCGAGGGCGTGGATTTCGATCTTGTTTGCGACGGGCCGTTCCGCCAGGTCTGGCTGCGTCTGCCGAGCGTTGCGTTCAGCCGGCGGATGCTGCCGCCTCAAGCCTTCAGGGTGCGCCCGATCGCGGGCGATAGCGGATTAGGCCACGTGCTGTCGCAGCTTTTGCGCTCAGTCTCGGATTCCCTGCAGGAACTGGATGACGATGAGCTATCGGCGATCGAGATCGCGATCTCCGATCTGATTGTTGCCACGTTCAATCGGCAGGGCGACGGCGGGACCTCGTCAAATCAAGCGACGATCCTTCATCGCATCTGTCAGTTCATCGAGACGCGGCTGGGCGACACTAATCTAAGCCTTGCCGAAGTCGCGCGGGCGCAGCGTGTCTCTCCGCGCTATCTTCAGAAACTGTTCGAGTCGGCGGACGGTAATTTCACGCGCTATATCCGCGAGCGGCGTCTTGAGCGCTGCCGCGCCGAGCTTGCCAAATCTGATGACGATGCCACGTCGGTGTCAAGCATCGCCTTTCGTTGGGGATTTACCGACGCTGCGCATTTCAGCCGCGTGTTTCGCGACAAGTATGGGATGTCGCCGCGCGACTATCGCCTCAACATCCGCAAGATCGAGAGTAGCGCAGCGGAGGCTTTGCATCGTGGCCGGCCGCCGCGCGCGTCGGAAAGCAGTAAGGCGGAGGCGCCGCCGCTGGTTGCATCCGATGGATCGGTGGCGGTGGAGGCGGGCAGCCAGACCCACTACATTCCGGCCAACGCCAAGACGGTGCATTGGGGCTATTTCAGCCAAAACCTGGCGCCGGTTGCAGTGGTCAACTCCGGCGATACGGTAACAGTCGAGACGTTGACCCAGCATGCCTCAGACGATCTTGAGAAGATGGTCGTCGGCGATCCCGGTGCGGAAAGTGTTTTCCGTTGGACCAAGGACGACAAGGCCGTGGACCGGCGCGGCGCCGGTCCGATGGATGCCTCGATCTACGGGCGCGGAGCGGGCGAGGGGTTTGGCGTCCACATCATGACCGGGCCTATCGCGGTCATGGGGGCGATGCCCGGCGATGTGGTCGAGATCGGCATTCGCGACATCCTGCCCCGGCGCAGCGCAAATCCTGATTTCGCCGGTCGCTGCTTTGGCTCCAACGCCGCTGCATGGTGGGGGCTGCACTATCAGGAACTCATGACCGAGCCCAAGCAGCGTGAGGTCGTAACCATCTACGAGTGCATGCTCGACGCCGCACCGCCGTTCGCCAAGGCGCTCTACAGTTTCCGCTGGACGCCGCAGACGGATCCGTTCGGTCGGGTGCATCCGACCATCGACTATCCGGGTATCCCGGTGGACCATGCGACGATCGACAAGGTTCACGGCATTCTCGATGGTGTCACTATTCCGCTGCGCCCGCATTTCGGCGTGATCGGCTGTGCGCCGCGCGAGGCGGGGCTGATCGATTCCGTGCCGCCAGCCTACTTCGGCGGCAATCTCGACAACTGGCGGATGGCCAAGGGCGCGAAGGTTTTTCTGCCGGTTTCGGTACCGGGCGCGCTGATTTCGGTTGGCGACCCGCATGCGACGCAGGGCGATTCCGAACTCAACGGCACCGCGATCGAATGTTCGCTCACCGGCGTGTTCGACATCGTGCTGCACAAGAAGGCCCGCCTTGGCGGAAGTCCATTGGCCGACCTCGCTTATCCGCTGATCGAGACCGAGACCGAATGGATACTGTTCGGCTTCAGCCACCCCGATTACCTGGCTGAATTGGGTGCGAAGGCACAGAGCGCCGTTTACCGTTCGTCGTCGCTTGATCTTGCGATGAAGGACGCCTTCCGGAAGGTTCGGCGCTTCCTGATGGTGACCCGCGGCTTGTCTGAAGACGAGGCGATCACCTTGATCTCGGTGGCGGTCGATTTCGGCGTCTCGCAGGTGGTTGACGGCAACTGGGCGGTGCACGCCATCCTTCCCAAGAGCTTGTTCGGGCCGGGGTAGCGGGCCGCCACTCGGTTCTCATCGCCAACCGGGCGTGCGCGGCATCGTTGCCGCGGCGCAACGGATGTTGCGCGTCTACAACACTTCGTGAACATTTAACCGTCGCCCCAGCAAGCGCTTGCGCGCGCCGCGATTTAGCCACACGCCTCCATGAGATCATTGTTCGTAGGCTAAACGCCACGGCCTTTGCGAAGGTGTTGGAAAAACCTCCCATTTTCAGGGGTTTTCTGGATCTCACGGAGTGGCCGCGGGACAGGGTTCACGATGGACGCGAAGAGCAACATCAAGGCGCGACTCCCGAGCCGTCACGTGACGGAAGGACCGGCGCGTGCGCCCCATCGCTCCTACCTCTACGCCATGGGCCTCACCACCGAGCAGATCCACCAGCCGTTCGTCGGCGTGGCGTCCTGCTGGAATGAAGCTGCTCCCTGCAATATCTCCCTGATGCGCCAGGCGCAGGCCGCCAAAAAGGGCGTTGCCGCCGCCAGCGGCACCCCGCGCGAGTTCTGCACCATCACCGTCACGGACGGCATCGCCATGGGCCATGACGGCATGCGGTCGTCGCTTCCGTCGCGCGAAACCATTGCGGATTCAGTGGAATTGACCGTCCGCGGCCATGCCTACGACGCCCTGATCGGGCTCGCGGGCTGCGACAAGTCATTGCCCGGCATGATGATGGCCATGCTGCGCCTCAACGTGCCTTCGATTTTCATCTACGGCGGGTCGATCCTGCCCGGCAACTTCCGCGGCCAGCAGGTCACCGTCCAGGACATGTTCGAGGCGGTCGGCAAGCATTCGGTCGGCGAGATGTCCGACGAGGATCTGGACGAAATCGAGCGGGTGGCGTGCCCATCGGCGGGCGCCTGCGGTGCCCAGTTTACCGCCAACACCATGGCGACCGTGTCCGAGGCCATCGGCCTTGCCCTGCCGTACTCGGCCGGCGCACCGGCGCCCTACGAAATCCGCGACGCCTTTTGCATGGCGGCCGGCGAGAAGATCATGGAATTGATCGCGCTGAACATCCGTCCGCGCGACATCGTCACCCGTAAGTCATTGGAAAATGCCGCCGCCGTGGTGGCTGCGTCGGGCGGCTCGACCAATGCTGCGTTGCATCTGCCGGCCATGGCGCACGAATGCGGAATTGAATTCGATCTTTTCGACGTTGCCGAAATCTTCAAAAAGACACCGTATATCGCGGATTTGAAGCCGGGCGGTCGTTATGTCGCCAAAGATATGTTCGAGGCTGGTGGAATACCGCTTCTGATGAAGACGCTCTTGGACAACGGTTACTTGCACGGCGACTGCATGACGGTCACCGGGCGCACAATCGCCGAAAACCTCAAGAGCGTGAAATGGAATCCTCATCAGGATGTAGTGCGTCCTGCCGATAATCCGATCACCGTGACTGGTGGCGTGGTCGGCATGAAAGGTAATCTCGCGCCGGACGGTGCGATCGTGAAAGTCGCTGGAATGTCGGTGCTGAAGTTCACGGGACCCGCGCGTTGCTTCGATTGCGAAGAAGACGCGTTCGAATCTGTGAACAAGAAGACCTACAAGGAAGGCGAAGTTCTCGTGATCCGCTACGAGGGCCCCAAGGGCGGCCCCGGCATGCGCGAAATGCTTCAGACCACCGCCGCTCTCACCGGCCAGGGCATGGGCGGCAAGGTTGCTCTCATCACAGACGGACGCTTTTCGGGAGCTACTCGCGGCTTCTGCGTCGGCCATGTTGGACCGGAGGCTGCGGTCGGCGGCCCGATTGGCCTGATCCGGGACGGCGACATTATTGAACTCGACGCGGTCAACGGCACGCTTAGCGTCAAGCTGACGGATGCCGAACTAGCCGAGCGCAGGAAGGCCTGGAAGCCGCGTGAAACCAAGGTCGGCTCCGGCGTACTCTGGAAATATGCCCAGCAGGTAGGTCCGGCGGTCAAGGGTGCCGTCACCCATCCCGGTGGATCGGCTGAGAAGGTTTGTTATGCGGACATCTGAACGCATAGGCCTTGCCGCAGTCCTGACGGCCGCATTCTTTGCGGCCGGTCGGGGCGTTGCCTTCGAGGGCACGTCGCCGGGCGGGCAGGAGGCTGCATTGCCGATGGTGGCCGCGCCCACCGGCGTCCCCGTTCTGAAGAAGCCAGTTCCTCCTGCGGATATCCCGCAGGCGGCGGCGTCGCTGACCGCGCTGCAATATGCCGCCGAGGGTGGCCATCCGGTGGCGCAGTGGAGGCTCGGCCGCATGTACGCCAAGGGCGATGGCGTGGCGCAGGACGATCTGCGCGCCTATGACTACTTCAGCAAGATCGCGAACGCCCACGCGGAAGACAGCCCGTCTGCGCCGCAGGCGGCCATCGTCGCCAATGCCTTTGTGGCGCTGGGACGATATTACGTCTCCGGCATTCCGAATTCGCGCGTGAAGGCCGATCCGGAGCGGGCGCGGGAAATGTTCTCCTACGCCGCGTCGTATTTCGGCAATGCCGAAGCCCAGTACAATCTGGCGCGGATGTATCTCGACGGCGTCGGCATGCCGCGCGATGTCAAGTACGGCATTCGCTGGCTTGGGCTGGCGGCACGCAAGGGCCAGCATCAGGCGCAGGCGCAGCTCGGCCTGATGCTGTTCAACGGTGACCGCCTGCAGCGTCAGGCCGCCCGCGGCCTGATGTGGCTGACACTGGCGCAGGATAGCGCCGGGCCGGACGAGACGTGGATCAAGGACAGCTACAAGACGGCAATGGCCAAGGCGTCCGAGGACGACCGGGCGATGGCGCTGCAGATGCTGGAGCGCTGGGTTCAGGGCCGCCGGGACTGAGATTTGTCATTCCGGACACAGCGCTCTTTGCGCGATGATCCGGAGTTCATCGGAAACAGCCACAGGATTCCGGGTTCGCTCGCCAGCGCTCCTCGCGCCCCGGAACGGTCTCCGTCAATTCAGATCCAGGTCAACCCACACCGGAACGTGATCTGACGCCTTTTCCCATCCCCGGACGTGACGATCGATGCCGGCGTCGCGCAGCCGGTCGCTGGCCTGTGGCGACAGCAGCAGGTGGTCGATCCGGATGCCGTTATTCTTCGGCCAGGCTCCGGCCTGATAATCCCAGAACGTGTACTGCCCGGGCTGATCGGAAACGGCGCGGATCGCATCGGTCAGACCGAGGTTGAGCAGGGCGCGGTAGTGCTCACGCGTCTTCGGCAGGAACAGTGCGTCGTTGGCCCAGGCCGCCGGATTGTAAACGTCGCCGTTGGCGGGAATGACGTTGAAGTCGCCCGCCAGCACCAGCGGCTGTTCGCCTTTCAAGCGCTCCTTCGAGTACTCAAGAAGGCGTTCCATCCATTTGATTTTATATGGATATTTTTCCGTCTCGGGCGGGTTTCCATTGGGCAGATAGAGGCACGCAATCCGCAGTGAGCCGTTCGGATACGACACCACGCCCTCGAGGAAGCGGGCGTGCAAATCGTCCGGGTCGCCGCCAAGACGCGGCGTGGTTTCGTCGAACCGATACTTCGAGAGCAGCGCCACGCCGTTGAATGTCTTCTGGCCGTGGGTGACGACGTTGTAGCCAAGCGCCTCGATCGGCTCGCGCGGGAAAGCCTCATCGACGCACTTGATTTCCTGCAGGCAGACAATGTCCGGAGACCGCTCCTGGAGCCATGCCAGCAGATGATCCAGCCGCTGGCGGACAGAGTTAACGTTCCAGGTGGCAATCCGCATGTCAGTTCCGTTAGTCACGTGAGCGATATTTAATGCCCATGCCGTACCATGCTTCATACGGCTGTGATAAGTCGAATACAAATAACGCTGGAAAACCAGTACTATGGGGTTGGGGGGAATGGTGGCTGCTACAGATTGGGCGGCCTGCTCCTGTGAGTCGATATGATCAAAGATGTTTTCAAGAGACGGGCCCTGCTGATTGTCGGCATTGGCGTTGCCGCCATCGCGCTCTATGCGACCCGTTCAATGTGGACCGGCAGCGCGACCACTGCGCAGGCACCGCCGCGTCCGCAAGCGGTCTCCGTTGAAGTCGCAAAGGCGGAAAAGAAGCCGGTGCCGCTCGATGTGGATTCGATTGGCGCGGTCACGCCGATCTCAAGCGTGGCGCTGAAATCCCGCGTCGAGACCACCATCGTCGGGGTTCATTTCGAGGACGGCGCCCGCGTCAAGGAAGGCGATCTGCTGTTCACGCTGGATTCGCGCCAGATCGAGGCGCAGATCGCGCAGGCGGAAGGCAACCTCGCACGGTCCCAATCGCAACTCGTGGCCGCCGAGCGTGACGTCAGGCGTTTCAACGAACTGATCGGCAAGGGCGCGACCACGCAGGTCAATGTCGACAATGCCAAGACCGCGGCGGACACCGCGACCGCGACCATCCAGGCTGATCAAGCTATTCTGAACAATCTGAAGGTCCAGAAGAGCTACACCAAGATCACCGCGCCGATCAGTGGCCGCATCAGCGCCGCCACGGTGAAGGTCGGGAACTTTGTGCGTCCGGCGGACACGTCGCCGCTTGCGACCATCAACCAGATGGCGCCGGTCTACGTGACCTTTGCGATTCCGCAGCGCGTGCTGAGCGATCTCCGCGACGCCATGAAAACCGGACAATCTTCAGTCACGGCAACGATACCGGGGAATGGCAAGTCGGAGACCGGCACGATTGCGATGGTGGAAAACACCGTCGATGCGACCACTGGCATGGTGACGGTGCGCGGCATGATGGGCAACGAAAGCGAACTGCTGTGGCCGGGCATCCTGGTCAACACCAGGCTCACGGTCCGCACCGAAGAAGCAGTCATTGTGCCGTCGGTCGGGGTGCAGCGCAGCCAGACCGGGAATTTCGTGTTTGTGGTTCGGGACGGCAAGGCACAGATTCAGCCCGTTACGATCGGCCGCACGTTCCAGGGGTTTTCTGTGGTCGACACCGGTCTCCAGGGCGGAGAAGACATTGTCGTTGATGGCCAATTGCTGCTGTCCAATGGTACGCTCGTTGCGCCGCGCAGCCGCAAGGCCGGAGCCTAACCTGGTGATCCGATTCTAATCATTCGCATCCCTTTGCAGCAGGCGGTCTTGCGAATGTTAGAATCAAAGGATCACTAGCAATTATAATTTTCGAGTGTCCTTCCGAATCCGCCGTTCGCTACGGAAGGCACCGCAAGATAAGGCGAACGGCGGATTCGGGACACTCGCATGAATCTGTCGGAACTCTGTATCCGCAGACCGGTGATGACGACGCTGATGACGGCGTCGATCATTGCCTTTGGCGTGTTCGGTTTTCGGCTGCTGCCGGTCTCGGCGCTTCCCAAGGTTGATTTTCCGACCATCCAGGTCACGGCCACCTTGCCGGGTGCAAGCGCCGACACGATGGCGGCTTCCGTTGCCGGCCCGATCGAGCGTCAGCTCTCCACGGTCGCCGGCATCTCGTCGATGTCGTCCAGTTCCTCGCAGGGAACAACTTCGATCACCGTCCAGTTCGATCTCAATCGCAACATCGACGGTGCCGCACTCGACGTGCAGACCGCGCTGACGATCGCGCAGCGCCGCCTGCCGGTCGAGATGCTGATTCCGCCCAGCTTCCGCAAGGTGAACCCGGCCGATTTCCCCGTGCTGTTCGTATCGCTCAGTTCGGAGACGTTGCCGCTGTCGACCGTCAACGAATACGGCGACATCACCATCGGCCAGACGCTGTCGCAGATCCCGGGCGTGGCGCAGGTGCTGATCTACGGCACGCAGAAATTCGCCATTCGCGTTCAGGCCGATCCCGAGGCTGCGGCGGCTCGCGGGCTATCGCTGGAAGACATCCGCGCGGCGGTGTCGCGCGCCAACTCGTCGACGCCGGTCGGCACCCTGAACGGACCGAAGCAGGACATCGCCATTCAGGCGTCGGGGCAGCTCAACAAGGCGATCGATTATCGTCAGGTCGTGGTCGCGTGGCGCAACGGTTCGCCCGTCAAACTCGATGAAGTCGCCAGAATCTACGACAGCGTCGAAAACGACAAGGTCGCCACCTGGTTCAACGGCACGCGCTCGATCGTGTTGGCGATCCAGAAGCAGCCCGATGCGAACACCGTGGCGGTGGTCGATGCGGTGCGGGCCAAGCTGCCGTCGCTGCGGGCGCAGATCCCGCCCTCGATCACCATGGACGTCACGCTCGACCGCTCGGTGTCGGTGCGCGAATCCGTCGCCGACGTGGAGGAGACCCTGCTGATCGCGGTCGGTCTCGTGATCGTCGTGATCTTCCTGTTCCTGCGTTCGGCCTCGGCCACATTCATTCCTGCGCTTGCGGTTCCGATCTCGCTGCTCGGTACCTGCGCGGTGATGTATGCGCTGGATTACTCGATCAACAACATGACGCTGCTGGCGCTGACGCTGTCGGTAGGCTTCGTGGTCGACGACGCCATTGTCATGCTCGAAAATATCATGCGCCATATCGAGAACGGCATGAAACCGTACGAAGCGGCGCTGAAAGGCGCCCGCGAGATCGGTTTCACGATTCTGTCGATTACGTTCTCGCTGATCGCGGTGTTCATCCCGGTGCTGCTGATGGGCGGCATCGTCGGCCGCGTGTTTCGCGAATTTGCGGTCACCATTTCGGTCGCCATCATCGTGTCCGGCTTCGTGTCGTTGACGCTGACGCCCATGCTGTGCGCACGGGTGCTGAAGCCGCACGATCCGCATCACAAACCCAACTTCGTGTTGCGCTGGTTCGAGACGATGTTCGACTCGTGGCTGCTCGGCTACGAATGGACGCTCGACCGCGTTCTTAAATACAAGTCCATCATGCTGATGGTGACGCTGGCGACGCTTGGCGCAACCATCTGGTTGTACATGATCGTGCCGAAGGGTTTTTTCCCGCAGGAAGATACCGGCTTCCTGAGCGGCACGACGGAAGCGGCGACCGATACGTCGTTCGAAGCGATGGGCGCGCGGCAAAAAATTCTTGCCGATATTCTGCGAGCTGATCCTGCAGTGGAGTTCGTGAACAGCACGGTCGGGTCCGGTGGTCCCAATCCGACGGCGAACTACGGGCGTCTGTTCATTGGCCTGAAGCCGAAGAACGAGCGCGACCCCGCGCCGGTCGTGATGGCGCGGCTGCGGCAGAAGGCGCTGCAGGTGCCCGGCTTGCAGGCGTTCTTCCAGAGCATCCAGAACCTCAACATCGGCGGGCGGCCGTCGAAGAGCCAGTATCAATACACGCTGCAAAGCGGTGATACGGACTCGCTCTATCGGCTTGCGCCGGAGATGCGCGAGAAGATCGCGAAGGTGCAAGGTCTGCAGGACGTCACCACGGACCTCTACATCAAGAACCCGCAGCTGACGGTCGAGATCGATCGCGAAAAGGCGGCGGTCTATGGCGTAACCGCCGATCAGATACGCAATCAGCTCTTCAATGCTTACGGCGCTCGGCAGGTTGGCACGATCTACATGCCTTCGAATGACTACCAGATCATTCTTGAAGTGCAGCCGAAATTCCGCGTCGACCCGACAGACCTGTCCAAGCTGTACGTCAAGACGACGAACAACCAGACTATTCCGCTCGATGCCGTGGCCAGGATGGTGCCGACGGTCGGACCGCTGCAGATCAATCACCAGGGTCAGCAGCCGGCGGTGACGATTTCGTTCAATCTCGCGCCGGGCACGTCGCTCGGCTACGCCGTCGACCAGATCACCAGGATCGAGCAGGATTCGAACCTGCCGGCGACCATCGCCACGGGTTTCTCCGGAACGGCGCAGGTGTTCCAGGATTCGCTGCGCGGGCAGGGCGTTCTCATTCTCGCCGCCGTGTTTGCCGCATTCGTCATCCTCGGCATTCTCTACGAGAGCTTCATCCATCCGATCACGATCATCTCGGGCCTGCCGTCCGCAGGTATCGGCGCGATCCTGACGCTGATGCTGTTCAAGATGGAGATGTCGGTGATCGCCATGATCGGCATCGTCATGCTGGTCGGCATCGTGAAGAAGAACGCCATCATGATGGTGGACTTCGCCATCGAGCGCCGCACCGTGGGACTCAGCGCCGAACACGCCATTCGTGAAGCGGCGCTGCTGCGTTTCCGCCCGATCATGATGACGACGTTTGCTGCGATTTTCGGCACGCTGCCGATCGCGCTGGGAGCGGGGGCAGGCGCCGAACTGCGGCAGCCGCTTGGTGTCGCGGTTGTCGGCGGTCTGCTGGTCTCGCAGTTGCTGACGCTGTTCATCACGCCGGTGATCTACATCTACCTCGATCGCATCGACCGCCGCCTGAAGCGTCGTCTCGATCCGACCCTGGAGGAGACGCCGGACGTCCAGCCTCCGCGCGTTGCGGCGGCAGAGTAAGATCCCGATGCGCATCAGGCCTGCGACGACATGGTGGTGCCTGGCGATCGCCGCCGTCGCATTGCTTGCTGCCGCGCCTGTTCGTGCAGCGGAAGAGCCGATCGAAATCTTCGACGCGCATCTGCACTACAACTGGGAGCCGACCCCGTACTACCAGCTCGACGAGGTGCTGGCGCTGTTCAAGACGCACCGCGTCACCGGCATTCTGGCAACCAGCCGCCCCAACACCGGGACGCATGCGCTGATGGACGCGAAGGCCGAGGGCTTATGGGTTGTTCCCTTCATTCGTCCATACCGCGTCCGTCCCGACATCCAGACCTGGTTCAACGATCCGACGATCTTCGATCTGGTGCAGGACGAGTTCAAGCGCGGCTACTATCGCGGCATCGGCGAGTTTCATCTCTCCGGGAAGGCCGCGGCCACCGAGTGGGTCAAGAAGGCCGTGGACTTCGCGGTCGCCAATGATCTCTACCTTCATGCCCACGCCGACGACGAGGCCGTGGAGATTTTGATGCGCCATAACGGGCGCGCGAAAATCATCTGGGCCCACACCGGATTCAGTCTCGCGCCGAGCCGTGTCGCATCGATGCTGGCCACCTATCCGCAACTGTGGGGTGAACTGTCCTATCGCGGTGGCATCACGGGGGTTGGCGGAGAACTGACGCCGGAATGGCGCGCGATGTTCGAGAAGTATCCGGATCGCTTTCTGCTTGGATCGGATACCTGGATCAGCGAGCGCTGGGCGAGCTACGGCGCGATCATGGCCGGGTATCGCGGCTGGCTGAAGCAACTGCCGCCGGCGGTCGCCAAGCAGATCGCGCACGGCAATGCCAAGCGGCTGTTTGCCGCCAACGAAAACAGCCCTCGCTAAGGGTCAGATCGAGAAGCTGGTGCCGCAGCCGCAGGACGCGGTGGCATTTGGATTGACCACGCGGAACGATGCGCCGATCAGGTCATCGACAAAGTCGACTTCCGATCCGGCCAGGAACGGCACGGACGAGGGGTCCACCAGCACCACGGCGCTGTCGCGCTCGATCACCAGATCGTCGTCGGCCCTGGCGCGCTCCACATCGAATTTGTACTGGAAGCCGGAACAGCCGCCGCCTTCGACGCTGATACGCAGCATCGCACCTTCGCCTTCCGTCTTGAGGATGGCGCCGATTCGCTTCGCAGCCCGCTCCGAAATTGTGACATTGGCGGCTGGCGCGAGGTCAGTGGCAGTCATGACAGGTCTCCGGACGGCCGGGGTGTTTGAATGTCCCCGCTAGTGTCCTGAATCCGAAGTTCGCCTTACTTTGCAGCGCGCTCCATAGCGAACTTCGGATTCAAAGGACACTAGCAAATTATAATTCCAGTGTGGTTTTGGTTCGCAAGTCCGCAAATGGACGTGCGGTGAGATAATGCGGACTTTGCGAACCACCACACTAGGGCATAGTTAAGTGCGCTGAACGCCAGAATCAAACACCGAAAGTAGAATAAATCGTATGTCGGTCGGAATGGCTGCCCCTCCTGTGGTCTATGGCTGCGACCCCGGTCAAAGCCGCGGGAGGCGGTTCAATGAAGCGCCCAGCCTGCGCCGCAGCGCTTTTCGCCGCGATTGTGACCGGGTTATTCATTCCAATGCATTCCGGCGCCTGAAGCACAAAACCCAGGTCTTCGTGTTCCACGAAGGCGATCATTACCGGACCCGTCTGACCCATACGCTCGAGGTGGCGCAGATCGCCCGCGCGCTGGCCCGGCAACTTGGGCTCGACGAAGATCTCACGGAGACGCTGGCGCTGGCCCATGACCTTGGCCATCCGCCGTTCGGCCATGCCGGAGAGCGCGCTCTCGACGAGTGCCTGAAGGCGCATGGCGGCTTCGATCACAATGCGCAAAGCCTGCGCGTGGTGACGCTGCTGGAGCGGCGCTATCCGGACTTCGATGGCCTCAATCTGACGTGGGAATCCCTCGAAGGCATCGTCAAGCACAACGGACCGTTGATCGACAGCAACGGCGAGCCTGTCGGCCGATATCGCGAGCATGGCGTACCGGTCGGCATATCGGAGTATGTCGCCCATCACGATCTCGAATTGTGGAGCTACGCCTCGCTGGAAGCGCAGGTTGCCGCCGTGGCCGACGACATCGCGTATGACGCCCACGACATCGACGACGGGTTGCGGGCAGGGCTGTTCACGGTCGACGATCTCGGAGGGATTCCGCTGATCGCCGACATCAACGCCGTCATCATCGCGCGCTATCCTGTCCTCGACGAGACCCGGCGCGGCGCGGAACTGGTGCGCGAACTGATCTCCTACTTGATCGAAGATGTGTTTTCAGAAACCCGCAAGCGGCTCACGGCCATCCACCCCAGGAGCGTCATCGATGTGCGCAACCATAACGCCACGCTCGTCGGCTTCTCGGCCGAAGCCGAGAAAACGGAAGCGGCGATCAAGCGCTTTCTCAAGACGCGGATGTATCGCCACGAGCGGGTCATGAGCGTCATGCGCGACGCAGAGGCCGTGGTCCGCGATCTTTTCGCGCGCTATCGTGCCGAACCCGGCGACCTTCCTGCCGAATGGCTGCCGCATCATGGCGAGGAAGACGAGGCCGGCCGGGCCCGCCGGATCGGCGATTTCATTGCCGGAATGACCGACAGATACGCCATTATCGAGCACCAGCGGCTTTTTGACTCGACCCCGGATTTACGTTAGGCGGCGGCCTGAATATGCCGATTTCGTGCGCCCACCAGGACACTTTCCAATGACTTCGCCCAGCCAGCCCCAGCATTTGTTCGCCGACGTGCTTTCGCGCGTGCATGCCGTATGCGCGGCGCTCGGCGGCGAGGGTGTATTGCCTGTGGGCATTGATCTGACGCGTGTGGTCGTGGAACCGCCGCGAGACGTCACCCACGGCGACATGGCCACCAACGCGGCGATGGTTCTGGCCAAGGACGCCAAGGCGAAGCCTCGCGAACTTGCGGACAGGATCGCGGACAAACTGCGCGCCGATCCGGTCGTTGAAAGTGTCGATGTCGCCGGACCGGGCTTCATCAATCTGACGCTGAAGACGTCCGCATGGTTCGGCGCGCTGCGGAGCGTGCTGGAGCAGGGCAACGGTTATGGCCGCAGCGCGATCGGCGCGGCCGAGAAGGTCAATGTCGAATACGTCTCGGCCAATCCAACGGGGCCGATGCATGTCGGCCATTGCCGGGGCGCGGTGTTTGGTGACGCGCTTGCGAGCCTGCTCTCGTTTGCCGGTTATGACGTCACGAAGGAATACTACATCAACGATGCCGGCGCGCAGGTCGATGTGCTCGCGCGTTCTGCCTTCCTGCGCTATCGCGAGGCGCTCGGCGAAGCCATCGGCGAAATTCCCGAGGGACTTTATCCCGGCGATTACCTTGTGCCGGTCGGCAAGGCCCTTGCGGCAGAACACGGCGACAAGCTGCTGAAGCAGTCCGAGGCAGAGTGGTTGCCGGTGGTGCGCGCCAAAGCCATCGCCATGATGATGGAGATGATCAAGGGCGATCTGGCGGCGCTCAACATCAAGCACGACGTCTTCTTCTCTGAACGCTCGCTCAACGAGAACGGCAACGACCGCGTCGGCGCCACCATCGCCGGACTGCGTGCCAAGGGCGATGTCTACGAAGGCCGCCTGCCGCCGCCGAAAGGAGCGCCGGTCGAGGATTACGAAGATCGTGAGCAAACGCTGTTCCGTGCCACCGCCTTCGGCGATGACGTCGATCGTCCGCTGAAAAAATCGGACGGCTCGTACACCTACTTTGCGTCCGACATCGCCTATCACAAGACCAAGGTTGATCGCGGCTTCCTCAACATGGTCGACGTATGGGGCGCGGATCACGGCGGCTACATCAAGCGCGTGCCGGCGGCCATCAAGGCCGTGACCGGAGGCAAGGCTGCGCTCGACGTGAAGATCGTTCAGCTCGTGAAGCTGCTGCGCAACGGCGAGCCGGTGAAGATGTCGAAGCGTTCCGGCGATTTCGTCACGCTGCGCGAGGTCGTGGACGAGGTCGGTTCAGACGCTGTGCGTTTCATGATGCTGTTCCGCAAGAACGATGCGGTGCTCGACTTCGATCTCGCCAAGGTGATCGAGCAGTCGAAGGACAACGCGGTGTTCTATGTGCAGTACGGGCACGCGCGCGGGCATTCGATCTTCAAGAACGCGCGCGAGACGGTTCCATCGTTGCCGGAAGAGGCGGCTGCGCGCGTTGCGTTTCTGCGTGATGCGAAAATCGAGCGCCTCAGCGATCCGGTCGAACTAAGCCTGATCCGGCAGATCGCACTGTACCCGCGAATTGTCGAAGCGGCGGCGCTCGCGCATGAGCCACACCGAATCGCGTTTTACCTGTATGATCTTGCGAGCGAATTCCATGCGCTTTGGACCAAGGGTCGCGATTTGCCCTATTTACGCTTCATTATCCAGAATGATGCAGAGATAACAATCGCGCGGCTGGCCTTGGTTCAGGGCGTCGTCTCGGTTCTGGCTTCAGGCCTCGCCGTACTCGGCGTCCATGCTCCAGACGAGATGCGATAGCTGGGGATTGACCGCCGCGGGGAACGGGTGGCGGCAGTGTGAATAGCGGCCGCTCCGTTTGAACGACGGGGGCGTCGCTTTCCCGAAGGGGATGCAACATCGCAATGGCGAACCAATATCGCGACAGACCGTTTCCGGCGGACGACGACTACGCTCGGGATCAATCCCGTATTGCTCCCCAGCAGGGCGAGAGCGATCCGTTGGCAGAGCTGGCGCGCCTGATCGGGCAGACCGATCCGCTTTCGAATTTCGGCCCCGGTCAGCAGAAGCATCCGCAACAGCCTGCTCAGCACGACCAGTACGACGCGTACGAGCCCGCTGCCGAAGAGGAAGTCCCCGCGAGCCGTCCGTCGTGGATGCAAAATCTGGCTGCGTCCCGGCATGCGCCGCAGGAGCCGGCCTATCGGCAGGAGCCCGCATTTCGGGACGAGGATCACTACGCTCCCCAAGAGGATCAGTACGCTCCTCAAGAGGATCATTACGATCCGCGGTATGCCGCGCAGAGCAATCCGGCCTATGGCAACCATGCTCCGCAGTTCGATCATTCCGGCTACGATCCGGTGCTGCCGGGACAGGCGCACGGCCATCAGGCCGCTGGCGGTGACCGTTACGATGATGTCCTTTATGGCCGTCCGGATCATACTCCCGGCCGCGAGGAGTTCGGCGCTCAGGAGGAGCATTACGGCGACGGCGCCTATGACCGGCCGCCCTACGATGAAAATTTCGAACAGGAGCCGAAGCCGCGCCGCGGCGGGACCATGACGGTTGTGGTCGTTCTCCTGCTTGCAGTTGTCGGCACCGGTGCCGCCTTCACTTACCGGACCTTCGTCGGCTCGCCGCGCAGCGGCGAACCTCCGGTCATCAAGGCCGACGCCGGGCCGAACAAGGTTATCCCGCCCGGCGCGATCGATGGCTCGGGCAAACAGATCTACGACCGCGTCGGCGACAAGTCAGCCGAGCGCGTGGTGTCCCGCGAAGAACAACCTGTTGACGTCAACGCCAGGACCGGACCGCGCGTGGTGTTTCCGCCGCTCACCCAGAATGCGAACCCGCCGTCAGTCGCCAGCGCGTCGACCAGCGTTCGGCCGACGGGTGCAGGCGTCGGCAACGGCACCCTCACCGGCGGCGAGGAACCGCGGAAAATCCGCACCCTGAGCATTCGCCCGGACCAGCCGGATTCAGCGGCTGCCGCACCGACTGCGGCGCGTGCCCAGATGCCGGCGCAGCAACGCGCTCCGGCTCCGGCCAGCACCGCTTCCACAGGCGCGCCGGCAGCCAATGCTCCGGTTTCGATTACACCGCAAGCGGCTCCTCCTGAGCCCCGGGCGAAGGTCGCCGCGATCAACCCTGCCGCCGTCACGGGTGGGGGCGCCTATGTGCAGGTGTCCTCGCAGAAGACCGAGGCTGACGCGAAGGCGTCCTTCAAGTCCCTTCAGGGCAAGTACGCAGGCATTCTCGGTTCGCGAACCGCCGCGATCCACAAGGCCGACATCGCGGGCAAGGGCACGTTCTATCGCGCGATGGTGGGACCGTTCGGGACCAACGACGAGGCCACGCAGTTCTGCGTGAACCTCAAGTCGGCCGGCGGGCAGTGCGTGGTCCAGAGGAAATAGTGCTGAGAGTCTGACGGAAGGATCCTAAGGATGGTCGCCTGGCGAGACCAGCCAGTGGAAACTTTACCCAACCCTACGCGAATTGTTGCGACCGCTGGTCCCGTCCGATCCAGCGGAAGCTTCTGTTTCAACGCTTCCCGTTCCTATTTCATTTCGATCAGTTGGACGAGATTTCCGCAGGTGTCGTCCAGAACCGCCATTCGCACAGTTCCTGCATCCATCGGCTCCACCGTGAACGCGACCCCAAGCTCGCGAAGTCTTGCAAACTCCGCATTCAAATCCTGAACCTTGAATGACACCGCTGGAATGCCGTCTTTGACGAGGGCGTCCTTGTACGGCTTGACGGCTGGATGCTCACTCGGCTCGAGCAGCAATTCCGTTCCCTCGGGTTCTTCTTGCGACACAACCGTCAGCCAGCGGTGAGTTCCAAGGGGAATATCGTGCTTCACCTTGAAGCCGAGCTTGTCGGTGTAGAACGTCAGGGCCTCGGCTTGGTTATCGACAGAAACGCAGGTCACATAAATCCGCATGGTGGATGCCTTTCCTAGAGGTGCTTCCTGAGCCACAGATCGGTCGCCACTCGCATTGGCGTGACATTCAGGGAATGGGTTTTGGTCCGCCCCTTCCATGCAGTTGTGATCAATCCGGCCCTTTCCAGCATGTCGAGGTGCTGGGAAATCGTTTGTCGAGACAGGCTCTTGCCATCCGCCGCGAAGGATGAGGCACAGACCTCGAACAATGATTGCTCGGGGCGCTCTCGCAGGACATCGAGGATGCGCCTTCGGGTCGGATCGCCGAGAGCCTTGAAAATCAGGTCGAGTTCGTCGTCAGTCACGCGTGCAGAAATGCAGTAAAATTACTGCATGTCAATGCGCTTGATGGCAGGCGGTGATGCTCCCGCATCCGTTCTTCGGATCGCCCATCTCTCGTTGCGTCCATCGGCAGTCACGAGTTGTGAGGACGCGAAAGCGTTCGCCATCTCATTGAGATTGGCTGTGATTGTGGATGAAACCCCACAATCACGTGCGAATCCCCCGGGTTTCCTTGACCCTGGCGCCATGCGCGGGCTAATCGCCGACCTATGGCCGCGCGCGCATTCATCACGGGTGTTTCCGGAACCGCTTTGACCGACGACGAGCGCGCATTTCTGCGCGATCAGCGGCCGTGGGGCTTTATTCTTTTCAAGCGCAATATTGACACTCCCGATCAAGTTATTCGACTGATTGAGGAAATGAGATCTGCTGTCGGCCAACCCGAGGCCCCGGTCCTGATCGATCAGGAGGGTGGCCGGGTC
>Ga0233439_10000931_pt1 | contig 39849 bp, 33 predicted proteins | sample SI_123_September_6_FD_182713 | JGI IMG/M metagenome (GOLD analysis project Ga0233439, IMG submission 182713) | Seawater microbial communities from Saanich Inlet, British Columbia, Canada - SI_123_September2016_100_MG | ecosystem: Environmental > Aquatic > Marine > Inlet | place: Canada: British... | reverse complement strand
CTTTAGATAAGGCTGAGCAGCGGTACTGGCATTATCATGCCACTGAGATCCCACGTGCCCATGCAACATTACCTGATTTAACGGCTGAAGAAGCAGGCCCACTTTTAGGACCTATTGGTTCTACTTATGGAAAAGTGATTTACTTTCAAAAACCAGAGGATAAATTACCGATTGGCGAACCGTATATCTTAGTGGTTCAGGATTTACCTGAACAGGACTAAGCGTCATTTTTTAATGAAAAGGCCGCTCATTTGGGCGGTTTTTTTGTTTAGAGTTAAGCATGAATATCTTAGTGGTTAGTGTACTTTGCGCAATTTCTGTTGCTGCTATCGCGGACCCTTTATTGGGCTTACCCGCGATGCCTATTCCGGCAGACAATCGGCAAAACCCTGAAAAAATAGCCCTCGGTAAAAAACTCTTTCATGACGCGCGGTTTAGTCAGACTCGCTCGGTCAGCTGTGCCAGTTGTCATCAGTCTTCAAAAGCATTTACTGACGGTCTAGAAAAAGCAATGGGTATCAAGGGGGCCATCGGTGTTCGTAATACCCCGACCTTGTTAAATGTAGGTTTTTTTGAACAATTATTTCTTGATGGCCGCGAGTCTTCATTAGAAGAACAAGCCCTAAAGCCGATTTTAAACCGTATAGAACATGGCTTTAGTGATCTCAAGTCTATTGTAAAAATAATTACGACCGATGCTGACTACCTCACCCAATTTAAAAAAGCCTTTGGCGTAGATAAAGCGACAATAAGTACCCTGCATATGGAAAAAGCAATTGCCAGTTACGAAAGAACATTAATTTCGGGCAATTCTTCTTTTGATCAATACTATTTTGGCCGTGATAAATCGCAATTATCACCCAGCGCCGCACGCGGATTACGACTATTTAGGCGTAAAGGGAATTGCGCAAATTGCCATGAGATTTCTTGGGATAATGCGTTGTTCATGGATAATAAGTTTTATAATATTGGTGTTGAATCACAAGCGTTAGCACCGATCATAGAGACCTTTGTTAAAGCACTCAAGCACGGTTCAAGCGATGAGAGTATCGTTTTAACAGACGCACAAAAATCGGCATTAGGTCGTTTTCAGGTGACCGGGGTGATCAGTGATGTGGGTAAGTTTAAAACACCTACCTTGCGCGATATTGCTTTAACAGCGCCTTATATGCATGACGGCAGTGTAAAAACGTTAGCAGGCGTTGTGGAGTATTATGACCAAGGCGGTCATGCCAATCCTTTTCTAGATGCGGCCATTTTTCCGTTGCATTTAACTGATCAGGAGAAAAAAGATTTAGTTGCATTTATGCAGGCACTCACCGGTGCTCAGGTTAATGAATAGAACCAGGTCTTTTCAGTACATGAGGGTGTGGGACAAACGGGTATCCATTATAATAGCAATGGGAAGTTTGGTTTTTGCATCATTAGTTTCAGCAGACCCTGCCGACGTTACCAACGTGCATGTAGAACGTTATGCTTCGGGTCGTTATAGTTTCGCGGTCACCGTCAACCATCCTGATGAGGGGTGGGATCATTATGCTGATGGTTTTGAAGTTCTGGGGGCTAAGGGCGAGCGATTAACGGGGCGCATTCTTAGGCATCCCCATGTGGACGAACAACCCTTTACCCGTATTAGAGGTGGCGTAAGGCTGCCTGAGACTGTGCAGGCGGTCACTGTTAGAGCAAGGTGTTCTGTTGATGGCTTTGTCGGTAAAAAGGTCGGCGTTGTGTTACCGACCCATTAATCATGCGTTATTTTCTTAGAAGGAAGTTAAAGTTGAAGTCAAATATTTTTTTAATGGTTGTTTGGGTGGGTGTGTTCAATATATCTTTTGCATCGGCTGCCGAAGAAGATTTTTACGGGTGGCAATCCTTTACTTTAGCAGGCGATATGCGTAAGGTTTCACCCCGCTTGGATAAAGTTCGTTGGAATGTGATGAGCCAAACCCGATTAGGCAATAATCATAAGGATCTCACGGAATACTTATTATTTGCACAAGTGGGCTATCAACTGAGCGACAGTTTAAGTCTGTGGTTAGGATACACCCATGATTGGTTGACCCCACGCAATAAACAAGAATATCAGGAGCATCGAAGCTACCAGGATTTACTCTGGGACCGAAGTATCGGGCCGGGTCTTTTAAGGTTACGAACACGGTTTGAACAGCGTTTTAAGCAGGCTGTGAATAATAGTGATTTAGCGTGGCGTATTCGTCAGATGATAGAATACCGGTGGTCTTTGCCTTTCCTGTCGAAAACAAGTCTAGTCGTTTCTGAAGAACCCTTCTTTCTGCTGAACAATAGCTCTTGGGGGCAGGCGGGTACGAGTGAGAATCGTGTGTCAGCAATGCTTGATTTTAAATTAGATCAGCATACGCATTTAGGCCTGGGCTATTTAAATCAATATATCTTCCGTACTGACCAAGACAATCAAGTTAATCATACCTTATTGGTTAATATGGTCTTTAATTTCTGATTTACATAAATAAATTGTGTATTTTTTGATGGTAGCGTAATGACAATCGTAAAATCTATTGGCAGTAAATTATATCTTCTTTTAAGCCTTGTTCTAATGAGTTGCTCATTGGACCCTGTCGTTGATGATGTTGAAAGCAAGGCGTTTTATTCATTGCCGGGTCTTGAGCATGGCTTAATTCAATCACCGATTAATATTTTATCCCAGAAACAGCATAATTTAGGGCGGCACAAGGTGACGTTGCATTTTGAAGATGCTATTAATGAAATTGAAAACTTAGGTCATACCGTACAATTGGATTTCGAAGCGGGAAGTACAATCACCAGTGACGGTATGACCTATGAATTCAAACAAATGCACTTTCATACACCTTCAGAACACCTAGTTGATGGCGTGACTTACCCCATGGAAATGCATATTGTTAATTACCGAGGTCCCTTATATGAAGGGGATCATCCACATTATTTAGTGATCGGTGTCTTATTTAAAATGGGTCAGGAAAATAAGTTTATCAGTGAGTTTTTAGGAAAAATACCGGAAAAGCCACACAGTCACGCCGCTATAAAAAAAGGGGTAGTCCGATTACACGATCTTTTTAGCGCATCCTTAGAGGAAGAATTAAATAATTTTTACCATTACAAGGGCTCATTAACAACGCCGCCCTATACTGAAACGGTGAATTGGTTTGTGTTAAGGCATATTATTGAGGCATCGCCTGAGCAGATTTATGCCATTAATAAGATTGAGGGGAACAATGCTAGGCATATTCAGGGTGAGTACGGCAGAGTTGTTGATTAATTAACTTTATTTGCGGGGTTGCCATGTTGTTATAGGAGATTTTGGCTATAAAAGATATTGTTATTTGAGTGCTTATGCTGGTTATAGTTTTTGGTGGGTTCTATTTTGAGAGCCAGAATAATGAACTACGTGCAGTAGTTAAGCATAACGACTTTAATGAAAGAATGTCGGTGATAGAGGCTAATATATCGGCTATCAATCTTAGGGTAACCCAAGACGAATATCATATTCGAGATAATAGTGGGCACATCTCGACTGATGAATCTAGAATATTGCAGAACGAGTTAAAAATTTTGGATTAATAGGGAGACCTTTGCGCGATCAGTTCACATAGCCAGTTAAATTCTGGGACTTCGTTTTTTTGATTCCATTTTGCCCAATAGGGACAATATATCGTCTATATCTACTGAAACACATCTGCTTTCCCCCTTTATTTTGTTTTCAGGCACAACTTGCCCGCTGAATAGATCTGCCACGTTTGATGTTGTGTGCCACACACATCAGTTGAAAGCGTGTGCGATTACGCTTGATACCCAGGTAACAAGCCTTTGCCATCCCATAATGCAGCTTCAGTACACCAAAGACACGCTCGACGGTACTGCGAACACCGGAATGGGTTCGGTTAAAGAGTCTATCTTCTGCTGTCAAAGGGCGGTTACGATAAGCGCGTTTTGTGACTCTGTTGCCGATGCCTTTTTGCGAAAGCCAATCTGCGTGTTTCTGGCTTTGGTAAGCACTATCTGCATAGGCCGCTGATTCGTCACCTTCGAGTAAGTCGGTAAAGCAGTTGGAGTCATGCACGCTGCCAGAGGTGAAGTCTGTGGCCTTGATCAGGCCATCTTCATCAACACTCAGGTGGGCTTTGAAACCATAGGTGCTTTGACGCTTTCCGTCAGAACCTGCTTTGACGTTCCAGTCAGCGTCCGGGTCCTGAGTTGAGTCACCACTCTTGGTCTTGTTGGGCCGACACTGCTTGGCTTCGATGACACTGGCATCAACGATGCTGACGCCGCCTGATTTGATGTAGAGGCCTTGCTCAATGAGTTGATCATTGATTTCTTGCAGTAATGGTTCCATCAATGCACGTCTTTCCAACTGCTGACGAAAACGCCAGAAGGTGCTGTGATCTGGAATAGACTCAGTGATATCCAACCCTACAAATCGCCTGAAAAGCAGATCCCGAGCCAGTTGTTTTTCCAATGCCGGGTCACTCAACTTGTACCAGCTCTGTAATAGTAAGGCTTTGAGCATCATTAGTGGTGGCCAGGCTTTTTCACCGCGTGTACTGGAATGAATGTTGATTAATAATTGCTCCAGACGAGACCAATCAATTAACTCATGGACTCCATCCAGTTCTTGCAATGCCTCGTGATCAATCAGCAGAGCATCGCCAAGGCTTCTTTGTTTGAGGTTTTTCCAGGCCATGTTATTTCCAGTGATTTATGATAAATTGCTAATATTCATTTTACCGGATGAGTCCTATTGATAATCAGTTGTTTTGCTGTGTTTCGTGCAAAGGTCTCAGATCATCTTAAGTTTTATAATATTTTCATATTCGCCGCAGTCATAGGCAGTTTATTCTTAACTAATCATTTTATTGCCTACCCGGTTACCATCGTAATACTCATGCTTCGTTTTATTTTATCGTCCTGTTTAGAAAAAAACACACCGCATTAACACCGCATTAACACCGGTTAATAACACCGGTTCTTATGTTCTCGATACGCTGATAACCGTAACCTATTCGTTTGAAAATTAACCGTAAGCGCACCGGTGTCAGAAACATTAAACGCTTCAATACGGTAATGTTTATAACGCTCTAACACCTCAGAGCGTGGTAAATTGAATCTGTTCCGGTAACCCGCTGGGATCAAAACCCAGCGCGGGCTGACTGCCGCTAAAAAGGTTTCAGAAGAAGACGTATTACTGCCATGGTGTGGCGCGATTAAAACATCGGCCTTTAACTCAGCTTTTAGTCGGTTGGTCAAAAAAACCTCTCTAGGCAACTCAATATCTCCGGGTAACAGTACCGTTCCTGAAGATGATGAAACTTTTAAAACACAGGAATTATCATTTTGTGCTCTAAATCGCTTGTCATCGGGCGATAAGATACTGAAAGTGACACCATCCCATTGCCATTGTTGCCCTTGTTGACACAAAGAAGGTTTAAGTAAAGGCAGTGCTTGGGGTTCACTGGTTATCACTTCATTCACATCCATCGCCTTAATAATTGACTGAACCCCGCCTATATGATCATTATCACTATGGCTCACCATGAGAACATCAATAGTTTTAATATTATTAAACCTAAGAAAAGGAACAATGACCCGCTTCCCCATATCACCGCTTGAAAACCGCGCACCGGCATCATAAATTAAAACATGATTTGCAGTCTGCACAACTGCTGACAGCCCTTGGCCAACATCTAATAAAGTTAGCTTATATTCCCCTCTTTCGGTCTTTTCAGATGCAACGAATAAAATAGGCGCCAATAAAACCACGCCTAGCCAACGACCTTGCAGTCCCCGGGGCATCATTAAAATCATAGCGCCTAAAATCGCTAGCAACCAGGTGATCGGGTTTGAATTTGCGACAGAGGCAACGGAAAAATCAAGATGCGCTAAAACTGATAACCCACCCAATAAAACATCAAAGCCCAATTCAACTATCTTAAAAACAAACACGCCCAAACTATCAGAAAAAAGACTCGTAATTACAGCCAGCAATAATAAAGGAACAATCCAAAATGTCACCAATGGCACAGCAAAAAAATTAGCCACCGGTGAAAGTACAGAAAATTGTTGGAAAAATGCAATTAACAACGGCATCAATCCAATCATTAAAATAGCATGAACCTTTACTGCTGACAGCAGGTAGCCTGTTGGTTTTAACCGAGCAGTAACGACATACTGTATCAAACCCACCGCTAAAAAAGATAACCACAACCCCGGTGATAATATAGTATAGGGATTAACGAGTACTACGACTAATAAAGCTAATAAAAGCACGGCTATAGGCCGACTATGGCGTTGCCAAATAATACTTAACATCATCACCACCAGCATTATCAGTGCCCTTTGCGTAGGGACAGTAAAACCAGCCAGTGCCGCATAAAGTGAACTAACAGCAATCGTTACCAGCGCTGCCACCTGAGGAGGCGAAACTTGTAACCCCTTTGAAAAGGTTAGCCCCTTAAGGGTAATAAAATAAGCTATCGAGGCAATCAATCCAATATGCAGCCCAGAAATAACCATCAAATGAATGGTTCCTGTATTTTTAAATAACTGCCATTGTTCTTGAGTAACATTGGCTTTATAACCGATCACCAAGGCTTCATAAATGCCGTAATAAGGGGAATGGCCTATCTGTTTTGTTAATAACGTATGAAAATACTGACGCAAATCAGCGCTGCTGAAGTTGTAACCTGACGTTCCAATGAATAATGCTGTAGGCTTAGACCGGACATAACCAGTCGCTCCAATGCCCTGAGTAAACAACCACTGTTCATAATCAAACCCGCCCGGGTTCGCATAGCCATGTGGTTTCTTTAAGCGCACCGTAAGTTGCCACTGTTGACCTGCTCGAATAACCTTAGGCGGACCATACCAATTAAGCCTTATTTTCTCTGGGAGCGGCCCACTTTCAGAGTGAATAACGCTCAAATCAAACTTAGTACGGCGTTGATCACTTTTAGGCAGCCCACAAACAACCCCAACGATGTTAATATCTCGGCCTTCCAGTTGAGTCGATAGTTCACGGCCACCTTGCCAACCCCCCCAGGCCATAACCCAGACGACCCCCCCTAAAAAAAAGAATGCATACTGCCTTTTTCGACAAAACAACCCGAAAACGATAACGGCACAAACAAGCCATCCTCCCAAGGAGGTATAGCCACAACCTTTCAAATAAAAGACTATTCCTAAAACAAATAATATAATTCTTATTACCATAACTGGGCACCCATTCAGTCGCTGTCTACAATAGGGTATTTATAAGAGTATTTGAATTAAAGTGACTTTCTAGGGGAGATGAACTAATATGATTTCGCACTCACTTAATGATAAGGCTTTCACATTAACACCTAACTACAGAAAACTATGGCTAAAAAAATAATTCAACGTTTCATGCCCAGTGATGAAACCATAAAGAATAATAAAAGCCTTAAGTTTCTAGGTGACCGGTTACACGATCCAAACCTTTGGCACTTAAACAGACGTTCTGTTGCTAAAGCGTTTGCTATCGGACTGTTCTTTGCTTGGGTGCCCCTGCCGACACAAATGGCAATGTCCGCCGCTATTGCTTTTTATTTTAGGGCTCATTTAGCTATTTCTGTGGCTCTGGTTTGGATCACCAATCCGCTCACAATGCCACCGATGTTCTATTTTGCATATTTAGTAGGTTTGTGGGCGATGCAAATACCCCCCTCCAACGCCGAATTTATTTTCTCTGTCGATAATATTCTGACAACGCTGGGTGATAGCTGGCAACCTTTTCTAGTCGGCTGTTTTATTCTGGGGGTTGGCAGTTCAATACTGGGTTTCTTCGGGATTCATGCAGCGTGGCGCTATCAAGTCCTGTCTAGCTGGAAAAAAAGAAGGCAAAAGGTTAATTTGTAATCAAGCCATCTTCCATATGCAACACGGTATCCATTCTCTCTGCCAATCTTTTATCATGTGTGACAATCAAGAAACTAACACCCATTTCCTTATTCAGCCGTGCCATTAACTGATAAAGTTGTTCCGCAGAAGCACTATCCAAATTCCCTGTCGGCTCATCGGCTAGAATACACTGAGGGTTATTAATTAATGCTCTTGCAACGGCTGCGCGTTGGCGCTCACCGCCTGATAATTCAGCAGGCTTATGGCCCAAGCGGTGCCCTAAACCAACACGCTCCAATAATTGTGTCGCACGCTTACGTGCACTCGTTATCGATGAGCCACTAATCAATAACGGCATCGCTACATTCTCAACTGCATCGAATTCCGCCAATAAATGGTGAAATTGATAGATAAACCCCAATGATTTATTTCTGATAGCTGCGAGTTTTGCCTGACTCATCCGTTGTATATTGACACCATCCAACAAAACGTCTCCAGCCGTCGCCTCATCCAGCCCCCCTAAAAGATGTAATAAGGTACTCTTCCCAGAACCGGATGGACCCATAATAGCGATTTGATCACCGTGATTAACAATCAGGTCAATACCTTTCAAAACACTCACATCCAGTTCACCTTGACGATAATGTTTGACTAATTTGCGTGTCTCTAAAAAAACACTCTCACTCATAACGAAGCACCTCTGCTGGGTTTACCCGTGATGCTTGCCAAGCTGGGTAAAGTGTTGCCAGTAAGGTTAATGAGAAGGACATGATTGAAATAACCCAAACATCTGACCAGATTAATTTAGAGGGCAAATCACTAATATAATAAACATCCGCGGCTAAAAACTGAACGCCGAGAAAACTTTCTATGGCGGGCACAATCGTTTCAATATTTAACGCTAAAGCAAGACCGCCTATTATGCCCAAGCCCGTACCAATTAAACCAATCATCGACCCTAAGATAATAAAGATGCCCATCACTGACTTCGGTGTTAACCCTTGTGTTCTCAATATAGCAATCTCACCGCGCTTATCAGTAACCACCATCACTAACGTAGAGACAATATTAAAAGCAGCCACCGCAACAATCAGTAATAAAATGATAAACATGACTCGTTTTTCTGTCTGAATAGCACGAAAAAAATTACTGTGTGACTGTGTCCAGTCACTGACCCGATATTGACCATAAAATTTATCCGCTAATGTGCGAGCAATAACCGGTGCCTTGAATAAATCATCTAATTTCAATCGCAAGCCACTGACACTACCCGCTAGCCGAAACAATTTGCCCGCATCAGCAAGATGCATGACCGCCATATTACGGTCATATTCATACATTCCCACCTTAAAAAAGCCAACGACTGTAAAACGTCGAAGACGCGGTAGAATGCCCGCTGGAGTGGTATTGAGTTGAGGACTGATAACGGTCACCCTATCGCCGACAGAAACACCTAAATAACCGGCTAATTCAACCCCTAAAACAAGACCGTATTCACCCGCCGTCAAGAGATCTAATGACCCGGTGATCATTTTTTCGGCAATAGTGGAAACACCAGATTCATATTCGGGATAGACCCCTCGAACCAAGGTCCCACTAACACGTTGCCCAGAACTTATCATCACCTGACCATCCACAAAGGGTGCCGAACCCAGTATATGCGCTTCATTGACCAATTGCTGCTGTACCGTCTGCCAGTCTGACAAGCGATTCATGCGACCGGTAACGGTCGTATGAGACGTCATGCCTAGAATACGCTCTCTCAACTCTGATTCAAATCCATTCATAACCGAAAGCACGGTAATTAAGGCACTGACTCCCAGTGCAATACCGAGAACGGAGGTCAGGGTGATAAAAGAAATAAATTGCGTGCGTTGTCTGCCACGCATATAGCGCAAACCGATATAAAGCAGCAGTGGTCTAAACATAAAATAGAAATTTTTTATTCGAAGTCAATGACGATTGGCTTATCTACACGCCGCACAAAAGCCATACAAATATAAGCTATGATCCGTTAAAGTATAGCCCAACTCTGCTGATATTTCTTTTTGCCGCTGCTCAATAAGGTCATCATTAAATTCAGCAACCTGACCACACTTAATACATAAGATATGGTCATGATGCTTACCATTATCGAGTTCAAAAACAGAATTTCCACCCTCAAAATGGTGCCTCTTTACTATCCCTGATGATTCAAACTGTGTTAATACTCGATAAACCGTTGCCAAGCCAACATCATCATCACCCTTAATCAAAATCTTGTAAATTTGTTCCGCAGTTAAATGTTTGGACAAACTCGCTTCCTGCTCAAGGATTTCTAAAATTTTAATTCGCGGAAGGGTAGCCTTTAAGCCGTGACTTCGCAATTCTCTTGTGTCCAAAAATAATACTCCTGACTAACCACACAACCAACACCTAATAACAATTTTTTATTGTAGCCCTTTTACTTAAGTCTGTTTTATTGTTTTTGCTTATTCTGCGATAATAACTCTATAATTAGAAATACTTTTAACAAAAACAGTCCAAAGATATCATGAACTTGATTCGGTCTTATGCACTCATTGCTAGCGCTTTGCTTTTAACATCCTGCAGCTATATTTTTGATCGAGTCCCGGGTGTTTATTCGCTCGACATTCAACAAGGAAATATGATTTCTCAGGATGTCATCAATCAACTTCGCCCTAAAATGAGCAAACGACAAGTCCTTTTTATAATGGGTAGTCCGATGCTAAAAGATATTTTTCATGAACAACGCTGGGATTACATTTATTCCTTTCAAGCCGGCGGTGAAGCCCGCATCCAGAAGAAAATATCACTATTTTTTGATGCTGATACGCTAATCGGCGTGCAAGGCGATTATCGTCCCAGTAACATTGCCTCCCTGAAATTATCCAACGAAAGCACCCTCGACCTTCCTAAACGAGTCCTTGAAAAAACATTTTCACAATCAATTTTAAGTCTTTTTGATCCATCACCTGAAACTCAACCGGTGAAAAAGAAGCCCTCGTCGCTGGAAACAATAACGACCCCACTCCCTGAATAAATTCACGTTATGTTTTCTGAGCACTAAAACATATGCTAATGGTTCGACTTAGCTGCACGTTGCCGCCGGCTCTCTTTCGGATCAATCTTAAGCGGCCAATAAATTTCGACCCGATCTCCTGAACGTAATTGCCGGTCCAAAGAACACACCTTACCGAATATACCTACTTTATTGGTCATTAAATTTATTTCTGGAATCAGACTGATAATCCCTGACTGCTCTATAGCATCCGCTACCGAGTCCCCCTGAGTGATCTGTAACGGTATTATCATTTGCTGGTCGCTGCGTGCATAAGCAACTTCTACCGCAATAAGCAACTCAGCCATAGATTTGTTTAGCACGTCCGGTAAAAGAACTGACCATGGTATTGCAGATCTGGTTAAAAATTCCACCAAAGGCCACTCCTGCAATTTTACTCGACATCTCAAAGTCAAGATCCAATGAGATCTTACTCGCATCTTCTCTTAGCGGAATAAAGTTCCAATCCCCTTGCAAATGTGAAAACGGACCATCAATTAACACCATCTTGATATTAACCGGAGCATTTAACTGATTACGCGTCGTAAAAGAGCTCTTAAAACCACTCCGGGAGACATTCACAGTCGCTTCAACAAAATCAACCTTCCTAACCAATACCCTACTGCCACTGCACCACGGTAAAAATTCAGGATAGGATTCAATATCATCAACCAGATCAAACATCAATTGCGCTGAGTATTTTACTAAGGCGCTTTTATTAACAACCGGCACACTCCCTCCTCAAATTTAATAAATTGACGTTATTCAAAGTCAAAGAATTCCAATGACATGCATGAAAACCAAAAACACAGCAATCGGAGAAACATAACGAACCGATACAATCCAACAATAATAAAGTCCTTTATTGTTTAACTGCAACTCGTCCTGACTATGCTGTCGCTTCATAACCCAGCCGGCAAAAACAGCAATCAACAAGCCACCTATAGGTAACATTAAATTAGCAGTCAAAAAATCCAACAATTCAAAAATATTTTTACCTAGAATGGTTATATCCGCCCATTCATTAAATGACAGAACGGTGCCTAAACCCACTAACCAAACCAATGAGCCTAAAAAGACACAGCATTTTAACCGGCTATAACCTTTATTTTCCACCATCCAGGCAACCGCCGGTTCAATCAAAGAAATGGAGGAAGAAAAAGCTGCAAAAACCAATAAAACAAAGAACAACGTGCCAAAAATAACACCGCCAGTCATTTGTCCAAAAGCAATGGGCAGAGTCTGAAAAATAAGCCCAGGCCCTGTCGAAGGCTCCAAGCCATTCGCAAAAACCAAGGGGAAAATGGCAATGCCTGCCAATAACGCAACCACCGTATCTGCACCCGCCACCATAAATGCGGTTTTAGTGATTGAAACATTTTTCGGTAAATAAGAGCCGTACACCATAATCGCCCCCATGCCCAAACTCAAGGTGAAAAAAGCATGCCCCATAGCAGTTAATACACTATTGCCTGTAATTTTACTAAAATCAGGATTAAACATAAACGACAGCCCCTGATCATAGGCATCGGTATTCATCGCGTACCCAACCAACAAAATCAATAAAACAAACAAACTGGGCATTAAAAAACGAACCGCTTTTTCCAAACCATCCTGTACGCCTCTAACAACCACCAACATGGTCAGAATCATAAAAGTGGTATGCCAAAAAACCTGGCTACCTGGGTCTTTTACAAAAGAATCAAATAAGCCTCCTATTTGCTGAGCACTACCGTCCATAAAGGTACCACTGATTGCTTTTAAGACATAAGCCAAAGCCCAACCGGCAATCACACTGTAATAAGACAAAATAATCATTCCAGCAATAACACCTAACCACCCTAAATACTGCCACCGTGAATCCGCACTGGCTTCTTTAGCTAAAGTTTTCATGGCATTAACAGGGCTCTGTCGCCCACGTCGTCCAATCATTGTCTCAGCCATCATAATAGGAATGCCAATCACCACAACACAGAGCAGGTAAACGATAACAAAGGCACCGCCACCGTTTTCCCCTGTGATATAAGGAAACTTCCAAATATTACCTAACCCAACAGCCGAACCGGTAGCCGCTAAAATAAATGCAAACCGCGACGACCATTCGCCGTGTATCTTACTCTCTGTATCAGCCATAGCTCACCAAATCCAAATACTGTAACTTACAAAAAAACTTAAAAGAACCCAACAATCAACTGGGAATTTAAATCAACTCACGCCTACTATGCTATCTATTGCTTCTGATCATCAAAACCATAGAGCCTTTCTGAATAACAACGCAACCAGCATAAATCAAGTACAATAATATTATGACATTGCAAACCTATTAATCATACTCTCTAGAACCATGGCAGGAAAAAAAACCACCAAAAAGAAGAGTGCTACCGCCACCATTGCCAACAATAAAAGTGCTCGCCACAACTATTTTGTAGAAGATAGCTTTGAAGCCGGTTTGGTTCTGGAAGGCTGGGAAGTAAAAAGTCTACGTGAAGGTCGCATTCAATTAAAAGAAAGCCATATTTCTATTCAACGCGGAGAAGCTTGGCTCCAGGGTGCTCATATTTCCGCGCTCACCTCAGCATCCACGCATATCATTCCTAATGCTATTCGTTCTCGGAAGTTATTACTGCACCGACAAGAATTAAACAAACTCATAGGGAATGTTGAACGCAAAGGCTATACTTTAGTCCCACTGTCAGTATATTGGAAGAATGGCCATATAAAACTGTCATTAGGTCTCGCTAAAGGTAAGAAATTACACGATAAAAGAGCCACCGCTAAAGACCGTGATTGGCAACGCGAAAAATCTCGCATCATGAAACAAACCCGCTAATAAACTCCCATGAAATCACACCCAAATTTATGTAAAGCTAATGACAGCCTGCTCCTTATTGTCGATATACAAACCAAACTTTTAGCCGCTATGTCCCAGCCCGTTAGTGAAGAAATTATCGACAAATCTGATCGCCTAATTACGGCTGCAAAATTACTCAATATCCCCATTTGGGTCACCGAACAATACCCTCAAGGTCTTGGCCCCACACACCCTAAAATTTCAGAACTATTACCTCCGGACTATCAACACTTTGAAAAAACAAGCTTTTCTTGTTGCTCAACGGATAACTTCCTCAACTTATTAAAAACAAGTCACCGACCTAAAATAATTTTAGCCGGACAGGAAGCGCATGTATGTATTTTACAAACAGCACTTGAATTAACAACAGCCGGCTTCTCTGTCTATATTGTTGAAGATGCGGTTTGTTCGCGCAATGCTGAACATAAATTCTATGCTTTAAATCGACTCGCACAACAAAATGTCACGATTACTAATTTCGAATCAGTCTTATTTGAATGGTTAGAAAATGCATCACACCCGCAATTTAAAACGATTATGGCATTACTACATTAAAATATTTTAACCTTTATCACGTAAACAAATATAAATGGCTAAACAACAGTTATCTCTGGTTTATGATAAACAATGCCCCGCATGTAATTACTATTGTCAGTTGATACGCATTAACGAAACAGTGGGGGAGCTTACCTTAATCGATGCCCGTGACGACGACCCTATTATGAAAAAGATAACCGCCCAAGGGCTCGATATTGACCAAGGAATGGTTCTTGTTATCGAAGACATACTCTATTACGGCTCTGACGCTATTCAGGCTCTTGCCTTAATGAGTAGCCGCTCCGGGCTCTTTAACCAATTAAATTACCAAATCTTTAAACACCCCGTAATTGCCAAAAATCTTTATCCACTGTTAAGAATAAGCCGCAATATTCTCTTAAAACTATTACGTAAGAGCAAAATAAATAACTTAAACCTAAAAAATAATCAGCATTTTTAACAATCTGCTAATGGAGACATTCATGATGAAATCTTTAAAAAGCATACCCTCGCTTGCCATTCTTTTTCTTAGTATCAGCCTTATCAACCCGCTCACTGTGTTAGCCGATGCCAGCGCAAGCATGTCTAAAGAACTATTATTTGAAAACAACACCGCTCTGAAAAGTAACCGGATTCATGCAAAAATGATACGCGTGACGTTCCCACCGCTTTACAAGAGCCCCTGGCATACACACCAAGGCCCGGGACCACGTTATATTTTAAAAGGCTCGTTAAAAATAACCGAAGGAAAACAAGTAAACACCTATTCAGCGGGTGAAGTTTTTTGGGAATCTGGAAAAAGAATGCGCGCTGAAAACCTTAGTAATGAAGAAGCAGAACTCGTATTATTTGAATTGGTGCCACAATAACTATTTAAAAAACCAACCACACTTCTGACTGCAATAATTCAATCATAATTATTTGATTATTGCAGTGGTCTCTATGTCTAATCGCTCAACATAAATAATAACGCCAAACATAGGGTGATCAAAATAATGTGTTTCACTTAAACGAATACGGCGCCGCTGATCAATTAAATAGAATAGCCCTTCTTTTTCCAGTTCGAACTGTACCTTTAAATGCAAATAGTAGCCACGCTCTAAGGTCAAATACCCTTGTACGGGAGAAGAATTATTCATGGCAAACGGCGCACTGAATATAATAGGCTTACTTGAAGAATCACTCTTAACCGACTGCAGCCAAGCCGTATGTATGAGTGGTTGGTAATCCTTCCGCCGCTGCAATTGCCGATAAGATGACTGCAAATAAAAATCTTCTGTGTTCAAACGAGCGAATTGAATCGGATTGATCAATAACAGTGACTTTGGAAATGTCGTGTATGTTAAATCAAAATGTTTCCGAGGTAATTTAATAGCCGCTAACTTTCCTTCAAAGGTCTCCGTATTAGGCATTGTTTGCTCAAAGACAATGAGCTCAAAATGATACCAATTGTCTTTTGCTAAAACCTTTTCAGCCATTAGCATACTCAAAAAAATGCTCAACCCGAGCCAAAAAAACACTTGCGTATGAACCCTTTTTTTTACGGTCACAATGAAATATCCGTTAATAACTCAGTCATAACCGCTATTTTATTCTGTGTCGTTTTAAAGGGTCGCGAAAAACGTAATTTATCCGCGCCCTCTAACCGATAAATATTCGGTTGCGTTTGAACTAATGTGATTAATTTAACGGCATCAACCTTAGGGCTTGCAGTAAAAACTAAGCGCCCACCCGTCGCATTAACTTCTATCTTCTTCACACCCAACTTGCCAGCTTGCTGTTTTAATTGCGTTATTTCAAATAAATTTTTCACTGCTTCGGGTAACAACCCGAATCGGTCAATCATTTCAATCTGTAATTCTCGTAAATCAGCTGAATCACTGGCATTCGCTATTCGCTTATATAACACTAAGCGATTATGTATATCCGGCAAATAATCTTCAGGAATAAGAGCAGGGCATTGTAAGTCGACCTCAGGACCACTATCTATCGGTCGTTCAAGTTCCGGGTGTTCGCCGGACTTGAGTGCCGCTATCGTTCGTGCTAATAATTCGGTATAAAGTGTGAATCCTATTTCCTGAATTTGCCCACTTTGTCCATCCCCTAATAACTCACCTGCACCGCGTATTTCTAAATCATGCGAGGCCAACATAAACCCAGCGCCTAATTCACCGGAAGTTTCAATTGCTTCGAGTCGTTTAACGGCGTCCTTAGTGATCAGTTTTTTCGGTGGAATTAATAGATAAGCATAAGCACGGTGATGTGAGCGACCCACTCGCCCGCGTAATTGATGTAATTGGGCTAAACCTAATTTATCGGCACGATTAATAATGATGGTATTAGCAGAAGGCAAATCAATACCGCTTTCAATGATCGTGGTACAAATCAGTATATTAAATTTTTGATGATAAAAATCCAACATGATTTGTTCCAACTCCCTTTCAGGCATTTGCCCATGTGCAATCTCAATCCGTGCTTCTGGCAATAATCTTATAAGCTCTCGCGCCTGACGCTCCATGGTCTTAACTTCATTATGTAAAAAATAAACCTGTCCTCCACGTTTAATTTCACGAAGACAAGCCTCCTGCACCATTGAGTCAATCCATTCCGAGATAAATGTTTTAATGGAATGACGATTAGGCGGGGGGGTCGCAATAATTGAAACTTCACGTAACCCGGACATCGCCATATTGAGCGTTCTAGGGATCGGGGTTGCGGTTAAGGCTAACAAATCAAGTTCATGGCGAATCTTCTTAAAGTGTTCTTTTTGACGGACCCCAAAACGATGCTCCTCATCAATAATCACTAACCCTAAGTTTTTATAATTAATTTCTTTAGAAAACAGTTTGTGCGTGCCAATGATAATATCCACAGCACCGCGGGCAATATCATCAATAATTAATTGCTGTTTTTTAGGGCTTAAAAAGCGTGAAATAACTTCCACTCTAATGGGCCAATCCGCCATCCGGTCTCTAAAATTCTGGAAATGTTGTTGTGCTAAAAGTGTTGTGGGCACTAAGACTGCAACCTGCTTAGAATTCTGTACCGCTATGAAAGCAGCACGCATCGCCACTTCGGTTTTACCAAAACCAACATCGCCACAAACCACTCGGTCCATGGGCTGTACTTTTGACATATCGTCCAGAATACTTTCTATCGTTGTTAGTTGATCAGGCGTTTCTTCAAAAGGAAAAGCGGCTGAAAAGGAATGGTATTCCTCCAATTGACACGCAAATGAGAAGCCTTTGTGCAGGGTACGTTTAACTTGAATATCTAAAAGTTCGGTCGCAACATCCCGGACTTTCTCAATGGCCTTTTTCTTGGCCTTACCCCATTGCTCACCACCCAGCCTATGCAGGGGTGCACTGTCTACATTCATTCCAGTATAACGGCCAATGAGATGTAAAGAAGAAACAGGCACATATATTTTGTCATTGCCTGCATATTCTAACGTTATGAACTCTGCTGCGATGCCATTCAATTCTAAAATCTGTAGCCCCAAATAACGTCCCACGCCGTGGTCTTGATGTACCACCGGTGAACCGATTGTTAATTCATTAAGGTTACTCAATACATTTTCAAGCTCTCGGGCAGTTGATTTTTTTCTGCGCCGACGTTGCTGAACTTTTGAGCCTAATAATTGACTTTCGGTAATAATTGCAACGGCTTGTGTGAGCAAATAAAGCCCATGATCAATCGGTGCGACAAGAATACACCGGAGCTCACTCGATACGAGAAAATCCTTCCAACTCTCAACTGAAACAACACTGATCTGATATCTTTTTAATTGCTCAATTAGCGCCTCTCTATGCCCGGGTGTTTCCGCCACAAAAAGTACTTTCCCCGGCATTTGATTAACAAACTGCTTCAATGCAAAAGCAGGTTCTTTTAATCGTTCATTAATGGCAACATCAGGGAGTTCTAAACAAGAAAAATCGACTATATCTTTGGTGATTCGGTTGCCCTCCCCTACAAAAACTTGCCGAAAAGAACGCAATCTTTCATCCAACGCAGCAGTCTCAATAAAAAGAGTCTCTGGCGCTAATAAGGGCCTTTCTAAATCATATTTGCGCTGCTCATAGCGTAACTCAATCTCTTCATAAATAGCAGTTGCCTGCTCTGTTACTTCTAAGCCCCTACAAAAAACAGTCCCCGCGGGTAGGTAATCAAAAAGGGTATCTGTGCTATCCACAAATAAGGGTAAATAATAGTCAATGCCTCCAGGCATAATGCCCTGAGTCACATCATTGTAAATGGGATTATTTAAAGGTGCCGAAGGAAATTGCAACCTGAAATTTTTTCTAAATTGTTTAATCGAATCATCTGTTACAGGAAATTCTCGGGCAGGAAAAAGACTAATAGACTTAACTTGTTCTAACGACCGCTGGGTTTCTGGGTCAAAGGTTCTGATTGACTCCACTTCGTCATCAAATAATTCAATCCTATAAGGTAAAGTACTCCCCATAGGAAATAAGTCTATAATTGAACCACGAATAGAAAATTCAGCATGCTGTAAAACCTGATTAACATATTGGTAGCCTACAGAATCCAAACGAGTTCTTTGTTCTGCTAACTTAAATAAGCCGCCAACACGAATTTCAAAACTATTGGCTAAAATATGCTTTCGAGGCGCCAACCGTTGCATCAAAGTAGCCACAGAAACAATCAACACCCCCCGCTCGACTGTTGATAGTCGGGTTAAGGTTTTTAAGCGTTGAGAAATAATTTCCGGCAACGGTGAAAAAACATCGTAAGCTAAGGTTTCCCAATCAGGAAAATGCAAAATAGCATCTCGATCTTGCAGAAAAAAAGCAACCTCATGCTCTAACCGTAACGCCGTATGATTATCCGGTGTGACAACCACAAGAAATTGATTGTGCTGTTGAATAGTCAGCGCTATTGCAAGCGAGTCGGCACATCCTGCCAACCCTTTCCAGCCCAGAGGACTTTTAGTTGACGTAGGTAAATTGGTTTTAAAAAATGGCAAGTCTATACGCATCAGTACTTAAGGTTTATACCCGGACAAATTCATTTTAATCATCAATAAAAAATTTAACTGTTATTGTGCAAAAACATCGCATCGCCATAACTAAAAAAACGGTATTTCTCAGTTATGGCACGCTGATAAGCCGCTTTAATCAACTCATACCCTGAAAATGCAGACACTAACATTAACAGTGTTGACTCCGATAAATGAAAATTAGTAATCATCGCATCCACCGACTTAAATTTATAACCCGGTGTTATAAACAAGTCAGTAAAACCGGCATTAGGTAACAACATCCCGGTAACAGATGCCGATTCAAGTGCTCTGACAGCTGTTGTCCCTACCGCAATAACACGCCCCCCATTAGCCCTGACATTATCGATTACCTGAATAGTATCAGCCGTCACTTCAAAATGTTCTTCATGCATAATATGCTGATTTAATTGTTCGACCCGAACCGGTTGAAAAGTCCCGCTTCCGACATGTAACGTCACATATGCAAAATTAACCCCCTTCTCTTTTAGGGCTTGCAAAAGGGCTTGGTCAAAATGTAACCCCGCTGTTGGTGCAGCGACTGCACCTTCATGCTTGGCAAAAACAGTTTGATAGCGCGCTCTGTCTTGCGCTTTATCGAGACGCTGTATGTACGGAGGAAGTGGTATATGTCCAATATCATTTAACACTGAAAAAACAGATTGAACTGATTCAAATATAACCTCAAAGAGATCGCCGTGTCTGGCTACCACCCGGCAACTATAGCCTTTCTCCAGTTCAATAACCGTATTTTCTTTAGGGGTCTTACTGGCTCTAATATGTGTCAGTGCAGAAGTCTCACTAATAATTCTCTCGATTAACAGTTCAACTTTTCCACCTGATTGTTTATGCCCCCAGATCCGCGCCGGAATGACACGCGTATCATTAAAAACCAAGATATCTTTTTCATTAACCAACGTAATTAAATCTAAGAATTGAAGGTGACTAATAGCCCCTTGATCTGTACCCACATTCATCAATCGACTTCCGGTTCGCTCAGGTAGAGGTTCTTGAGCAATTAACGCTTTTGGCAATGGGTAATAGAAATCACTTTTATTCATACCGTCCTTTTAAATAAATGATTCAGGAAGACTAGCGTCTATATTCTGCCATTGCATCAATAGCCAACTCTCTTTAGCAAACGCCTAATTAAAAGCCTTTAAAAAATAACTTTTTCGCATACTTCAAACTATTATCCTTTAATTGTAAAAAGACCGCTATGCCCTAAGAGAAATACCTAAGTACGACTTTTAAATTAACTGGCTTTATAAATGAGTTTTATTTATAATTCATCAGCAATGCCGGGGTGGTGAAACTGGTAGACACGTTGGATTCAAAATCCAATTTCTTCGGAAGTGCCGGTTCGATTCCGGCCCTCGGTACCACTATAAAATATCCTTGAAGTAGAGTCATGACACTTCAAGGGTATATTTTATCTCTCGATACAAATAAACATCCATTTACCAGCATCGTGTATCACCGCCTTGATTTGTCACATCAACGAAACGCTATAACTTACTTCTGCAATAGCGTTGCTATTAGCCTTTTGTGTCAATCAACTTTAGCGATCGTAACCAAGCATTCCAGCCACCGGTCTAAGTCAAAACAGGAGCATTAAAAAAAGGCGTATTCCAACACCAATCAGAATACACCCAAGCACTTATTTCTGACTACTCTATCCCTAGAACGAACAGGTCGAGGTTACCTAACCGCTTTTGAAACGATAACCGTCAAGGCCCTTACCGCAATTACTTTTTATCCAACCCGTGTTCATGTAACAGACTGTCACCCGCAGAACTGGCTGCTTCAACACCGATACCAAATTTATAAACCATTAACCCCCCTAAGTCTGCACCTAAGGTGAGTACTGCACATAGCAAAGCAGAAGAAATGAGATGAAATACATTCGCTTCTTTGCAAAAGAATAATCTCGCACGAAAACGCCAAACCGATAAAATTAACCCTAATAGAGCCACAACGAGCCCATACCATTTATGCTTTTCTAAAATATCATGAACCTCTAACCCATGAGGCACATTAGACGCAGCCTGAAAACCTGCAATAACCGTTAAAACAGAACTAATAGCGCCAAGATAGAGAAGTCCACTCGCCATCTGTCTTAACTCTTTATTTTTCGTCAAACTACCAATGACATCCACAATAAAAAAAGTTGGGAATAAAACAATGGGGAAATGAATGATTAACGGATGAATATTAGGTAATGAATTAACACCCGGTATTAATGCAAAGAAAAGCTCACCCAACGGTTTACTGGTCAGACCTTCAAAAAACACAACGATTAAATTAACCAGATCGGCCATTCCTGGCGCTAAACTACCCCCATGAATCCCTAAATAAATAAAAGAACTTAAGTCAAACATTGTGTTGAAAAATACCTCATTAATAATACGAATAGAGTGTAGTTAAGAATAGTGATCGATCAAGTCACGCGCACGTAACGACTCATAATCACCGCTACCAAAAAACTAAAATATTGCCTACAACCCCGAAAAAAAATCCTTTAATACAAACAGAAAGGCGAATCCCGAAAGATTCGCCTTTATCTGACAATGCGCGCGTCAAACCTCTAGTCGTCTTCCGCCTAAAGATTTAAGGGAAAAACATTTAAAGCATCTCTTTCCCATCAACCACTACTTGTGTCACTTTTCCAAATCGATCGATCGAACAAGATGCCGTAGAGAATTTTTCACTGCCTTCATACGACAAAGTAACATAAGTTTCTTTATCAGATTCAGTGTTACTAACAACGTAAGCCTTTTCACCTGTGTGCTTCAGAATAGCTTTAGGACACTGGTACTGTGCGATTCTAGACATATTGCTATAATGAGTCAAAATCGCATTAGATGCTTTCTGCTCATTAGAAACCCCTGATGTTGCAATGATAACTCCACCAGTAATCATCACACAAACAAATGCAATCAGAATCTTAGTCACTTCAGACATTTTCTCTTCAGCCATGCTTAATACCTCTTCAGTCAATATTAACTTCAATTTAATATAGTATTCTAAACTGATCTGAGGCAAAACTCAAAGACTGCCTAAAAAAACTAACGGCTACGAAATTAGTTAACCCTTAATTTCCCCCTAAGGCCACCTTGGCGGCTGATTTTGACCTTAATAGCCTGTATTAAAACCTCTTTATCAGCAACCACCCAAACCTTGTCCCGAGCCCGAGTCACTGCGGTATAAACAACTTCCTTGGTTAAAATAGGGTTATAACTTTCGGGCAAGACTAGCATCACCTCTCTATACTGTGACCCCTGGCTTTTGTGCACAGTTAACGAAAAAGCTGTCTGGCTCTTTGGTAAGCGTGACGGGAGGATTTTTTTAATGCCGCCATTAGACTGCTCAAAACAGACCATGAGTTGATTGTTTTGCTCAGGATCTGGCAAACAAATACCAACATCTCCATTGAAAACGCCTAAAACAGAATCATTTTCATGGATTAATACCGGTCGCCCTAGATACCACTCTTCTTGTTGAAGAATAATATTATTATCACGTAATCGCCGCTCAACACCCTGATTAATGGCTTCAACACTTTTGGGTCCGCGCTTATTAGTACAAAGTACCACAAAATCAGCTAACTTTTCAAAAAGCTGGCTGACTGTTGCTTTATCTGCAATAGCTCTAAAAAAACAATGGTATTTATGGGTAATAAAATCCATATACTCCGTTTCCATACCGTTGACCGCCTCACTTGCGGGATCCATTAACATCGCCCATGCCTCACTCGCACGTTGTTGATTAACCAAAAAGGCTAACGCCTTAATTTGAGTATTAAATCGATAGGTTTTCAATAATTCACACGTGGTAACGAATGTACTTGCTGACAAATCCGCTAACACAGACCCTGTCTCAACCGAAGATAATTGATCTTTATCACCGACCAACACAACCCTCGTTTGCGCGGTTAAAGCTGTCACCAATTTAGTCATTAATGACAAATCAATCATTGATGCCTCATCAACCACCAGCAAATCATAATCAAGTGGATTAGACTTATTATGAATGAATAGTGAACTACCATAACGAAATCCTAACAAGCGATGAATCGTTGTCACTTCTTGCGGTATTGCAGATTGAATTTTTTCATCACAAGGCAAACCAATTCTATTTTCATTTATTGCATATTGGAGACGAATGGCCGCTTTTCCTGTGGGTGCGACTAATGCAATTTTCAACGACCGGTTGGCTAACTCCTGTTCCATCGCCAGCAACTTAACAACCAAGGTTGTTTTACCGGTTCCAGGCCCGCCAGAAATCACACTAAAAGACTGTTGCAAGACCTTTGTAAGCACATCACGTTGTACCGTAGAATCAGGGTCCGCCACAGGAAAATAACGCTCAAGCAATCGAGACAAAAGTGCTTTATCCCGCTTATAAGCGGAGTAGCACAGGATCTTTTCAGCAAGTATATTTTCATAATGCCAATACCGATAAAAATAAAGTTTATTGCCCGCGATAACCAGCGGTTGCTTTTGCCCGCCATTAAACCAACGACTACGGAATAACAATGCTTGTTCCGGGGCACCTAAGGAAATGCAGGTATCCCCCCGCTGAATGGCTTGCTGAAGTTCCATTAACAATGCTTCAAAGTTTTTCTTATCTCCCCCCATCAAGCCAGAGCCTGCTAACAAAAAATGTCTCAACGCCCAACCCATACCACGACTAGACTGGATATCTACTACTTTATCCATCAGCAAACAACCGGGTTAATTGTTGTAATTTATCAGCGTCAGGTAGAAAAGAATAAACGCCACTCCCCGGCCGATCAGGTTCCATTCCTCGAACAAATAAATAAAGCACGCCGCCAAAATGGCTACGGTAATTATATTCAGGAACCTTTTCTTGTAAAAAATTAGTCAACGCCACACTATAAAGCCAGGCTTGTAAGCCATAATTATGTGTCCGCATCGCTTCTATCATTCCTGCTGAACTGTAGTCATCTAAATAATTACTTTTATAATCCATCAAATAATATTTGCCCTGATGAAGGCAGACCAAATCAATAAACCCTGTCATATACCCAACTAAATTTTTAGGCGTTAAAGACCTATAGGTCACCTCATTTCCCAAAATAATATTAATCTGTTGGGTATTAATTTGCGCATGCGATAAATAAAAAGGCATTTCCTTGATGCAGTGCTGATTGTCAATTTGAGCAAGATAAAATTCATGGTCTTGTTCGTTTAACGGTGTACTAACAACCTGTTGTAACAAATCAGTCATTAATGCAGGACGATCAAGTTTCAAACCAAAACGGGCACAGACCTGATCAACTATAAAGGAACTATCACCGTGTTTGGCCAGTTCAGAAAAGGCATTTTTTTCTAATAACTCATGGACCACATTCCCGAGCCGACTTCCTTTTGGTAATTGATCGACTACAGGCGTCACAAGGCCCTCTATAGACCCATCTTCACTGTTGTCACGCTTCCCTTCATTAGCCTCATCAATACTCAATGTTGCCAACCCCGTGTAACTATTTATCTGCCACAGTGTCTTAAGATCACGAATGCACTTTTCAGGTGCTATCAGTAGTGGCGTTTTCTTTATCGACCGTAGATGGCTAACCGATTGATCTGCTGGCAGTAAATGATATTCAAAAAACCTACTATGCTGGCTCACCAGCGCCTGTAAATCGCCTTGTTGCCGGCTAAAATCATCACTCAATGCTGAATTATTTACTGGCGCATCAAATAACAACCACGCCAAGGCTGAACGATTACTATTTTCCTTTGTGCGAACATTGGCCCAGCCAATATAACACCTTAGTTTCGCTCTCGTCATTGCCACATAACTTAAACGAACATCTTCTGCAAAAGATTCCTGCAGAGCTAACTGTTTTCGATCTTCAAATTTTGAAGACCCTAAATCAGCCACCATTAAATCATTCTCATGACACTGAATCACTGAATTCTCTTTCTGAACATGTTGATTGTGTTGCCATAAAACGGGACAAAAAACAACTGAGAACTCCAACCCCTTTGAGCGGTGCACTGTCAAAATATTGATCGCCTGCTCATCACTTTCTAATCGTAACAATTCCTGTTCAGAATACTTCAAATCGGCTATAGACCGTTGTAACCAATCCAGTGTCCCGTTGATGTTTAGATTTTCTTGTGTTTCTGCCGTCTGTACTAATTCAGCCAATTGAAAAATATTACTCATCTTCCTTTCAAAGGCTGAGCAACTAGAGAGCTTGCATGCAACCTCTTCAATTGCTAACAACTTATAGGTCATTGCTAATAACCCTTGCTTTTTCCAGATTAAATAATATTCTGATAGTCGTGATGACCATTGCCCTAGCAAGCCATCATTTTCCACGATCGAAATTAACTCAGGGGCACTCACATTTAACCACGCTACCGTTAAAAATTGTTTCAGTAACACCGTATTATTCGGCTGTGCTATCGCCTGTAAAATTAAATAAAATTCATTCGCTTCAGTAGTCTCAAACACTGATTTAGCACTATTCAACACACTTGGAACGCCAACCTCACGTAACAAATTTTGATAGTCTATTGCTTGCGCATTAGACCGGACCAAAATTGCAATATCCTTAGGCGCAATGGCTGTCGTTAGACCCTCAATAGATTTCTCAAAGGCATTACCCGGCGTGAGTAAATCAATAATTTCATTAACGACCGCAACAGAAATTTGCATTTGTGCGTTGGTAGACTTTAAAAAACCACTGCTATTTTCCGCATTACACCCTAATTGCCATAACACCATGCCCGGCAAGCGGTGACCACCTGATTTAAAACAATTGGCCTCATCGGATAATGCGGTTTGACACGATTGGTAGCTTAAGCCATTTAATAAAAAAACATTATCCTGACTTTCAAAAATCGTATTAACTGCACCTACCATACGAGGACTTGAGCGCCAATTATCAGTTAAGGTGTATTGGCGGTGCGCTAATTTTGCCGCATTAAAATAGGAAAAAACATCGGCCCCTCTAAATTTATAAATGGCCTGCTTAGGGTCACCGATCAAATATAAAAAGTGTTTTTCCTGTGCAAATAATTGTGAAAAGATAGTCCATTGTTGCTGATCGGTATCTTGAAACTCATCAATCAGCGCCACTTGATAACGCTTCTGTAATGCCTTTTTAAGTGTGATCCCATCGGCTTGGACCATCAAGTTAGCTAAGCGGCCAATCAAGCAATCAAATGACGCCGATTGAATTTGTTCAAGAACAGCGTCTTCCTTATTTCGAATATAAGCAAGTAACAAACCCCGTAGCGTAATGTGAGCAAACTCACTTGTTTCGATCACCTTCTCGACAGCTCCGAAATGAATACCTAAATCCGCTACATAATCAATCTTCCGATCTAACCCTATTTGTGTTTTCGTGGTCCTGAATTTTTGACCATTCAAGCCTTCTAGAACACCTTGATAAGACAAAGTATTTAAAGCCTCTAACGGAAACGTCAAACGTTCCGTAGTTAACCATTGCTGAATAGCTTTATGGGACGATAAAAACTGAGCCTGAAATGTTTTCTTAAAAAACGGTTGAGTCACAGCCTCTGACAGTGTGTGTAAATATAATTCAAATTGGCACTTCAATTCATCTTTAGCCGCACGCACTTGTGTAAGACACGCCGTTAATGATTGCGTTTCTGGGTAGACAGTCACACCTCCCCCAACACCATTAATGCTTGCCAATAGCGCTGTTGGATTATCATATTGCGCTGTTAAAATTGCACCCTCGTGCGGTGCTAATGGATAAATAGTTTGTCGCCAAAAATCATCAGCAAGCTGCTGCCGAATAGACCGACTATCGCCAATAAGATCAAGCTCAAATAATTGTTTACTTTCAACCGCAAACTCTTGTAACGTCTTATAACAAAATCCATGGATAGTAAAGACAGCACTTTGGTCAAGATCTAACAACGCCGTTTTTAGTCGTTGCAAAACAACCGATTCTTCAAGTTCTAAGCCTTGTAACCACTGCGAGGTAGTGTCATCTAAGCCGGTCTTTTCAACTGAAATACAGTGATATATTTCTGACAACCTTAACCGTATTCGCTCTTTCAACTCAGCGGCTGCCGCATGCGTAAAAGTTACCACTAATAGTTGGTCAATTAAAAAACCATGCTCAACAATAAAGCGTAAAAAGAGCATGGCTATCGTATATGTTTTCCCAGTACCGGCATTAGCCTCTATTAAATTTATTCCGGGCAGTAAAACCTCACGCGTTACCTCAAAGCGTGTCTTGGACATCAACCTGACTCCATATGGGCAGTAAAATATTTAAACAATAATCTTCAAAAACAGAATCCAATAAATGTTCTCCCAATCTCAGATGCCGACTCAGCAGGCAAACTTCAGCCGCTCCATAGCGCCTTTGTTTTTCAAGTGTTTCATGTGCCAAGTCCATCGGACTTTTCTTTGCTCTATTGCCATTGTTTCGAGCACTGTGTTGGTTCATATAAGCAAATGCCGGCTCAATAAACAAAGCACTGGGTTCTAATAAGCCTTCACAATAAATGTTAATAAGACCCTCTAATTCAATCTCGCCCTGAAGGGATTCAGGGAAGATAATTATTTTATTCCTGGTCATGAGTCGAGTGACTTGTGGTTTTTTTTGACTGAGCAATAAATGCTGCAATAACGCGGCCATAAAATCACTTCCTTTCAACTCAGCATATCGGTAGATTAAACAACCAAACTGGTAACACCCGGTTAACTGACCCGTAACCTGATAGCGACCCACTTTAATCGCAACATGAATATCATCAAGACGCTTGCCTAAGTCATGGCCTTGCAATAACGCCACAAAGGCCTCTAACTCAATGTTTTTTTCAGAAAAAAACACCTCTGCAAGTGCGCCATCAAGCCAATGCCCCTCCGATTGTAAGTGTTGCATAGTAATCGGTTTCTGATTTAATTTATCTTCAATCCACTGCTGATCAATTGCATAAGCCTCTAACCCACTGACCGAAAAAGGTTCCCGCTCATCAGGAAAATTACCTAAGACTCCTAATTCTACCCCTAAACTATTTTTAAAAAAATACCGCTGTGGGTTTTTAAAAAAACGCACCAATTGGTTGAATGAAATAGATGCCACATCCTTATGAGATACCCCCCCTTGCCACCAAGGGTGTACTAAAAGGTCTGGGTCACTGACTGCCACTGCTGTTTTAAAGTTAACCGTTGAAAAACTATCTAATTGACTTCCTGCTTCATAATAACGAGCACTAAATGGATTCAAGGGATGCTTTATTAACAAGCCTTTCAAATCATATTGATTTTCTAAAACTTGTAATAATTCTACAATCACAAGGGCCGGTGATAACACGTCATTACTTTTATTACCTTGGCCAATATAGGTCACAATCAATTTCTTGCGAACCGACAACATCACTTCTAAAAATTGATAACGATCATCCAGAGAACGAGAACGGTCACCAGTGCGTTTGTAAATGCCCATCAGGTCAATGGTCTGAAATTGATCTCTTTTAGGAAATTCACCCTCACTCATTCCCAATAGCGAAATCACCTTAAATGGAATTGAACGCATCGGCAGTAAAGAACAAAAGGTGAGCTGTCCTCTTAAAAAACCGTTACTGGATTTGCTTTCTGACAAAGTCCCTTTCAACCAATCGATTACGACCGGAAATTCAATTTCAACATCCGTGGCTAGCTCACTTTCATCCGTAAACTCCAGTAACAGATTATTTAACTCAAACAACTGTGCTTGTGATTGCCTATCTTCAAAAAAAAGCTGCCCGGTATAGGTAATCAATAAATCTGACCATTCGCTTCTTGAGCGAGACTGTTTTAATTCAGCCTCAACCCGGGCCAGAAAGACAATAAAACCATAAAGACCGCCAAGCGCTTCCGCTTCATTTTCTTCTACACCAGCGTAAGGAAGGATACCGGCAACAAATGAATCCTCATCGCCCATGAGATAACCCATCATTAACCGATTTAAGCTATGTGCCCAGGTGTTTTGCTCACCTCCTGGAAGGTCCCATTGTTGTTTATGTTGCTGTGATAATCCCCAACGAATACCGAGCTCTTTAATCCAAAAACGAACAATATTTAACCGAGATGCATTCAAGTCAAAGCGCGTACAAACAGCGGGTTGCTCTAAAACCGCCATCACATCACGCCACCCGACACGGCTTTGGCTAAGCGTTAAGAATCGTATAAAACAATCCACTAGAGGATTATTCAACTTAAGGCTACGATCAGCAACAGTATGCTGGATACCACTAAAAACAGCCGCAATGAAGGGGGTATAATCCTGAATATTAGGCGCCATAATCAAAATATCACGCAATTCAATTTCAGGGTTTTTTTCTAACGTGGCTAACAATTGATCCTTCAATACTTCTACTTCCCGTAACCGAGAATGACAGGCATGAAAACCAATAGAGCTGTCATTAACTGCCTGTTTTTTAACGCAGCTGTTATTTAAAAGATCACTTTGAAGTTGTTGCAGATTAGTCCATTCATGACCGTCATGATCATCAAAGCTCGTAAACTCCTGATCAATACGGCCTTCTTGTAAAATCAACGCTTGAAATTCCCACGCCAACTGCCCCAATGAGGATAACAAAGGGTGATCCACTTCGAAAGACTCACCCTTTGATGCTAAGCCACTCTCTATCAGGTTATTCTCAAGTACGGTTTTAGTATTTGATCGATTCCAATAAAATTGGCTGGGCTGTAATAAATATAAATGCACATCGCAATGCTTGGAAAGACTCTGGATAAAGTTAAAAAAAATCGGTGGCATTGCGTTCACCCCCAGTACAGAAACACGCTCAGGTAATTGCTGTGTTAAAAAACCCGCAGGTTTTTTATCTAACAAGTCTATGGCCTCTAGCCATACAGAGCCTCGGTGCTTGTTTCCTAATATGGCAACAATGTCCTGCCACAATCGCTGCTGCCAGCGTTCGACTTCATGCGCTGTAACCAAGGAATCATTTTCCCATGCACTTAACCAGTCCGGCCTCATCATTTGATATTGGTCAAAAACATGTGCTAACGATTGTGCTAATTGAAATCTTTTCAGTGCCGATTGACTACCCGTCAGATATTGCGTCAAAGTTGCTTCTTCTGTTGTTCTTAAAATCCGCTCAATGACCCACAACAAACGTCCTCTAGAAAAGGCAGAGTTGGTGAGCCGGGCATCTAGACTTTGAATTAAGTCATTAAAGAATTTACCGGGAAATAAGAACTGATAATTAGCCCATACCGGAAAATGCGCCGCTAATTGTTGACATAACCAACGCTCCATGCCCTGACTCTGTACTAAAAAATGTTCTTGATTAAAAGGCGATGAAAGCGGCCGACTCTCTAACACTTTGATCAAGTGCGCCACTAAATTTTCGCTCTTATTTGAACTGTGAACAATCAACACTTCATATCTATCGTTTAATTCAGACTGGACTCAATAAAAAAAATAATGAAAAGTCATTCGTTGGATTAATAATATCACAGGAATTTTAGTCACAATGTTTTCTTAAGACATAAAAAAAACCTGTTTCAACAAGAGGGTTGAAACAGGTTTCAATAATGTTGTTTGCTCCGACTAGACACCGTCGGAGCAAACAAACTTTCACGCTTATTTCAATAAGCCTTGTAACAAGCCATTCAATCGATGCACATAATCTGCCGGATTAGTTAATTGACCCCCTTCACTCAGAATCGCCTGATCAAACAAAATATTTGTCAAATCAGAAAAACGATCATCATCCTGTTCATCTTTCATGGTTAACACTAAAGGATGCGTCGGGTTTAATTCAAAAATAGGCTTACTGTCTCCAAACGACTGCCCGGCTTCTTTCATAATTCGTTCCATATTAAGACTCATTGCTGAATCTTCAGTCACCAAACAAGACGGTGAGTCAGTCAACCGTTGACTGAGTCTAACTTCAGTCACTTTATCACCTAAAATTTCTTTGGTTTGCTTAATAACCGACTCAAAATCCTTATTAACGGCATCTTGTTCTTTTTTGTCGTCTTCATCATCTAATTGCCCTAAATCTAACCCACCTTTAGCAACCGACTGTAGGGTTTTACCCTCAAATTCAGTTAGGTGTGAAATCAACCATTCATCGACACGATCTGACAATAATAAAACTTCAATACCTTTCTTATTAAAAATCTCTAAATGTGGACTGTTCTTAGCCGCTCCATAACTATCAGCGGTAACAAAATAAATCTTATCTTGCCCCTCTTTCATTCGCGACACATAGCCTTCAAGGCCGACGGTTTGTTTCTCGCCTTCACTTTGCGTGGTTGCAAAGCGAAGTAATTTAGCAATTCTATCTTTATTTTTAAAATCCTCAATAGGACCTTCTTTAATCACCGTACCAAATTGCTCCCAGAAAGTTGCGTATTTTTCTGAATCATTCTTCGCAAGCCCTTCCAAAAGACCCAGTACCTTTTTAACCGCACCCGATCGAATAACATCCAACTGTCTACTTTGTTGTAGAATTTCTCTAGAGACATTTAACGGAAGTGAATCAGAATCAATGACCCCTTTGATAAAGCGTAGGTAACGCGGCATTAATTTATCCGCATCATCCATAATAAAAACTTTACGAACATAAAGTTTTACACCTTGTTTACTGTCTTTATCCCACAAATCAAAAGGTGCTCTGGCGGGAACATACAACAATAACGTATATTCATTGGTTCCTTCTACTCGACTATGAATATGAGTCAGTGGGTCTTGAAAATCATGCCCCATATGCTTATAAAATTCGTTATAAGCTTCGTCGTCAATTTCCTGTTTAGACTTAGCCCACAGTGCTGAGGCGCTGTTGACAACTTCTTCCTCAATTGCCGCTACTTCAGTCTCTTCTGCATTCTCTTCATCACTTGCGGTCGGCATAGGCTCTTTATCCATAACCACCGGCACTGAAATATGGTCTGAAAACTTTTTAATTATTGAACGTAAGGTATAACCATTCAAGAATTCATCCTCACCCTCTTTCAATGCTAAGACAACCGAGGTGCCTCGTTGAGGACAATGCGCAGTTTCAAGGGTATACTCTCCATCTCCTTTAGACTGCCACTGGACCCCTTCATCGGCAGAAACACCCGCTTTGCGTGTCGTTAAAATAACGTTATCCGCAATAATAAATGACGAATAAAAACCCACACCAAACTGCCCAATTAGCTCACTGTCTTTAGCTTGATCACCGGTTAAAGATTCGAAAAACTGTTTAGTCCCTGATTTAGCAATCGTCCCAATATGTTCTTGAACTTCCTCACGGGTCATACCAATACCGTTATCCGTCAAGGTAATAGTCCGTTTTTCTTTATCAAATTCAACACGGATTTTTAGCTCCGTATCACCTTCGTACAAAGTATCGTCAGATAAAGCATTAAATCTGAGCTTATCGGCAGCATCAGAGCCATTTGAAATAAGTTCCCTAAGAAAGATTTCCTTATTGCTGTATAACGAATGAATCATTAAATGCAATAAATGCTTTACTTCCGTTTGAAATCCTAAGGTTTCTTTTTTTGCTTCAACAGTCATTTTAATATTTCTTCCTAAAAAATTATAAATACATCACGTGATTGTTAGATCATTAACCTAATGCTATTTATGGGGGTAGTTGAAAATTTTTCAAGACAATAATTTGAAATTAATTTTTTCTTTTTCCGAAAAAGACAAGCAAAGCTGTAATATTGTTTCCCATTCATCACCCGTAGCGAGTCCTTTACCTTGACGATCAGCGACCCCTGCCAATAAAATCGCTTGTTCCAAAAACGGCATATCGATTCGCTGTAGCGTATGTTCTAACAGTCCCTTACGCTTATCCCAAATACGTTGTTCTCGATAAACCCGTGCTCTTAGATTGACATGATCCCCTGCTAATTTTAATTCAATCAATAACCGTAGCTCTTTAACAATGGCCCAAATGACAATCTGTACGGGTACTCCGGAGTGCTGAAGATTATTAAGAATCTTCATACTTCTAAGTACTTTCCCAAGCAACATGGCATCAACTAGCTTAAAAACATCATAGCGCGAATTATCTACAACCCATGTCTCTACTTGTTCACGCTTCAATAATCCCGGCTCATACATAACATAAAGTTTTTCAATATCCTGGGCTAAAGCCAACAAATTACCTTCTGCTCTCAAAGCAAGTAATTTCACAACATCCATTTGGGTGTCAAAGCCTTTGCTTTTCAAACGCTTTGCTACCCAAGACAGTAACTGTTCACCTTCTAAAGGCCAGACTTGAATAATGACACCCGTGGCATCAATACACTGCACCCAGCGACTTTTTAAGGCACTGGAAGCGACCTTCCCAGAGGTAATTAACAATAAGGTATCTTTAGGTTGTCGTTCAAAATAGTCAATGAGTGCAGCAGACCCTTCTCGACCGGGCTTCCCCGAAGGCATCTGTAATTCTATTATTTTTTGTTCTGCAAAAAGTGAAGGTATAACAGCCATTTGCAAAAGAGAAGCCCAGTTAAAACCAGCATTAACTGTCAATACGTCGCGTTGTGTATAACCTGCTTTTTTAGCAGTCTGACGAATCTGCTCGGCAAGTTCTATACATTGTAGCGGCTCATCCCCAGTTACCCAGAAACAAGATGCTAAATTTTTAGATAAAATTGAAGTTAACTGTTCCGGCCTGACCCGCATCTTAGTAATCTTATTATTTACTGAGTTCCTAAATCAACGTCACCGTCTTGATCTGTAGCCTCAATCATCTCATTAATTTTAAGTTGTTGGACCGTCTCTGAAATAGCTTCGACTTGCTCTCTTACTTTATTAATAATAAGATCCGCTTTATTTTCGAGAGACTCCGTAACACTTGCACTTATCGGGCCTGCAGGCGTCACCGCTGATCTAGCTGGCAAATCTGTTGGCGTTAAATGACCTGCCGGCAATTTAACCTTTCTCAACCCTAACAAAACCTGATCAATTAATCGGGAAATAGCCGCAGTATATATTTCTTGGCGAATTAGTTTTTCCTCATGTTGTTTCGCAATAATCTGTTTCTGATCATTAAAGTAAACGCGTGAGTCAGTAAGTTCCTGTTGATCAATTAACAACTCCCCTTGCGTATTATATACCTCGTAACGTAAAAAACTGATCACTTCAAATTCAGTACTCTTACCCAGTGATGTTAAAGAGGCTGTTCTGCGTTCAAATCGGTCTTCAAGAATCTTAATCGTGACGCTTGTATCGGTGGGCTGCCTAACCAACATAGCTGATGAAAACCGAAAGGCTTTTTCAAAAGCAGTGACCAGTTCAGGTGAGGCTCCCACTAAGTGTATGGCCTGAATACCCGCAGGCAATACCAATTGACCTCTGATTTTATAACCACATCCGGTTAAAAAAATTATTAAAAGAATAACCGTAAAGATTTTATACATTGATTTTTTCACCCAGTAACTTAGATAACGATATTAACCAATTTATTAGGCACCACAATAATTTTCTTAATCGCTTTATCGCCAATAAAAGTCATTACTTTCGGGTCTTTCTTAGCAAATGCCTCAATAACGTCACAACTGGTATTGGGTGCAAGCTCAAGCCTACCGCGTAGTTTCCCATTAACCTGAATCATAATCGGTAAGGTATCCTTCGCTAAAGCGCTTTCATCACACCGAGGCCAACGCTGAAGCCGATCTGCGGTTAGCCCTAATTGTAAAGCCAATTCCTGACAGACATGGGGGGCAATAGGCATTAACATCAACACAACACTTTCTAATGCCTCTTGTTTAATTGCCAAACCCACCGTTGAATTATCTTCAAATTTAGAAATTGCATTAATCAATTCCATATTCGCCGCTATGGCGGTATTAAAAATAAATCGCCGCCCCATATCATCAGTCACTTTTTGAATGACTTCATGTAATTGCCGGCGCATATCTTTTTGGACCGTAGATAACACACTATGATCAAAACTGTAATCAACAATAATACCTGCCTTACTGTGCAAATAAACTTGCCGCCACAATCGTTTTATAAATCGAAAACTGCCTTCAACACCACTATCTGACCATTCCAATGATTGCTCAGGGGGGGCTGCAAACATAATAAATAACCTAACCGTGTCAGCACCATAGCGTTCAATCAATGATTGCGGATCAACAGTATTACCTTTGGACTTAGACATTTTACTGCCGTCTTTTAGAACCATTCCCTGTGTTAACAGATTCTTAAACGGTTCATCAACCGTAACTAAACCTTCATCGCGCAATAATTTAGTATAAAAACGAGCATACAGTAAATGTAAAATAGCATGCTCAATCCCACCAATATAGTGATCGACGGGTAACCAATTATTAACCGTTTGATCCAACATGGATGTTTTACTGGGACTGGCAAAACGCGCAAAATACCATGATGACTCCATAAAGGTATCAAAAGTATCAGTATCTCTTTCAGCACCCAGTCCACATTTAGGGCATTCAACTTCTTTAAAAGTTTTATGCGCTGCCAAGGGGGCGCTAGCTCCATCAAGCGCAACATCACGCGGTAACTCAACCGGTAAATCAGCTTCTGGAACAGGCACTATGCCACAGTCTTTACAGTGAATAATTGGAACGGGCGTTCCCCAATACCGTTGTCTCGAAACGCCCCAATCACGTAGACGATAATTCACCTTACGCTCACCTTTATTCTGTTGCTTTAATTTTTCAGCGATGGCGTCAAAAGCGGCCTCCGAACTTAAGCCGTCAAATTCACCCGAATTTTTTAAAAAACCTTTGTCCGTAAATGCCTGCGTTGAACAATCATCACTGTCAGACTCTGAAAAAATAACTTGCTGAACAGGAATATTATATTTCTGCGCAAACTCATAATCGCGCTGGTCATGGGCAGGAACAGACATAACCGCCCCGGTACCATAACTCATCAATACAAAATTGGCGATCCAGACAGGCACGGGGTCATTAGTGATTGGATGCAAAGCAGTAAACCCGGAATCAATACCCAATTTCTCCATGGTCTCCATCGCAGCTTCTGAAGACTCCATAACCTGACACGCCTCGACAAATGCCTGAACTTCAGCATTATTCCCCGCTGCTAATTGCGCCAGAGGATGCTCTGCTGCAACAGCCAAGTAAGTCACCCCCATCAGTGTATCGGGGCGTGTGGTATAAATTGATAACGGGTCGTCCAATTGCGGTACACTGAAATCCATTTCAACACCTTCAGAACGCCCAATCCAATTGGTTTGCATCGTTCGAACCTGTTCTGGCCATCCCTGCAGCGATTCTAATGAACTTAAAAGTTCATCCGCATAGGCGGTAATTTTCATAAACCATTGTGAAATTTCTTTACGCTCAACTTCCGTATCACAACGCCAACAACAACCATCAATAACTTGTTCATTTGCAAGTACAGTCTGATCATTAGGACACCAATTGACGGGTGCGGTTTTTTTATAAACCAAGCCTTTTTCAAATAATTTTATAAAGAACCATTGTTCCCATCGATAATAACTAGGATCACAAGTTGCAAGTTCTCTATCCCAATCATAACCGAAGCCTAAACGCTTAAGTTGGTCCCGCATATAGTCAATATTTTCATAAGTCCAATCAGCAGGGTGAACCTTATGTTGCATAGCTGCATTTTCAGCAGGCAATCCAAAGGCGTCCCAGCCCATCGGTTGTAAAACATTTTTACCTTGCATTCGTTGATATCGACTTATAACATCACCAATGGTGTAATTACGAACGTGCCCCATATGTAAACGACCACTCGGATAAGGGAACATAGATAAACAATAATAATTTTCTTGATCAGATCCCTCGAGTGCTTTAAAAGTCCCTTCTTTATCCCACAGGGTTTGAGCGCGGAGTTCGATTTCAGCAGGGCTATAGTTTTCTTCCATTATCCGATTTTATCTGTAAATTATTCAAGATAGCTAGAATACAGTACCCTTGTTAAAATCAAAAGCATGAACTTAATGAAAGTCTGATTAACTATCCCTTTAATCTATGCAGTAGTAGTTATTGAAATTATTTACTGACGCTTTATAATTACCGCCATACTTTTCAGTCTTCCTACAGGAATCAAACCATGCGTCGAGTTATCTTCAATCAAAAAGGCGGGGTTGGTAAATCCACAATAACGTGTAATCTTGCAGCAATCAGCGCCAGTAAAAACCATCGCACACTGGTTATTGATTTAGATATTCAATGTAACAGCACTTACTATTTACTGGGAAATAAAATAGACGATGCTGATAAAACAATTGCTTATTTCTTTAAAGGTTGCTTAGGTTCTGGATTCTTCGGCAAAAATAAGTCATCAGGTTTAGATGATTTAATCCATGAAACCCCTTTTCCAAATCTCTATGTAATACCTGCACACATTGAACTTGAAGGTCTGCAAGACCGTCTCGTTTCTCGTTATAAAATATATAAGCTCAGGGAAGCACTAGATCAGTTAGAGGGCTTTGATCATATCTATATTGACACCCCTCCGATTCTTAACTACTACAGTCAATCAGCACTGATTGCCGCAGAGAGATGTCTGATCCCTTTTGATTGTGATGCCTTTTCCAGAGATGCGCTTTATCGCTTAAAAAATGCCATCAGTGAAGTTCAAGAAGACCACAACGGTTCACTCGAAATTGAAGGCGTCATTGTTAATCAATTTCAAAGCCGGGCAAAATTACCTAGGTTACTTGTAGAAGAACTTGAGAATGAAGGCCAACGGGTTTTAAAAACACGGTTATCGCCTTCTATTAAGGTAAAAGAGTCACACTCAGCGGCTAAACCCTTGATTCATTTTTCCCCAAAACACAAAATAACGGAAGAATACCGAAAACTTCATCAGGAAATAAACCAACCTATTTAATTGACGACTTTTTTCTATAGTTAACCACACTCACCCAAAAGGGTATAAACAACGCGATAATAAAAACGATGGCCTTATCACCTATCATCGTAATGGGGGTAACACCTGCCATTGGTATAATTTTACCGGTCAGTTCAGCTGGCTCAAACAACGGTGCCTGATAATGCATCTGCCCTTTAGGGCCAACGATTGCAGTTAAGCCCGTATTGGTTACACGCAGCAAATAGCGTCCTGATTCTAAAGCACGCATTCTGGCCATCTGCATGTGTTGATAGGGTTCAAGAGAATGCCCAAACCAACCATCATTAGTCACATTAACCAAAAAGCGAGCATCCTTGAGTCTAGCTGGCGTTTGCTCACCAAAAACAGCCTCATAGCAAATAGTTAAAATAAAGGGGTACCCTTTCGCCCGCATTAAAGGTTGTTGGTCAGAACCGGGTGTGAAACTGCCAATAGGCATAATATTCAGAGAATCTAGCAAATAACCTGATAACGGTTGCAGTGGCAAATATTCACCAAAAGGCAGGAGATGAATCTTCTTATAATCCCCTTGTCCCTGACCAAGTGTTAAAGCAGCATTGTAATACTCACCTTTTTCATTATTTTTAATCGGTAAACTAACAATCAATGCGGTGTCATGACGCTTGGCATCATCTGACAATGGAGTTAAGAAGTCAGCATCAATCTCATGTTGAAAGGCGGGTATAGCTGTTTCTGGCCAAATAATCAAATCAGAATCCCAATGTTGTTCTGTTTTGCTTTTATACCAGTCAAGGGTTTTATCTTTATAGGAGGGGTCCCACTTATTATCTTGTGAAACATTGCCCTGTAAAAGTGTCACCGTTAATGGCTTACCGTCAGGAAAAGTCCATATCGTATGCTTTAAATAATTCGCGGAATAAGAAACTAATAAAATCAAAATTGGAAAAAGAAAAAAACCTTTTTTATAAGTCGAGACAATTACAATAAGTGATGAACAAATAGCCATTAAAAAGCCAACACCGTAAGCACCAATCACAGGTATAAACCCAGAAAAAGGAGTCTCAAATTGTGAGTAAGCTATTTGTAACCAAGGGAAACCATTAAAAATAAATTGTCCTCTGAAATATTCGACTAAACACCAAATAACCGGCATTATAAAAATTCTCGAATAACTCCCCGGTACAGTCAATGATACCGATAACGTCGCAAATAAGACGATGGAAAGTGACCAAAACAAACAAAAAATTAATGTCAGTAAGACGGCCAATACAATATGAGCATGTCCATAAAAATAGATACTAACAAACACCCAAGAGACCGCCACACCGAAAAAACCGAAACCAAAGAATCCACCACGAAATAAAGCCTGTTTCCAATTCGCTTGATCAAGGGCTTTAAATAATAAGGCCAGCGCTACAAAGGGCGCATAAAATAAATCAGTCGGTGAAAATGAAAGTGCTAATAAAATACCCGATAAAAAACAGGTAAACTCCCAACGTAATAAGAATTTAAGCATATTAAAATATAAGAGATTTATCAGAGATTGGAATCACACGCATAAGTGCTATGAAACTCATCATACAACAAGTCCAGTTGTTATGCGTATTAAAAGTATCGGGCAAAAAAAAACCCAGATAACAAATATCTGGGTCTTAAATTAAAAGCCTGGCAGTTCCCTACTTTCACATGGATAA